>Ga0209002_10000607_pt1 | contig 29039 bp, 29 predicted proteins | sample Rifsed16ft2_FD_184010 | JGI IMG/M metagenome (GOLD analysis project Ga0209002, IMG submission 184010) | Soil microbial communities from Rifle, Colorado, USA - sediment 16ft 2 (version 2) | ecosystem: Environmental > Terrestrial > Deep subsurface > Rock core/Sediment | place: Rifle, Colorado... | reverse complement strand
CGACCAGCCGCGCGGCGTGGACTTGGAGTACCGGGTGCTCGCCCTGAACCGGGCGGGCGCCGGCTCGCCCAGCGGGACGGTTACCGCCGTGCTGTGACGACGAGGTTAAGTGGTCGTGGGCAAGATCCACGGTCTTGCCTCCTGCAAGTACCTTCTCCGCAATGGCTTAGGCCAAAGTCGCCTCGGGTAGGGCTCACCAGGGGGGATGCACCGCTCAAGCTTGCCATCCGTACACGGTCTGTGTATTGTCTGTGTATGAGTACCAAAACGATCTCCGTCCGGCTCGAGGCGTACGAGCGCCTGGCGCGGGCCCGGAAAACCCCCTCGGAGTCCTTCAGCGACGTCATCATGCGGGCGCGCTGGGACAGCGAAGCCACCACCGCAGCCGAGTACCTGCGCCTGGTTCGGGAGCACGGCCCGGCCTACACTCCAGCGGACCTTTCCGTCATTGAAGACCTGAAGCGGGAGGATCAGGCGCCGAGCGACAAATGGACGCGGGGCTGATCCTCGAGACCACGTTCATCATTGACCTCGAGCGCGAGCTGGCGAGAGCCGAGACCGGCCCGGCGCAGGAGTTCCTGGCGGGACACGCCGCCGAGCCCCTGCACATCACGTTTACCATCGCGGGTGAGCTCGCGGCCGGAATGCCGCTCGATGGGCGCCGCCGGTGGGAGACGTTCATCCAGCCGTTCGAGATCCTACCCTGCACGCCGGACGTGTGTTGGGAGTACGGACAGGCCTTTCGCTACCTCAAAGCCAACGGCCGACTGATCGGCACCAACGATCTCTGGATCGCCGCGACGGCCCGCGCATTCCAGAAACCATTGGTGTCGCGCAACCAGAGTGAGTTTGAGAGGGTCCCTGGGGTGCGCGTACTGAGGTATTGAGCTGGCTGAAGAGGCGCCGCCACGGGCCATCGGATCGCAGCGGCGCTTACACCTGGCAGCTATCTTCAGGCCATGATCCTCGTACTGGACAACTACGACTCCTTCACCTACAACCTGGTCCAGTACCTGGGCGAGCTGGGCACCGATCCCATCGTCCACCGCAACGACCAGGTCAGCGTAGAAGAAGTCGAAGCGATGCACCCGGCGGCCGTGGTCATCTCCCCCGGACCCGGCGTGCCCTCGGCGGCTGGCATCAGCGTGCCGCTGGTCCGGGCCCTGACGGGGAAGGTGCCCATCCTGGGCGTCTGCCTCGGGCACCAGGCCATCGGCGAGGCCTTCGGCGGCAAGATCGTCCGCGCCGAGCGCATCATGCACGGCAAGACGTCGCCCATCGAGCACACGGGAAGCGGCCTGTTCGCCGGCCTGCCCAGCCCCTTTCCCGCCATGCGCTACCATTCGCTCGTAGTGGACCCCACGACGCTGCCCCGCGAGCTGGAGATTACCGCGTGGTCGGCCGACCGGCCGGCGGGGACCGAGATCATGGGCCTGGAGCACCGGTCCCACCCGGTCTTCGGCGTGCAGTTTCACCCCGAGTCCGTAGGGACCGAGGTCGGGCGGACCCTGCTGGCCAACTTCGTCTCCCTGATTCCTCGCGAGACGACCGGTGCGGCGCGGCTGGCGGCCTCAACCTAACCCGTTAGGCACCAGGGGATTACGGTCCTCAGAGCGTAGCTGCTCCGCCACGGCACGACTTTTGACAGTGACCGCGTCCCATGTTAACTTCTGCCGTGCACGTTCTTTGCGTAGTCCCCGCCCGAATCGGTTCAACCCGCCTAGCTCAAAAGCCCCTTCGTCTGATCGCCGGCGAGCCCCTGATCCGGCATGTCGCTCGTCGCGTGGCCGAGTTCGACTTGGGTCTCCGGGTAGTGGTGGCCACCGACGATCCGCGGGTCGCTGACGCCGTGGCGGGACTGCCGGTCGAGTCGCTGCTGACATCGCCCGCGTTGACGTCGGGCACCGAGCGCGCGGCTGCGGTCTTGGCCCATCCCGACTACCAACGTCACGAGATCGTCGTCAACGTGCAGGGCGACGAGCCGCTGATCGAGCGAGAGGCCGTGCTGGGCGTGCTCGAGCGCGTATCGCAGTTGGGGGAAGAGATCGGGACCGCGGCGGGCCCGCTCGAGGCTGGCGCGTTGGCCGACCCGAACCGGGTCAAGGTCGTGGTGGATGGGCGAGGGCGGGCGCTCGGGTTCTTTCGCACACCCCGTCCGCCGGCGTGCGGGCGGTACCAAGCGACCTTCCAACACGTTGGCGTTTATGCCTATCGGGCCCGCGCGCTGCGGCGCTGGATGGCGCTGCCGCCCACGGCCCAGGAGCTGGATGAGCGGCTGGAACAGCTCCGCCCCCTGGCGTACGGCCTGACCATCGGCGTGGCCGTGCTGAACGCGCCGGCCGCCCCGGGGGTGGATACCGAAACGGACATCCGGGACATCGAGAGTCGGCTCACGGTCGCGAGCTGGGGGTGAATGGGATGAGCACTAAGTACGTCTTCATCACGGGCGGCGTCGTCTCGAGCTTGGGGAAAGGGATCACCTCGGCCTCACTGGGGCGGTTGCTGGTGGAGCGCGGCCTCAAGGTGACCATCCTCAAGTTCGACCCCTACATCAACGTGGACCCGGGCACCATGTCGCCGTTCCAGCACGGCGAGGTGTACGTGACCGACGACGGGGCCGAGACCGACCTCGACCTGGGACACTACGAGCGGTTCATCGACCGCTCGCTGTCCCAGATGAACAACGTGACCACCGGCCGGATTTACCAGTCGGTGATCACCAAGGAGCGCCGCGGCGAGTACCTGGGCAGCACGGTGCAGGTGATTCCCCACATCACCGACGAAATCAAGGCGGCCATCAAGCGGCTGGCGCCCGATCACGACGTGGTGATCACGGAAGTAGGCGGCACCGTGGGTGACATCGAGTCCCTGCCGTTCCTGGAGGCGATCCGGCAGTTCCGCCAGGAAGTGGGCCGCGACCACACGCTGTTCATTCACGTGACGCTGGTGCCGTACATCGCGGCGAGCGGGGAGCTCAAGACCAAACCCACCCAGCATTCGGTGCGGGAACTGATGGAGATCGGAATCCAGCCGGATGTCCTGGTGTGCCGCTCGGAGCGTGAGCTCTCGGAGCCCGTCAAGCGGAAGATCGCGCTCTTCTGCAACGTGGATTTCGGCTGCGTGATCGAGAACCGGGACGCCCCCTCGATCTATCAGGTGCCGTTGTTGCTGCACGAACAAGGGCTGGACCGCGAAGTCTGCCACCGGCTCCAGCTGGACGTGAAGGAGCCGGATCTCCGACCCTGGGCCGCCATGGTGCAGCGGGTCCTGGAGCCCAGCCAGCGCGTGCATATCGCGATCGTGGGCAAGTACACCGACCTCACCGACTCGTACACCTCGATTCGCGAGGCGCTGGTGCACGGCGGGATCGCCAACGACGCCGGTGTGGACCTCACCTGGGTCGCCAGCGACGAGCTGACGGACCAGCGCGCCGCGGGCCGCCTGCTCGAAGGGTACGACGGGCTGCTGGTGCCGGGCGGGTTCGGGATCCGCGGCGTGGAGGGCATGGTCGAAGCGATCCGCTGGGCGCGCGAGAATCGGCTGCCGTTCTTCGGGATTTGTCTGGGGATGCAGACGGCCATCATCGAGTTCGGCCGTAACGTCTGCCAGCTGCCCGAAACCAACTCCAGCGAGTTCGCCGCCGACTGCGAGAACCCCGTGATCTCGCTGATGAGCTCCCAGCGCGAGGTCGAGAACCTGGGCGGCACGATGCGGCTGGGCGCCTATCCCTGCCGGCTGCGGCCGGGGTCTCGCGTCGCACAACTCTACGGGACCGACCAGGTGAGCGAGCGGCACCGCCACCGCTACGAGGTGAACAACAGCTATCGCGACCTCCTGGCCGAGTACGGGCTTCGCTGCACCGGACTCTCGCCGGACGGGTCGCTGGTCGAGATGGTCGAGCTGCCCGAGCACCCCTGGTTCGTGGGCTGCCAATTTCACCCGGAGCTGCGGTCGCGACCGACGCGTCCGCATCCCCTTTTCGCGAGCTTCATCAAGGCCTCGCTGGAACACCAGCGGGCCGCACGGCACGCGGCCGCGCTCGCGGACACCCACGCGTGACATGACCGCGCTGTGGGCACCGGGCCCGGTGCTGATCGCCGGCCCGTGTGTGGTGGAATCGGACGACGTCAACCTTCGCGTGGCGAACGTCCTGGCCGAGCTGGCGCGCACGCTCGGCCTTCGCGTCGTGTACAAAGCCAGCTTTGACAAAGCCAACCGCACCAACCCCGATGCCCCCCGCGGGCCCGGCCTGGACGCCGGACTCGCCGCGTTGGCGCGGGTGCGTGAGGCGAGCGGCCTCCCCGTGCTCACCGACGTGCACCAGCCGGCGCAGGTGGATCCCGTGGCGACGGTGGTGGATGCCGTGCAGGTACCGGCGTTCCTGTGCCGCCAGACGGATCTGCTCGAGGCCGTGGGCCGGGCCGGGAAGCCGGTCAACCTCAAGAAGGGCCAGTGGGCCTCTCCGGGAGTCATGGCCGCGGCAGTGGAGAAAGTGAGGCGGGCTCACTCTTCTGCCGCTTCTGCCGCCCCTGCCGCCTCTGGCGGCCCCGAGATAGCCGTCACCGAGCGCGGAACCTTCTTCGGCTACGAGGACCTGGTGGTGGACATGCGGAGCTTCGCGCGGATCCGCGCCGCCGCGGACGTGCCGGTCCTGTTCGACGCCACGCACTCCGTCCAGCGCCCCGGCAGGGGGCGACAGGGTGCCACCGGTGGGTGCCGAGAGGACGTGCCGGCGCTGCTGCTGGCCGCGGCGGCCGCCGGTGCCGACGGCTTCTTCCTCGAAACCCATCCCGATCCCGCTCGGGCGCTGAGCGACAGCGCCACCATGTGGCCGCTGGCCGAACTGCCGGTCCTGGTGGCGCGCGCCATCGACGTGTGGCGCACGGCGCGCGAGGTGGCGTGATGAGGGCGCAGGGCGGCGAGCAAGGCCGACGGGTCCCGGAGAGCGCGTTAGGTCCCTGGGCCGAACGGGATGCTAGCCTTCGGTTGACCTACAGCGCGCGAAGGGACCCGTGGGCCTTGCTCGCCGCCCTGCTGTGGATCTGCGCGGCCTGCGGCGGCGTAGACACGCCGCCCACCATGGCGGGCGTGAGCGACTCGGCTGATCAAGTGCTTTATGGGCTGGGGCATAACCTCACGCTAGAAGGCGTGCTGCGGGCCCACCTCGAGGCGGACACGGCCTATTTCTACCAGGCACCGCAGCGCGCCGACCTGGTAGGTGTCACGGTGCTGTTCTACTCCCCGGAGGGTCGCCAGACTTCCCGCCTGACGTCTCAGACGGGCACCTACGACTGGCGGAGCGGCAACATGGAGGCGCTGGGGGACGTCGTGGCCGTGACACCCGACCGTCGCCGGCTGACCACGTCGGTGCTCCGGTACCATCGACCCACCGATCAGATCAGCGGCCCCAATGACTTCGTGTTCGACTCGCCGGAGCGCCATCTGGAAGGCGAGAGCTTCACCGCGGATCCGGAGTTCAAGAACGTGGTAACCACGCGGCCGCGCCGTGGCGTGGTGCGGGAGGGAGAGCGGCGGAGATGATGTGCCGGCGGGAGCAGCGGCAGGAGCGGCAGAAGCGGGGGGCGATCCGCAGCCCCCTACTCGTCCGTCTCTGCGCTCTCTGCGCCCTCTGCGCTCTCTGCGGTTCATCCGTTGTCACCCCGACGCCGCTGAGCGCCCAGGGCCCGGCCGCCTGCACCATGCAGTTGGATTCAGTCGGCGGCGTCGCGCGCCAAGTGGAGATTGCCCCGGGCGTCGTGCACACCTATGCCGGTGGCGGGGTGTGGGCCAGCTGCCGGGGCCGGCCCCTCAGCCTGCGGGCCGACAGCGCGGCGTGGTACTCCGAGCGCGACAAGGTGGATTTCATTGGCCGGGTGCATTTCCGTGACTCCACGGCCACGCTGGATTCGCGGACGGCTACCTATTTCCCCCGCGACGAGCGGCTCGAGGCGTACGGCGACGTGCGACTGGTGAACCTGGAGACCGGTTCGCAGCTGGATGGACCGGCCTTGATCTACTGGCGCGAGGCGCCGGGCATGCGGGACACGGCGGAGATACTGGCCACCAGCCGCCCGACCGTGCGCTACCGCTCCGCGAGCGACACCGCGGCGGAGCCGTACGTCATCGTGGGCCAGCAAGTGCGGTTGCGCGGGTCGGATCGGACCTGGGCCGGCGGCAACGTGACCATTGAGCGTAGCGATTTCGCGTCCCGCTCGGACAGCGCCGAGCTGGATCTCGGCGCCGGCCGGGGCGCGTTCCTGGGCCACGCAGAAGTACAGGGGCGCGGCGAGAATCAGTACACCCTGGCGGGTCGCACCATCGTGTTCCGGCTTGACGGTAATAAGCTGACGTGGGTGCAGGCCCAAGGCGCCGGCGACGCCACCAGCAAGGACTGGCGTCTCAGCGCGGACACCATCGCCTTCGACATCGTGAACCAGCAGATCGAACGGGGAACGGCGTGGGGAGACTCGTCGCGTCCCAGCGCGCTCTCCGAGCGTCACACCATGCGGGCGGACTCGGTCGCCTTGGATACGCCGGGCCAGCAGCTGGAAGAGCTGCGCGGCTACGGCGACGCGGTAGCCACGGCGGCGCGGGACTCGCTCGACGGGCAGCCGGACTGGGTCGCGGGGGATTCCCTGGTCGCGCGATTCGACACCACCAGCGCCGGGGAGCGCATCCTCACCAGTCTCGAGGCGCGGGGTGGGGCGCGGACCTACTACCGCGTGTACGAGGCGGATGGTGTCACGCTCGCGGGCATCAACTACTCGCGAGGCAAGCACATCGTGGCGGCGTTCGATGAGCGCGGCGTGCGGCACGTGAGGGTGCTGGGGGAGGGGGACGGCGTGTATCTCGAGCCGATCCCCAAGCGCCCGTGACGGAGCCGCTGCGCTCGCTGCTGGCGGGTCGTGACCCGTCGCTGTCCCTGGCGCTCGCGGCGCTGTTGGGCCGCGCCGGGCCGGATGGCGCGGTGGCCTTTGGCGACCTCGCGGTGGCGTACCGGGAGGACTACCTGGCGCTGCGGCAGCGGGCGTTTGGGGAGTCGCGCCACGAGGGCGGCGTGCTCTCGGTGGACCAGGCTCGCCGGCACCTGGCTCAGTCGGTGCTGCCGCGCCTCGCCACCGACCGGTTACTGGCTCCGCTGCCCGAACCGCTGGACGATGCCAGTCTCATCCGTCTTCACCCCGACACCCGGATCTCACTCGAGTTCGGGCGTGGCCCCGCCCGCGACGAGTTGCTCACGTTGGCAGTGGAAGCGGTGCAGGCGGCGGAGACGGCGGGATCCCCGGTGCGGGCGCTGGAGGGTGGGCTCCTGGCCGCCCGCGGCCTGACCAAGATCTACCGGCGTCGCCGGGTGGTGGATGAGGTGCACCTCGAGCTGCGCCAGGGCGAGATCGTGGGTCTCCTGGGGCCCAACGGAGCGGGGAAGACCACCACGTTCTACATGATCGTGGGACTGGTTCAACCCGACGCCGGCCGCATCTTCCTCAACGACGAGGACATGTCGTCGCTGCCCATGTACCAGCGGGCCCGACGGGGCATCGGCTACCTGGCGCAGGAACCGTCCGTGTTCCGCAAGCTCACCGTGGAAGAGAACGTCCTGGCCATCCTGGAGACGTTGCCCCTCACCGACGAGCAGCGGAGCGAGCGCCTCGAGCGGCTGCTGGACGATCTCTCCCTCAAGCACCTGCGGAGCGCCAAGGCGTACACCCTGTCCGGTGGCGAGCGGCGGCGGCTCGAGATCACCCGGGCCCTGGTGACCCAGCCGCGATTCCTGCTGCTGGACGAGCCGTTCACGGGCGTCGATCCCATCGCCGTGAACGACATCCAGACCATCGTCGCCGGGCTGCGGCGTCGCGGGATCGGCGTGCTGGTCACGGATCACAACGTGGAGCAAACGCTGGATATCGTGGATCGGGCCTACATCGTCTTCGAGGGCCGGGTCCAAGTGTCCGGGAGCGTACGGGATCTGGTCTTCGACGACCGGGTGGCGGATCTCTACCTCGGGCCCACGCTCACGGCGCGCCTGCGCGCCCGCCTGGGAGCCGCGGCATGAAGCCCTCGCTCCAGCAGCAGGCCATCCTGCGCCAGGAGCTGCGGATGAATCCGCGCCTGTACCAGGCGATGGATCTCCTCTACATGCCGCTGCTGGACCTCCAGCAACACCTCAAGCAAGAGCTGCTGGTCAATCCGTTCCTCGAGCTGGTCGAGCCGGACGAGCCGGACGCCGCGGCCGACCCCAAGCCGGAGGCCGAGCAGAAGGAGCGCGAGGAGGCCGAGAGCGCGGAGGAAATGAACTGGGAGGACATCCTGCTCGACGGCTTCAGCGTCGGCGGGGCCAGGCCCGAGTCCGAGGATCGGGAGTACTTCGAGCGGGTGCCGGTGGAGACGCCCGGCCTCTCCGACTACCTGCGCGATCAGCTGCGCCTGCTCGAGCTCACCCCGCGCCAGGAGTTCCTGGCGGAAGAATTCCTGGGGGACATCGGCGAGGATGGCTATCTGCAGGCCACGCTGGAGCAGATCACTCAAGGCGCCAACGAGGCGCTCGAGATGGCGCGGCAGGAACGAGCTGAAGCCGGGCACGAGCCCGGCGACGAAGCCCGGCCCTTCACCCTGGCGGAAGCCGAGGAGCTGCTGCAAATCATCCAGCGGCTCGATCCGCCCGGGATCGGCGCCCGGGACCTGCGGGAATGCCTGCTGCTGCAACTGCGCGAGTCGGGGCAGACCGATTCGTTGGCCTGCCGGCTGGTCCACGAGGCGTTCGACGACCTCATCGGGCATCGCTGGAGCGAGCTGGCCAAGCGCTACGGCCTGGAAGCCAAGGCGGTACAGGAGGCGGCCGACGCGCTCGCCAAGCTGGACCCCAAGCCCGGGCTGCGGTTCTCCCGGAGCGACGACGGCTACGTGATCCCGGACCTGGTGGTGGACAAGATCGACGATGAGTATCGGGTCTTCCTGAACGACGGGGGCATGCCCCGGCTGCGGCTGAGCCGGGTCTATCGCGAGCTGGCGGCCGACAAGAAGAAATTCGTGGGCGAAAACCGGGAATTCGTGACCCAGAAGCTCAACAGCGCCACCTGGCTCATCCAGGCGATCGAGCAGCGCCGCCAGACCATGCTCAAGGTCATGCACTTCATCGTGGACCGGCAGCGCGACTTCTTCGAGAAGGGCATCGAGCACCTGAAGCCGCTCACCCTGCGCGAGGTCGCCGACGTGATCAACATGCACGAATCCACGGTCAGCCGGGTCACCAACCAGAAGTACGTGCAGACGCCCCGCGGCGTGCTGCCGCTCAAGTTCTTCTTCTCCAGTAGTCTGGAGACCACCACGGGCGAGGATGCCAGCGCCCGGGCCGTGAAGGCGCAGATGCAGAAGCTGGTGAGTGAGGAGCACCCGACGGACCCGCTGACCGACTCGCAGATCGTGGCGGCTCTCAAGGCCCGGGGCATTCGCATCGCGCGCCGCACCGTGGCCAAGTATCGGGACCAGCTCGGCATTCTGCCGGCCCGCATGCGGCGGCGCGTATGAGCCTGGCACGCCCCCGGGCGTCGGTGGAGGTCAGCGTCCTGGTGCCCGCCAAGGACGAGGCGGAGAACCTCCCGGAGTTCGTCAAGTTGTGCGCCGGGGCATTCCGCGACCTGCCCTATGCCTGCGAGGTCGTGGTGGTGGACGACGGAAGCCAGGACGACACGCCGCGGGTCCTCCAGCAGCTGGCGGCCGAGCACGGGTTCGTCACCGCGGTGACCCACCGCAGCCAGCGAGGCATCGCGGACGCCCTCCGGTCGGCCGGCGAGGTGGCGCGGGGCAAGATCTTCGTGTTCTACCCGGCCGACCTCCAGTTCCTCCCCGACGAGATCCCGTCGTTGGTGGAACCGATCCGCTCAGGTGAAGCCGACATCGTGACCGGCACCAAGCAGGGCAACTACGAGAAAGCCTTCGTGTCCGGCGTGTACAACCGGTTGTGTGGCTGGTTGTTCGGCGTCCGGGTCACGGATCTCAACGCGGTCAAGGCCTACCGACGGGAGGTCATGGACATCGTGCCGGTGCGGCCGGATTGGCACCGGTTCATGGTGGTGATCGCGGCGGCCGACGGCTTCCGGGTGAGCCAGCGCCCGGTGAAGCTGTACCCCCGCCGCGCTGGCAAATCCAAGTTCGGCCTGGGGCGAATCCCGGTAGGCGTGTTCGACCTCCTCTCTGTCTGGTTCCAGCTCCGGTTTGGGCGAAAGCCCATGCTGTTCTTCGGCATCTCCGGTGGCATTCTGTTCGCGCTCGGCTTCCTGGTGGGCGCGGCGGCGTTGGTGATCCGGTTCGGCTTTGGGGTGGGGTTCCGCCCGCTGCTGGATCTGGTCATGGTGCTGGTCATCTCTGGCATCGCGCTCTTCGGCTTCGGGTTCGTGGGCGAGATGCTGGCGGGCGTGCGGGAGGAGCTCCGAACCGTCGGACGCGAGGTGGCCAGGCTGGCCCGGGAGCTCGAGCGCCGGTCCTGATGCCTGCTGCCGCATGGGTGCTGGTTGCCACGCTGGCGGTGGGACAGCGAGACTCGGCCACGCTCGTCATTCGCGACGTGACCATCATCCCCATGACCGGCCAGGACTCGCTGCCTCGGCACACCGTGGTGGTCCGCGGCGGCCGCGTTGCCCGGATCAGTCCGGCGGGGGCGGGTTCCCTCCCGGCCGGCGCCACCGTCGTGGACGGACGGGGCAAGTATCTCATCCCCGGCCTGTTCGACATGCACGTGCATACCTCCAAGACCCGCGCCTCGGCCCTGGGGCTGTATCTGGTGTACGGCGTGACGACGGTCCGGGACCAGGGCAGCGAGCACGCAGAGGTGCTGCGCTGGCGACGCGAGATTCGCGCCGGGCAGCGTGTCGGCCCGCGGATGTTGATCGCCGGGCCGTACCTGGAATCGCTGAGCAACGTCGAGCGGATGCGGCGCGACCCGCCCGAGTCTCGGGTCGAGCCCTTCGAGCGGGCACGCGTGCCCGTGGGGTCTCCGGATGAGGCGCGGCACGTGATCGACTCGCTGGCCCGGCTGGAGTTGGACCATTTCAAGATCCGCACCGTGCAGGACCGGGCCACGTACTTCGCGCTCAACGAGGCGGCCAATCGCCATGGCATACCGCTGGTAGGGCATGTGACGGTGCGATCCCTGGCTGACCTCATCGGGGCGGGCCAGGATGGCGTGGATCACACCTTCTATACACTGCTCGACTCCCTGACACGCGAGCAGCGCATGGGACACTGGCGGCAGTTCGCCGAGCGCGGGATCGGCGTGGTCCCCACGCTGGTGACGCTCACGGAATCCTTGCTGCCCTCTCGGAGCGACTTCCAGACCCTGGTGGAGGACACCACGGGCGCCATCCATCCCCTTCGATCCTACGTGTCCCGGTTCATGATCCTGGATTGGCGCGAGCAGGCGTTAGAGCAGACGCCGGAGCGGCAGGCGGCGTTCGCTCCCATTTGGCGGAGCGCCCTGCGCGACGTGCGGGAGATGCGGGAAGCCGGCGTCCGGGTGATGGCGGGATCCGACGTCGCGGTGATCAACATCTTTCCGGGCGCCACGCTCCACGGGGAGCTGGAGCTGTTCGTGGATTCGGTGGGGATGACACGCCTGGAGGCTCTCGCCAGCGCGACGCGGGAGCCGGCCCGTTACCTGGGCCTGGCGGACTCCCTGGGGACCATCGAGGAAGGCAAGTTGGCCGACTTCGTCTTGCTGGATGCCAACCCACTGGCGGACATCTCGCACACCCAGAGGATCGCGGGCGTGGCGCTGGGCGGCAAGTGGTACAATCGCGCGGGTCTCTCGGCGATTCGTGCTGCGGTCGCGACCATGCCGGATCAACGGGTAAACGATTGGGTGCGGCCCAACTGACCGGGCTGGCAGCGAGCGGTCAGGAGGCAGCGGCGGCCCGGTAGACCGTTTCCCAGCGCGCAACAACGCCTTCCCATGAGAATTCCCGGTTGACCAGTTGTCGGCCGGATTCGCCGAGCCGGCGTGCTAGCTCGGGAGTCCGCGCCAGCCGCTCGATGGCGGCTGCCAGGGCCGCCGAATCGCCCGGCGGAACCAGGAGGCCGGTTTGGTCGTGAGTCACGATGTCGGTGATGCCGCCGATGTCGCTGGCCACCACGGGCTTGCCGTAGCTCATGGCTTCCAATAGCACCACTCCCAGGCCCTCGGTGTCGCCCCGGGTATCTACGACCGCGGGGAGCGCCAGCACGTCGGCCGCCTGGTAGGCGCGAACCAAAGCGTCCGGCGGCACTCGACCACGCAACTCGACGACGTCGACGAGCCCCGCCCGGGCCACCTCGGCCTCAATGGCCGGGCGCTCGGGCCCCTCGCCAATGATGACTACGCGGATCGAGAGCGTCTCCCGGAGCCGCCGGGCGGCCTCGATCAACGTGGGGATCCCCTTCCGCGCCACTAACCGGCCCACGAAGAGGATCGTGAATGGGTGCGACCCCGGGGCGACGGCAGAGGCCGCAGAAACGGCACCGATGTCGGAGAGCCCCGTGGTGTAGGGGATTACGGTGATGGGCACATCTGCCAGCTCACGGATCTCGTGGGCGGTGTACTGCGAGATGGCCACCACACGGTCCGAGGAGGTCGCGGCGCGGGCGAGGAAGCGCCGCAGCCACGGCATCTTGCTCTTCACCCACCGCAACTCCACGCCATAGAAGGTGGTGACCAGGCGGGCACCGCAGGCCGCCCTGGCGACCCAGCCGAACAGCGCATGCGGCATCGGCCAGTGTACGTGGACCACGTCATACCGGTGACGGCGACACCAACGCCAGGCGCCGATCACGCCGCCGGCCACATAGCACGGAACCGCCAGCCAATAGCGCCAGGCCCGTCGGAGACGGTCGGGGACTGCTTCATCGTGGGTCAGATCTTCCCAAGCAGCGGGGAAATACCGGAAGCGGTGAATCGGGATGCCGTCGAACTCCCGATTCCCACCTCCCCTGTACGCCGACGTGAAGACTTCCACTTCGTGGCCGGCGGCGCGAAGCCGGCGGAGCAACTCCACCAACCAGGGAGTAATGACGTCGTCGGGAGAGCGGGGAAAGGCGGTGACGACGTGGAGGATGCGCATCGCCTCGAAAGTATAACCTTGCGCGGTGCTTGGGGGACCGTGCAGTTTGCCCCGCGTCTATGCCGTCACGCCGAGCTTTGGGAATCCTGGCGCAGGTGGTCGCCCTGGGAGCAGGAGGGTGGTTCCTGCTTCGCACCGCGGCCGCCAGCTGGGGCACCATCGCGCTGTCCGACCTGAGGCTTAGCTGGCTGCCGATCGTGGTGGCCTCGGTGCTGACCGCCGCGACCTGGCTCTTCCTGGTCTTCTTGTGGGTGGTGAGCCTGCGCTGGTGGCAGGAGCGCTTCCCCTACATAGAGGCGGCGCGCGTGTGGTTCGTGAGCAATCTGGCGCGCTTCATCCCCGGCATGGTCTGGCACCTGCTCGGGGTGGCGGCCATGGCGCGCGCGCGCGACCTCTCGCCGCTGGCAGCGACTGCTGGGATCCTGCTCCAACAAGTCGTGCTGGTACTCACGGCCCTGGTGGTGGCGGCCGCGTGGGCCCCAGCGCTGCTCTCGGGATGGGCCAGGGCCATCCCCGCCGAGCACATGCTCGCGCTCACCGGTTTGGGCGTGGCCCTACTCGTGCTGGTGCTGCCGCGGGCCATGCCCTTGATGGGCCGCGTGGTGGCCCGGGTGCTGCGGCGGCCGGTGAGTTGGCCGGCGCTGCCCACGGGAGAGTTCACGTTGTACGTCCTCGGGTTGTGCGTCCCGTGGGTGGTGTACGGAATCGCCTTCTGGCTCTTCGGGCGCGGAATCCTCGGCGCCCAGGCGCCCAGTTTCCCGTTGGCGGTGGGTGGCTTCGTCGCCAGCTACGTGGTTGGGCTGATCGTCGTGTTCGCGCCGTCCGGGCTGGTAGTGCGGGAGGCCGCCCTGGTCGCGGCGTTGGCACCGGCCATCGGGGGCGGCGCCGCGTTGGTCCTGGCGATCGCCTCACGGGTGTGGCTCCTGATCGTCGAGCTGACCACCGCGCTCGGCGTCGTCCTGCTCCATGGCGTGCTGCACCGCCAGCCTCGGCGAACCAACGGGGCAGGGCGGCAGTAACTCGGCTAACCAGCCGTTGTTATATTTCCCTCCACCCATGACGACACCAAGGATCGCCCCCGCGTCCCGCGAGCTTCGGGACTTCTACAGCGCCCGCCACGACTGGCGGAATACCAGCGAAGAGCGCATGCGCTTCCGGAGCCATGCCAAGCTGGCACGGGTGCCACCGGGGAGTGCCGTGCTCGATATCGGCAGTCGCAACGGGGACCTGCGGAAGTACCTGCCCCCGGATGTGAAGTACCAGGGCATTGACATCGCGCCAGAATTCGCCGCACCGGACATTCTGATCCACGACATCTCGACCGGCCTCCCGTTCCCGAACGGTTCGTTCGACTTCGTGTTCATGGTCGAAGTGCTGGAGCATACGCCCAATCCGTTCCACACCCTCGGCGAGATCCACCGGGTTCTCCGGCCGCACGGGGTGTACATGGTATCGGTGCCCAACCCGTACCACGTCAAGGAGCTGATCTGGAATCTCTTCAAGGTCCCGGACCGCCAGGGGCACATCTACAGCTGGACTCGACAAACGATGACGCGGCTCGGTGAGATGAACGGCTTCCGGCTGGACGGGAATCGCGGGACCTACCTGTATCCTCCCGTTCCTCCGCCGTTCCTGTTCGCCTCGCGGTCTATCGTCTACCGCTTCGTCAAGGCCTGACCTGAACCGGCTCATTCAGCGCTTTCCCACGCTGGTTGCGGCGACGAGTTACTCGCTCGTCGTCGCTCTCACGTTCTGGCCCTTCTGGACCGGCAAGATCCTGATGGGCGAGCTGAGCGACCTCAAGCACGTCTACCAGTTCCGACTCTTCGCGGCCGAGTACTTCAAGCGCCACCACGATGTTCCAGGGTGGAATCCGTACATCTTCGGCGGCATGCCGTTTCTGGCCAATCCCACCAACGGCGACACGTTCTATCCCGGATTCCTGCTGCGCCTGCTACTCCCGGTGGATCTCGGCATGAGCCTCGGGCTCATGGTGCACATCGCGCTGGCGGGGTTCTTCACCTACCTGTTCCTGCGGGAGCTGAAGCTGGAGTGGGGTGGGGCCTTCGTCGGGGGCATGGCCTACCTGTTCACGGGGATGATTGTCTCGCTCGTGTGGGCGGGGCACGACGGCAAGGTGATCGTGAGCGCGCTGCTGCCGCTCGGCTTCCTGTTCCTGTATCGGGGCGTCACGCGCGGGAGTTGGCGGGCCTACCTTGGGTTTGGGCTGGTCGTGGGTCTGAGCCTGCTGTCGCCCCACGTGCAGCTCACCTACTACGAGCTGATGGCCGACGGCTTTTTCTGGGCATTCTTGGTTTTTCTGAGCGGCGAGCGGCCCGCCGCGCATCGCTGGTGGCAAGCCGGGTTGCTCTTCACCGGCGCGCTCGCCGTAGGCGTCGCCATCGACGCCATCCAGCTGCTCCCGTTCGCCGAGAACATCCCGTTCACCCCCCGGGCCGCGGCCGGCAGCACCAGCAGCGGCTGGGACTACGCCACGTCGTACGCCATGCCCCCCGAGGAGCTGCTCAACGTGGTGTGGCCCAGCTTCTCCGGCATGCTGTTGCAGTACTGGGGACGCAACGCGATCAAGTTCCACAGCGAGTACCTCGGCGTGGTCCCGTTGATGCTGGCGAGCTTCGCGCTGCTGCTCACGGAGAAGCGCCGGCTCGCCTGGTTCTTCGGGTTCCTGGCGGCGTATGGCGTACTGTTCGCCCTGGGCGGGCACACGCCCTTCTACCGGATTCCGTACACGCTCCTCCCGTTGATCAAGCTCACCCGCGCCCCAGGTATGATCTTCGTCCTGGTGTCGTTCAGCACCGCCGTGCTCGCTGGGTTCGGGACCCAGGCGCTGCTGCGGCGTGAGGTCCAGGTTGGCGTGGGGCGGGCGGTGGCGTGGGTGGGCGTGCTCCTGGCGGCGGCGCTGTTGGCCGCCGCCGGAGCCTGGAAGGGGCTGATGTTGAGCTTCGCGTTCCCGGATCGGGTGGCCTACGTAGACGCGAACTACTCGACCTTCACCCTCGATGCCTTCCGCGCCGCCGTGCTGGGCCTGGCGCTGCTGGGCCTCATCTATGCGCGGCGCGCCCCGCGGCTCGCGGGCACGCCGTGGGCGATCGCCGTCGGTCTCCTGGTGCTGCTGGACCTGTGGAGCGTCGAGCGGCGTCAGATCGCGTTCACTGACCGGGCCACCAAGATCTTCGCTGCCGACGGCGCGGTGAAGGCGATGGCCGACGACCCGGAGCTGTTTCGGGTCCTCCCGGCTGCGCCGCGAGCCGGATACATGGCGGACAACTACCTGATGATCCACCGGCTCCGCTCCGTCCTGGGGTATCAGGGCATGGAGCTCCACCGGTATGACGAGTTGCTCGGTGGGAAGAACTCGTGGCTCGGCGGCCAGGGGAACCTCTTCAACCTGAACGTCTGGCGCCTCCTGGCCGTAAAGTACGTCGTGACCGAGCAGCCCGTAGATCATCCGGCGCTTGCTATGGTGGGAGATGGTCCGGTGCCCTCGTACGACGGGCCGCAAGTCTACGTGTACCGCTACCAGGGCCAGGCTCCCTACGCCATGGTCGTGGCCGAGGCACTCAAGGTCCGAGATGAGCAAGTGGTACCCATCCTGATTGACTCGCGGTTCGATCCTCGGCGGCTGCTCTTGGTGCCGGAGGACTCCCCCGTGGGGGTCTCCTCCCTCGCCGCGTTGCCAGACACGGTTCCGGTGTCCGTGCAGACAACGGAGGTTCGTCCGGGAGCCTACCGCTTCCAGTTGGAAACGCCGGCGCCCAAGCCGGGGTACCTCTTCGTGTCGGAGAATTACTATCCCGCATGGAAGGCCCGGGTGGACGGAAAACCTGTCTCCGTGGTGCGGGCGCAGATGTCGCTGATGGCGGTGCCGCTGGCCCAAGGCGCCCGGGTTGTGGAGCTGGAGTTCAGGTCCTCTACCTACGGGCTAGGACGGGGGATCACCCTGACAACCCTGGTACTCTTGCTCGGAGCGACGGTGTACGGACGCATCCGGGAGCGTCGGGAGGGGGTGCGTGGCTGACCGGGCGTTGGTGATCATCCCCACGTACAACGAAGCCGCCAACATCGCTCAAATCGTCCCCCGCGTGTTGGAGCAGGATCCCAGGCTCGAGGTCTTGATCGTGGACGACAACTCCCCGGATGGCACCGGGGCGGTCGCGGACCGACTCGCGGGTGGGAATCCGCGCCTGCACGTGCTCCACCGGGAGGGGAAAAAGGGGCTGGGCAGGGCCTACGTGGCGGGGTTCCGGTGGGCGCTCGAACGCGACTACGCCTACGTCTTCGAGATGGACGCCGACTTCTCCCACGACCCCAAGCACCTGCCGGCGTTCCTGGCGGCGATCCAGGAAGCCGACCTGGTGCTGGGGTCTCGGTACCTGAACCGCCGCGCGACCGTAGTGAACTGGCCCATGAGCCGCCTGTTGCTCAGCTATGGCGCCAATATCTACGCGCGCTGGGTGACCGGGCTCAAGCTCTACGACGCCACTGGAGGGTTCAAGTGCTTTCGCCGGCGCGTCCTGGAGGCGATTGATCTGGGAGCGGTGCATTCCAACGGCTACTCGTTCCAGATTGAAATGAGCTTCCGGGCCTGGCGGCTGGGATTCCGGATCAAGGAAATCCCGATTGTGTTCGTGGATCGCGCGGATGGTACCTCCAAGATGTCGGGAGCCATCGTTCGGGAGGCCATCTGGATGGTGTGGCGCCTTCGCTTCAAGGCGCTGCTGGGGCGCCTATGACCGGCACCGTCGTCTACAAGATGAGCGGGTCGGGCAACGATTTCGTGTTCGTGGACGGCCGCGCCACTTGTCTCTCGGAGTGGACTCCAGAGCGGATCCGGGCCGTCTGCGATCGGCACACGGGAGTCGGGGCCGACGGGTTCGTCGTCGTGGAGCGCGGGTCGGCCCCTGGCGCGGTCCGCTTCCACTTCTTCAACAACGACGGTGGTCGGGCGGCTATGTGCGGAAACGGCGCGCTCTGCGCCACCAGAATCGCCGCGCACCTCGAGCTGGCTAAGCCGGATGGCATGACGCTGGAAACCGACGCCGGGGCCTACCGCAGCCGCTGCGTGGATGGGGACGGGGAGCGTGCGGAGCTGGTGGTGGGGGACTTGACCCAGTTCTCCCGCCCTCAGGTGAGGCTCCAGGCCGGCGAGCGGGAGGCCCGCTTGGTGCACGTGGGAGTCCCGCACCTTGTCGTTTTGGTGGACCAAGTCGCCGCAGTGCCGATCATGGAGCGGGGCAGGGCGCTCCGGTTTGACCCGGCCTTGGGGCCTCCCGGGGCCAACGTCAACTTCGTAAGCCGTGGCGGTGGTGGGAGGGGCGGGGAAGCTTGGGCCATGCGGACGTACGAGCGGGGTGTGGAGGGCGAGACCCTGGCCTGTGGCACGGGGGCCGTGGCTGCAGCGAGCGTCCTGGCCCTCTCCGGCCACGCCAGCCTCCCGCTCGACCTCCAGACGGCGTCCGGCCGATTCCTGCGGGTCTCCGGCTCTCCAGCGGGTCCCGACGTGCTCGGGGCGTCGCTGACCGGCGAGGGACGCCTCCTTTTCCGCGCCATCCTGACCGATATCGGCTGACCACACCGGTGTCAGCGGTCGTCCAACAGCGAAGCGAATGCCCGGCAATGGCTTAGAATCAGTGGGGTAGGACCACCCCGGATACTTGTCCACAATGATGTTTGAACGTACTTAACATAACATATCTTATACGTAGTCAACTCGCCTGACGGTGTCAGGATGGTGGCACGGCTCGAACTGGCGCTTGGAGACGGACTTACTGGGGTTCGGAGCTCGGTGCCTCTCCTCGCCGGACCTCGCCGAGCCTGAGCTTGGCTTCCAGCGCGCTAGGGCCTTCGCTGTAGTCTCGGAGAATCTGCTCGTAGGCAGCCGCCGCGCGGGCCGTGTCGCCAGCGGCCCGAAACGCCCGCCCCGCTTCCAGCAGCGCTTGGGCCTGCAAGAAATCGTAGGGCCACGTTAAAGCGGCCTTCTGGTAGGCGTCCCCGGCCTCAGCCAAACGTCCCCGCTGCTCCAGGGCTGCTCCCAGCAGGTTGTACGCCGCAGCCTGGAACCTGGGCCTCGGGCCGGACTCCGCGAAGCTGGTGAGCTCGCGAATCGCCGAGTCCGCTTCGCCTGTGGTGAGGCGCAGCTGGCCCAGCAGAATGGCGGCCTCGTCTGCTGCCGGAGTCCCTCGGTAGCTGGCGACCAGGCGTGAGAGGTCGTTCGTCGCGAGCGGGAGGTTGCCCGCGGCAACGGCCGCCTGGGCGTCGCGCAGGGCCCGCGCAGCGAACCCTTCCTTGCGAGCCTTGGCGGACACCACGAACCAGGCGCCGCCGACCACGATCACGACTGCGGCCCCGGCGGCGGTCGCCATGCGCCGGTTCTGCCGCACCCATTCGACGGCCTGCGAGATGACGTCGCCCTGTGCCACTCGTGCTTGAGTTCCCACTCTGGTGTCCTGCGCTCTGAAGAAGGGTGAGTTGCGCTCTTACTTCGACGTTCCCAGTTCGGCATTCAGCATTCGCCAGTGCCCCTGGGGTGACTCGAACACCCGGCCAACGGTTTAGGAAACCGCTGCTCTATCCACCTGAGCTACAGGGGCCGTCGCGAGAACAACTTAACCACGCTGGCTGCCCTCACGAAACCGTGACTCAGCGAGGTTTTACGGGCTGGGATTCCGCCTCAAAGAGTCCACGCGGTGCTGTCGGGTTTTCAACATCACAGACATGTGCTCGTTCGTTGGGCTCCGAGCTGCCACTCGGCCCAGGACGGCTGGCCTTCACATCTTGTATTAACGGCCGGGGCACCGTGTAGCACAGCCTGGAACTATCTGATCTCAAACGATTTAGCCTTAACGTCCTCATGTGGAATATCCGATTGCTCCACCTGCTCTACTCGGGCGAAGCGGGGGCCGGCCTGGAGCCGCGCTCCCATTTCCAGCAGCAGCGCTTTCTCGCCAGCTGCGGTGACTTCTACGCGGCCATCCGGTAGGTTGCGAACCCAACCTCGCAGGCCCAGGCTCTGCCCGTGGCGCGCGGCGAACCATCGGAAGCCAACTCCCTGCACCTCCCCGGTGATGAGCCATCGAGCCGCAGCCTCAGCCACCGCTACACTCCGGATCGCGCTTGCCGTCGCCGTCGGCGGAGCACGTAGATCGCGATCACCACGGCCATGGCAGGGAGCAGAACCAGCGTGGCCACGGTGCTGTAGTGCTGGACCACCTCGCGCTCCAAGTTCGGCGCGTGCCGTCCAATGTACCAACCGATAGCCGTGAGAATGACGCACCACAGGGCCGCGCCTGCCGCCGTGTACCCCACGAACCGGTCCAGCCGCATGTGAGCCAGGCCGGCAGGAAGCGAAACCAGATGCCGGACCACGGGGAGCAGGCGGCTCAGAAAGGTCCCGATCTCCCCGTGGCGCCGGAAGAAGGCTTCAGAGCGCTCCAGGGACGATACCGAGATCAACAGATAGCGGTGATAACGGTACAACAGCGGCCGGCCTAGCTTCTGGGCGAGGAAATAGTTGAAGAGCGCACCCAGCACGCTTCCCACGGTCCCGGCCAGAACCGCCCAGGTGGCGTTCATCCGGCCTTGGGCCGCCAGGTAGCCGGCGGGCGGCATGATCAGCTCGGACGGCAGCGGGAAGAAGGATGATTCCACTGCCATGAGCAGCACGATGCCGGGGTAGCCGAGCTGGAAAATGGTCTCTGTCAGCCAGGTGACGAAGACGTTGAACATGCTAGGTGTTGGTAGCGCCGTGACGGCCCAGCAGCGGAACGAAGCTGGCGACCGCCAGCCGTTCTTCGTCGAACGCCGTGCCTCGCCGGGTGATCCGGACCAGCTCCTGGGAGTCCGGGCCGCCCAGCGGCATCAGGAGGCGGCCACCGTCGGCCAACTGCTCCAGGAGCGGCTGCGGGACGCTGGGAGCCGCTGCCGAGACGAGGATCGCGTCGTACGGGGCGTACGGGCGCCATCCCAGCGACCCATCCCCCGCCAGGACGGTGACGTTACGGGCGCCCGCCCGCGCCAGCCCTGCCCTGGCCCGGTCGGCCAACTGCGTGAAGCGCTCAACCGTGAACACCTGTGCCACCAGGTGTGACAACAACGCCGCTTGGTACCCCGACCCGGTGCCGACCTCGAGCACTCGTTCCCGGCCCCGCAGGGAGAGAGCTTCCAGGTAGGTGGCATGGGTGAGGGGCCGCGAGATGGTCTGCCCTCGCCCAATGGGGAGCGCCGTGTCTTCGTAGGCGCGTTCCCGTAGGGCCTCCGGCACGAACAGGTGCCGCGGGGTCTCCCCGAACGCCCGCAGCACGGCGAGGTCGCGAATCCCTCGCTCGCGCAGCCGTTCCACCAGGCGTGCCCGGTACCCGGCGTAGCTGTCGGCTACTCGCCCAGCTTCCACTCGCGCACTACCTCCAGCAGGCCATAGTTGGTCAAATCCACGTGCAGCGGCGTGACGGAAATGTAGCCCTCCTTGACGGCGATGAAGTCCGAGTCCTCGCGCCCCGACCAGGAGATCTGACCGCCGCCGATCCAGTACATGCGCCTGCCCCACGGGTCTTTGGTGTTCATGAGCGACTCGGAGAACACCCGGCTCCCCAGCGTCGTCACCCGGATGCCCCGGATCTGGTCACCCGGCACCGGGGGGAGGTTCACGTTGAGCAACGTCTCCTTGGGAAACTCCCGGACCCGGACCACCGACCCGATGAGACGCTCCAGCCAGGGTCGCTGGCTCTCCATGACCTCGAGCCCAGACCCCGCGAACGAGATCGCGACGCCCGGGATGCCGAGCGACAACCCTTCCATCGCCGCCGCGACGGTCCCGGAGTACATCACGTCCTCACCCATGTTGGGTCCGTGGTTGATTCCGGAGAACACGAAATCCGGCCGCGGCTCGAGGAGCGCCCCCAACGCCAGCAACACGCAGTCGGTGGGGGTGCCGTCCACCTGGAACGAGCCGTCCGGCCGCTTGAGCGGCCGGAGCGGACGGGTGAGCGTCAGCGAATGGCTGGTCCCGCTCTGCTCGCGGTCGGGGGCCACGACCGTGACCGTCGCGACGGTGCGGCACACCTCGGCCAGCAGGGCCAGGCCGCGCGCCAGGATCCCGTCGTCGTTACTGACGAGGATGTTCAACGGGGGTCTTGCCGTCCAGGATGTCGAGGATGGCCCGCAGCTGATGGGTGAGGTCTTCGATGGTCTCGTGTTGGAGCGCTGCGCGAGCCTGCGCTTTCAGGGTTCCGGTTCGCCGGTACTCGTCCACGCGCTGTCGCGCCCCCTCGATGGTGTACTTCTCCGTGTACAGCAGATGCTTGACCAGCAGGATCAGTTCGATCTCGCGCCGCTGGTACACCCGGTTACCGGACCGGTTCTTGGCGGGATTGAGAAACCGGAACTGGCTCTCCCAGTAGCGCAGCACGTGGGGCTTGAGGTCGGTGAGCTGGCAGACGTCACCGATGGAGAAGAACTCCTGGACCGGTCTCGAGACCGTCATCGCCACTGCTCCGCTTTCAACTCGCGCTCCATGAGGTCCGCGATAGCCCGGCGGGGTGACTTGCCCTCGAACAGAATCTGGGAGACCTCAGACGCGATGGGGAGCTCGATGCCCGTCCGCCGCCCCAGGTCGACCGCCGCGCGGGCGGTGTGAACGCCCTCGGCCACGGTGCGCCGTTCGGCCAGGACCTCCGCGAGGCTGCGTCCCTTCCCCAACTCCACCCCGAGCGAGCGGTTTCTGCTGAGCTGGCCGGTAGCCGTGAGGACCAGGTCGCCCATCCCCGCCAGCCCGGCGAAGGTCGCTGCCTCCGCGCCCAGCGCCTCGCCCAAGCGGGTGGTCTCGGCCAGTCCGCGTGTGATCAGGGCGGCCCGGGGGTTGTGCCCCAGGCCCATCCCTTCCAGGATGCCGGCCGCCAGCGCGATCACGTTCTTGAGCGCCCCGCCCAGCTGCACGCCGACCACGTCCCCGCTGGTGTAGGCCCGGAACGTGCTGGTCGAGAAGGCCTGCTGGACCAGCTCGGCGGCGGTGAGATCGGTGGATGCGGCGACCACCGCCGTGGGCTGCCGGTCGTAAACCTCCTGGGCGAACGAGGGGCCCGAGAGGACCACGACGCTGAGATTGGGCAGCGTCTCCTCCAGCACCGCTGACATGAGGGCCAACGAGTCCATCTCGATCCCCTTCGACACGCTGACCACGATGGGATGGCCGGTCACCGCCTGGGCCACGGTGGCGCTTACGGCCCGCACCGCGTGAGACGGCGCGGCCGAGACGATCAGTTCGGCCCCCCGCACCGCGCCCGGGATCTCCTGGTGCGCAACCAGTCCGGGGTGGAGTGGTCGCTCCGGCAGGTACAGCTGGTTGACGTGGTCGCGATTGATCGACTCGGCGACCGCAGGCTCGCGAGCCCAGATCCCCACCTGGTGCCCTCGGTGGGTCAGCAGGTTCGCCAGGGTCGTTCCCCAGCTTCCGGCGCCGATGACCGCGACTCTCACGGCGCCGCGTGGTGACCGAACCGGGCCTCGCGTCCCTCGAGCAGCCGGCGAATGTTGGCGCGGTGGGTGAAGACGATGAACGTGGCCAGGAGGACGCCGGCCACCAGAACGTACGGGTCGCCCGGCTGGAGGAGCCACACGGCCAGCGGGAACGCCGCGGCGCCGGACATGGAGGCTAGCGAGACGTACCCCGTGGCCCAAACCAGCGTCACCCAGACCACCGCGCTCACGGCCAGCGGCAGGGGCGCCAGGCCGAGCACGGCACCGGCTGCCGTAGCCACGCCCTTTCCGCCTCGAAACCGCACGAACAGCGAGAACACGTGACCAATGATCGCCGCCACGCCCAGGCCGATGGGGACCCATTCCGGACCCCCGGCCCTGGGTGCGAAGACCACCACCGGGATGGCCCCCTTGGCGACGTCGAACAGGCCCGTGGGAACGGCGTATCGCCATCCCAACGTCCGGTAGAGATTGGTCGCTCCCAGGTTCTTGCTCCCGTGCTCCCGCAGATCAATGCCGCCGAGCCATCGTGCGACGAGGTAACTCGTGGGAATCGCCCCGAGGAAATACGCCGCCAACAGCCAAAGCGCGAGGGTCACCGCTTGCTCCGCTTACGCCGCAGGGTCAGGCGCACGGGATTGCCCAAGAAGCCCCACGCCTCTCGAAATCCGTTGACCAGGTACCGTCGGTACGCCTCCGGGACGGCCTCCGGCCGGTTCGACACCACCGCGAAATCCGGCGGCTCGGTGCCGATTTGCGACCCGTAGTAGATCTTGATCTCCCGGCCCGCCTGCTGCGGCGGCTGATTGCGTTGGACCAACCCGCGCATGACGCGGTTCACTTCCGCCGTCGGAACGCGGCGAGAGCGCTCGGCCGCAACTGAGAGAATCAGGTCCAGCAGTCGCCGCACCCGGTGCCCGGTGAGCGCCGAGAGGTACACAAACGGAACGGCTGCGAGCGCGGGCATGCGCTCCACGATGGCCTGCTCGCCTCGGAGCGCCGTGGCCGTGTCTTTTTCGGCGATCAGATCCCACTTGTTGACGGCGATGATGAGTCCCGCTCCCTGTTCCCAGACCGCCTCGGCAATCTTCAGGTCCTGCACGTGCATTCCCTGCGAGGCGTCCACCACCAGGACGCACACGTGAGCCCGCTCGATCGCCCGTTCGGTTCGCAGGGACGAGTAGAACTCGATCTCATCTACTACTTTCGATCGTCGCCGTAACCCTGCGGTATCAATGAAGTTGAGTGTCCGGCCGTGGTACCGCAAGGGGGAGTCGATGGCATCTCGAGTGGTGCCCGGTTCGGCGGCCACGACGCTCCGCTCTTCACCCAGCAACCGGTTAGCCAGGCTCGACTTGCCCACGTTGGGGCGACCGATGATGGCAACCTGGACGGTATCCGGCGGGGAGTCCTCGCGGTCTTCAGGCAGGTGCTCAACCAGTTTCTCGAGCAGGTCCCCGGATCCCTTGCCAACCGCCGCCGAAACAGGGAACGCCTCGCCAAACCCGAGTCGGTAGAACGCGTGGTGGGAGTGGTCGTCCGGGAGGGCGTCGGCCTTGTTGGCGACCAGGAGCACCCGGTCCCGAAAAGGGCGCAAGACCTCGGCCATGGCCTGGTCCGCCGGATGCAGACCCTCTTGCGTGTCCACCACAAAGAGCACCGCATCCGCGTCTCGGACGGCCAGTTCCACCTGGCGCCGGATGGCCGCCTCGAGGCTGTCTCCGCTCGCTTCGGTCCAGCCACCGGTGTCTACCAGCCAGAACCTCCGACCGCTCCACTCGACCGGCGCGTAGTGGCGATCGCGGGTGACCCCGGGGCGGTCATCCACGATCGCCCGGCGGCCCCCCACGATCCGGTTGAAGAGGGTGGACTTGCCGACGTTGGGCCGGCCGACGATTGCCACGGTTGCGCGTTTCACGCCCGGAACGCCTCGCTCAAGACGTCGGCGAAATCGTACGACAGGCGGACGCGGGTTGGGAGGCTCCGGGCCAGCTGGTCGAACCGGAGGTCGTCCAGGAACACACCGTCGTCATTCACCGTTTCCGCGGGGAGGAGAGCGAGGTCCAGGTCGCTCCTGCCCTCCAGCGCCCGGCGGAAGGCTCGTCCCGGGAGCAGGGCCGCGGTGGTCACCGAAGGGCCGAAGAGGTCGTTCTCCAACACCATCAAGTCGAAGTGCGCGCCGGTGGTGGCGGCGAGCGTGCCCAGTACCTGCGGCATCAGACGGGCCATGGCGGTGCCGGTCAGCACGCCGATGCGCCGACCGGTGAGTTCCGGGAGCGGCCCCGTAGCCGCGATCCGTTGCTCGAGGTACCGAACGCTGCCGACGCCGTTTTCCACTTGCTCGAAGTCCCCGTACCACTCGGCGGGGGGCAACGGCAGGTTGGCGTTCAGGTACAGGTCGTCCGAGCCGTGCACCCAGCGATGCCCCCGCTGGGACAGTGCCCGCTCCGCGAACCGGTGCACCGTGACTGCCGCTGCCCGGCACTCCGCCTCGGTCGGCTCACGGGCAGCCGCGTGGTTGCTGAACGAGGTGAGCCCTACCGGCACCACGGCGACCGTCAGGATGGTTTCCTCCAGCCCGTAGAGATCCCCGAGGCTTCGTTCCAGGATCGGCCCGTCGTTGACGCCTGGTTGCAGCACGATCTGGGCGTGGAATCGGATGCCACCGGCGGCGAACTCCTGGAGCTGGGGGATGATCTCGGGCGTGCGCGGGTTTCTTAAGACTCGGCGGCGGATCACCGGGTCCGTGGCGTGCACCGAGACGTAGAGTGGCGACAGATGGTACTCGAGGATCCGTTCAATATCCCGGGGCTTGAGGTTGGTGAGCGTGGCGAAGTTGCCGTAGCGGAAGGAGAGGCGATAATCGTCGTCGCGCACGTACAGCGTATCCCGGAGTCCTTCCGGGAGACCGTCCACGAAGCAAAAGTCGCAGTGATTGGCGCAGCGGCGGATGCGAGGCGGCTCCAGCTCGACCCCGAGGGGGAGTCCCTCGGGCCGCTCGATGTCGTACTCCACCACCCCACCGTCTGGAAGCCGGGCGAGCAACAGGAACTGCTGGTCGGCGGTGAGGAACTCCCAGTCCAGGAAGTCGCTCAGCTCGCGGCCGTTGACGCGGAGCAACTCCGTGCCCGGCGCGAGCCCGAGGTCGGCGGCGATCGAATCGGGGGCAACGGCGGCAATGCGGATCATGTGAGGCAGTGATGGACCCGGATCGAAAATGCGTAAGGGGTAAGGGGTGAGGGGGTCCCCCTTACCCCTCACCCCTTACGCAGTTCTCCCCAGCAGTTCAGAGCGGGCGACCGGATTCGAACCGGCGACGTCCAGCTTGGGAAGCTGGCATTCTACCCCTGAATTACGCCCGCGAAGGGGCGGAGTATGCCGAACCCTCCGCCCGCGTGTCAAGCAAGCCTCGAGACCGCTCAGCTCGACTTATACCGCCAGGCGACCACGCCCTCACCCGTCGGCGTGAGCTGGAACGATTTTACCCCGCCCGGCTCGATGGCTTGGGCCGCCACGGTCTCCGTCGCCACCACGTTGCCGTCCACGCCCAGGAATTCAAAGGTAAGCGCCGGCACGTTCACCGGCCCTTTGAGCTTCTCCAGACTGGCGCGGAGACGCGTGACCCTGGCCTGCACGGTGGCCTGCCGCCGCTGGGCCTGGGCTCGCTGGGCCGCGGGAACGTTCTTGAGCGTCTCCAGCGTAGCTTCATCTCTGGCAATGGAATCCTGGATGGCTTGGGCCGCCGTTGGCTGAATGGCCGCGATCGTCCCGTGGACCTCGTACCCGTTGCTCGTGGCCTGCCCCGACAGCACCTCCACCTCGTACTTCATTCCATTGACGTTCTTGAGCACGGCATCGGTGGAGTCATCGTTGCCCACGAACTGATGCGCGGCCGCGACCAACCGCAGCACCTGCCGGTTAAGCGGGTCTCCCGTGGCCAGCCGCTGCGCGGCGGGGAGCATCTTGCCGGCCCAGAACTTGACCGAGTCGGGCTTCTGCGTGGCCTGGGCCAGCGAGAAGTACGCGTTCGTCAGGTTGAAGAGCCCATTCCGGTAGTGGGGATTCTTCTGGAGCCCCGCTTCGAATGCCTGCGCCGCGCGCTCGGGCCGCTCCGCCCGGAACAGGGCCACGCCGATCCGGAATACGTCCAGGGCGTCCAGGTTCGCGGCCTGGGTCAGGAGGGCGTCGTAGATCCGCACCGCGTTGGCGGTATCACCGCTGGCCATGTGGGCCGTGGCGAGGCTGGTTTGGCCCTCCAGGTCCTCCGGGTGCATCTCGAGGTAGGCCTTGAAGTACACTTGCGCCGAGTCCCACCGCTCCAGCACCTGATAGATGCGGGCCACGTTCTGAGTGGACTTCTCGTGGATCTCCGTTTGGGCCGTGTCCCCGGCGGCGGCCTGCGCAGCCAGCTTGAAGTAGTGCAGCGAGCTGTCGGCCTCGTCCTCGGTAGCGAACACGGTGGCCAGGTAGAAGGACGCCGTGGGGTCCTTGTCCCAGACGCGGTTGGCGATGCCGAAGTGCTCCTTCGCCTTGGCGTAATCGTTCTTGCGCATCGCCTCGATTCCCTGGTTCGCCACGGTGGCCCAGGCGATCTGGCGATTCTGCAGTACGTCCGCCGCGCAGGCGGGCATCATCGTTTCGACCTTATCGAACGACGAGTCCGCGCCGACGCCGTCTCCCAGGAGCGTGTAGTACACGCCCAGGAAATACCACACGGCCGGGTTCTCCGCTTGGCCCTGCTCGAGCGCTTCGATGAGAGAGCGATGCGCTCCGTCGAGTGCCTGTTGCTTCTTGGTGGAATCCTGCCCGCTCGACGCGTTCTGGATGTAGAGCACCGCGCGGCTCACGGCGAAGTGCGAGGTCTTGAGGTCGCATAGATCCTGCTGCGGCGGTGGCTGCGGCGCTCCACGCTGCTGTGCCGGGACCTCGGTCGCCGCCCCCGCCAGGAGCAGCGCGGCCGCCGGCCACGCTACATACTTCCTCATGCTGTGATCGCTCCCTCTCTTGAGTTATGAGTGGTGCTACGTGCTAGATCCGTCTTCCAGCGCCGCTTCGGCGCGGCGCGTGGCCTCGCGCGCCACACTCAGCGCGGAGCGCTTCAACCGCGTCGCCGCCTGCACGACGTCCTGATACTCCGGTTTCACCCGGGCACCGTCCGGCGCCTCCGTGACCTTCACCCGCACGCGCACATCCGGCTCCAACTCCACCGTCACCTCGCGCCGCGCCAGCGTGTGGCGAACCGCCCGCCAGCGGCGCAGTCCCGCCGTGGTGGAGTGCGCGAACAACGCCTGGACCACCGCCTCCGCCGCGGCCGGCGGCGCCAGCGCCTCGAGGCGCAGCGCCACCCGTCCCTTCTTCCCGTGCGTGGCCCACACCAGGCAATCCAGCGCGCCGGCGGCGAACAGGGCTTCGCGCAGCGGTTCCACGTACTCGGGCTGGAGGTCATCCACGTCCGTCGCG
>Ga0209002_10000606_pt1 | contig 29068 bp, 21 predicted proteins | sample Rifsed16ft2_FD_184010 | JGI IMG/M metagenome (GOLD analysis project Ga0209002, IMG submission 184010) | Soil microbial communities from Rifle, Colorado, USA - sediment 16ft 2 (version 2) | ecosystem: Environmental > Terrestrial > Deep subsurface > Rock core/Sediment | place: Rifle, Colorado... | reverse complement strand
TCACGCCCCCCGCTACGGTCAGCGTGGGTGTCGCCTTAACGATCACTTCCGTGCCCTTGAGAGCCGCGATGTCGCCACCGTCCTCGACGGCGCGGGGGGGCAATCCGGTATAGCCAGGGAAGTGATACTCCAGATCGACTCTACCCACGTAGGGCAGATCAGAAACGTCAATGCGAAAGACGGCAGACCGCACGCCTCCTGCCTCGACGAAGTAGTCGGTAGCGGTCCTGAGGTCGAGCAACATATACAGGTAGTTGCCCGCCCCCTCGTCGATCGCCATGGGCCAGCGATCGAATTTCTCTGTTTCGTCTGACTTCACGGCGATCTCGACCTGATCGCTCTCGAACCCCTCCAAACGGGCGTGGATCATCTGGTCCGCGCCACGAGCGACTCCCGCATGACCGGGCTCCACGACGATGGAGTATGGGTTGGCGGCCCGGGCGCTGTTCCATGGCTTCAGCAACAGGAAAGCTCCATGCCGCAGGAACGCGGGACTCATTAGAGCGGCAAACATCCCCAGCGCTGCGATGGCAGCGATGGCGCCGGAGGCACGATGCAAACGTTGACGCTCGATGACGCGTCCGTATTCGTTCGCATAACACCTGTCCATCGCCGCCTCCACTAAGCGGTTGACGAGTGCAGGAGACAGGTTGGGGCCTTGCCTCTCCTCGGAACCGACCTCGACGGCACTCACCACTGCCGCCTGCAGCGAGGGATCGTGCTCCTCGATGTAGAGTGCAACCTGCTCGTCGCTCACCCGTTTCCGCAGGGGAACGATGATGAAGCGAACGATCAGAGCGATAAGACCGAGGTAAGTGAAGGCTCGAAACATCCACACCGACCACGCGCTGTATCGAAACTGGTCCATGCCGAAGGCCGAGATGGCCAGGGCGGCGATGCAGGCAGCCAAGACGATGGCCGCCCCTCGAAGCGTTTGTCGCAATCGCCATCTGTTTCGCACATGGCGGATGACTCGAAGGAGCGAGTCATAGTTGGACATGATCGGTCGGTTCAACATCGGCTCTACCTCTCCCGTCTTAGAACTCTAGTTGGTGGGACTGTCTTGTTGACAACTTTCCGCTTCGTCCCCTTCCCATGCCTCACCCACAGCTTCATTGGTTTACCGCGCCAGGCGAGACAAGCGATTAGACCATAAAGTCTCCAGGGCAAGGAGAGCGAGCGCTGCCACCAGCATATACCACCACACTCGCTGCCGGCGTTCCTGCTCCTCGGGAATCCACGCTCCAGCAGCCTGGACGCTATCCGTCTCCCTGGAGCTTACCGCAGCCGTGACCTCTTCGGGATCGACCGAGGAGAGGTCGGACTCGGTCAAGTCCAAGTTGACCGCGAGGCTGACCGGTTCGGACTGTTCGGTATCGAGGGAACGGAACTCGTAGAAGCCTTGCTCCTCCAAGGTCAAGAGGTGTCTGTCCTGTTGGCGGGAGAGGAAAGACTTCTCCCCGGAGGGCGCGAGCGCCACCAGCTCGGCTCCGGCGGCCGTGCCGCCGAAGGCCCGTCCCGCCAACTCCAGGTGTTGGGACAGATCCAGCACTTCGCCCACCGAACGCCATGCTCTCGCTTCCGCATAGCCGGCGGCGTGCTTCACCAGTTGGTGCACGAAGGGCAGATAGACCGGCTGTAGCGCCAGATCGTTCCAGAAAGTGTCCAGAGTGGAGGTCCAGATCAAAACCCTCCCTTCGCCCACCCTCTTTTCGGCGAGGGCAATGGCTCCGTCGTCGAATCGGGCCAAGACACCTCCTGCCATGGGCTCCGGACCGGTGGTGGTCAGTGGTCGATAGCGGAAGAACCGGGCCGGTGAGAAATCGCCGCTGCGCGGTGCGCTGAAGAGCTCGAAGACCGGGTGGTCATAGTCGATATAGGCAAGCGTACCGCCCCAGTCGGCCGAGCGATCCACGGAAGCGCCCACCGACGCCGGCAGTAGCTCGCGGGCCTGTCCTTCCCAATCCGCCGTTCCGCTCTGCTCACCGAGCGCCACCACCAGCCCGCCTCCCTTCTCCACGAACTCCCGAAGAAGCTGGCCGGCAGCACCGCCGGGGGGAGGAGCGTCGTTCAGAACGATCACCGAACGCCCTTCCAGGTCTCCCCTGCCGAACGCGTTCGATGGCTTCACCGCGACGCTGAAGGAAGGCCGGTCACCGAGCCCAAGAACCTGGCGAAGGTACAAGCTTCTGCCGGACCGCGCCCTCGGTCCTTCCAGAATCAAGACCGACAAAGACTGCCCGGGCCAGATCACGAAGTAGAAGGCGTTGTCCTGAGGCAGGGCATCGTCCGCAGCGCGGATCGAGCCCCGCGAGACACCGTCGGGAAGAGTGAAGGCATCGAAAGTGACGGTCGCCGAACTGTTGGGCTCCAACCGGATCCTCTGTTCGCGAAGGGGCCGCCCTCCCAACTCCAGCTCGACGCTCAGGTCATCGAACGCCTCGACCCCTTTATTAATGAGTCGAGCCGATGCCACCACCCGCTCCCTTCCGGAGACCAGCTCGCGCTCCAGCACCAACGTCGTCACCGCCACATTCGATGTCTCCGCGTCGGAGAGGTCCACCGTCCGGAACTCGGTCCCGGTTGGGAAAACAATCTCGTCATGACCGTCCCAGCCTACTCGCTGGAAGTCGGTGATGAGGACGACCTCCTTCCGAGGAAGCTGCGATTCCTGGAGCAGCTTGTCGGCGAGCTTCAGGGCCGGCCCGTAACGGGTGGTTCCAGATCCCGGCCGAGCGCCGTCGATGAGGGAATGGAGCTGGGCCCTGTCCGACGTGGGCTGGTTGAGAGCCGCCGCCCGATCCGAAAAGAAAATCACGCTCGCTCGGTCCGCCGACTCGAGCGTATCCACTGCCTGATGGGCGGCATCGATGGCTCGTGCCCACCGATCTCCGTATCCCATGCTATAGGATCGATCGACGAGAATCACCGTTTCCCGAGCTCCGGTGACGGAGACGACGGCACGGCCCGGCTCATCGAGAAAAGGACGGGCAAACGCCGTAACCAGAAGCAGCAGAGCCAGGCATCTCATCATGAACAGAAGCCAGTGCTTTATCTTCTGCCGACGCACGGAGCGATAGGGAATCTTGGTCAGGAACATGAGAGACGGAAAGGCTACCACCTCCCGCTTCTCGCGATTCGTGAGATGGATGAGGATGGGGACGGCGAGCGCCAACAGGCCGATGAAGAACGCAGGAGTGAGGAAGCTTAGTCCCATCATCTCACCCGGCTCAATCGCTCCCGATTCGACAAGTAGCTAAACAGGGCGAAGTCCAGCGGCGTCGAAGTATCGAACAAAGAGTAGTCGATTCGGTTGTCCCCGAGCCAACGAGAAATCGTTTCGATGTGCTCGGCCACCATCTTGCGGTACTGCTCCCGCAGGTACTCCGGTATGACGGGAATCGCCTCGCCCGTCTCCAAATCTTCGTAGTTGGCCGCTTCATCGAACGGGAATCGAATCTCGGCGGGATCCAGTACGTGAAAGACGATGAGATCGTTCCCCTTGTAGCGTAGTAGCTTCAGGGCGTTCAGCACCGCCTCCGGTTCCTCGTAGAAGTCGGAGATGACGACCATGATACCGCGCCGGCGGATGGCTTCCGCCACCTTGGCCAAAGGCGGGCCGAGCACGCCTCGACGGCCGGGCTGCAGGCGATCGATGGTGTGGAGGATTATTTCCAGGTGCTTGGCGGAGGGGGGCACGAAGTCCACGATGTCCTCGTCGAAGGTGACCAGCCCGACCCGGTCGCGTTGCTTGCTGGAAAAGTAGGCCAGACAAGCCGCCAGGTATCGAGCGTAATCCAGCTTGGAGATCCCTGCGCTGGCGAAGGTCATGGACCGGGATATATCCAGAACGATAGTGAAGCTGGTATTGGTGTCGGCTTCGAACTCCTTCACGAAGAACCGGTCGCTGCGCGCGAAGAGCCGCCAGTCGATCCTTCGGATATCGTCTCCCGGCATGTACGCCCGATGCTCCGCAAAGTCGACCGAACGCCCGAGGTAAGGCGATCGATGCAGCCCGCCAATGAAGCCTTCCACCACCGTCCGGGCGAGAAGCTCCAGGTTGTCGATTCGCCCCAGGATCTTGGGGTCCACGAAACGCGCGGATGGCGACGGCTCGGCGTTGAGTCGGTGTCCTCTCATGGTGGTCTCCTCTAGCCTCCTCTCATCCCCCCTACATTCGGGACTTGGGCATCGAAACGGCCTCCAAGAGCCTATCAATGATCTGGCCCGAGCTGACGCGCTCCGAATCGGCGTGGAAGTTCGTGAGGACGCGGTGGCGGAAAACCGGATGGGCCAAGCCGCGTATGTCCTCGAAGCTCACGTGGTACCGCCCCTGCATCAACGCCCTGGCCTTGCCACCCAGGACGAGGTATTGGGCGGCGCGGACACTGGCACCATACTCCACCCACTTCTTGACGAAGTCGGGGGCGTCGGCTTGTCCGGGGCGGCTGATGCGGGCCAGGCTCACCGCATAGCGCATGACCGCCTCCGAGACCGGCACCCTTCGCACCAGCTTCTGGAAGGCGACCATGTCCTTGCCGGTAACCACCGGCCGGAACTCCAACTGCTGCGGCGCGGTGGTGGATCGGACGACCTCGAGCTCCTCGTCCTCGGGGAGATAGTCGATGATAATGTCGAACATGAAGCGATCCAGCTGCGCTTCCGGCAGCGGATAGGTTCCCTCCAACTCGATGGGGTTCTGGGTGGCGAAGACGTAGAAGGGCTCCTCGAGATTGTAGGTTCGACCCTGGATGGTCACTTGATGCTCCTGCATGGCCTCCAGCAGGGCGGATTGGGTCTTGGGCGGCGTCCGGTTGATCTCGTCCGCCAGCACGATGTTGTTGAAGATGGGGCCCGGCATGAAGACCAGCTCCCTGCGCCCGGTGGTAGGATCCTCCTGGATGATGTCGGTCCCGGTGATGTCGGACGGCATCAGATCGGGCGTGAACTGGATGCGCGCGAACTTCAAATCCAAGACCTGAGCTACGGTGTGAATGATCATCGTCTTGGCGAGGCCGGGCACGCCGGTGATGATGCTGTTGCCGCCTACAAACAGCGACAGGAGCACCTGATCGAGGACGTCATCTTGCCCGACGATGAGCTTGCGGAGCTCCACCAGAATCTGGTTTTTTGCTTCTTTCAGCCGATCGGCTAGCGCAATATCGTCTGGTGATTCGAGCTCGAGTTTCTCGTCTGCCATGAACCCTTCCTTTCCCCTGTTAACGGACGTCGCCTAGGCCACCTTAGATAACCAGCCATCGACCTAGTGGGTCATACCGTAGACCACGTAGTTCACTCCCAACTTGTAGGCTTCGTTCGAGAGCTCAATGGGAATCCATTCCGTGTCCGACCACTCCCAATACTCGCCGATGTCGTGGTTGTAGTTGGCCACCACCATAAGGCGTTTGGCGGGATCGTTATCCTCGAAGATGCCGTAGTAGACCGGCTTGATCTCCGTAAAATTGGGGTGCTCGAACTCCAAGGACTCGATGTGAAAGAAGGAATCAAAGATGGGGTGTGAGACGTCGAGCTGGACGAAGCGCGCCTCCGGCAGCACCTTGTGCATCTGCATCTCGAAGTTGTCCCACTGCCACGACTCCATGAAGTCGTCGACCACCAAGAAGCCGCCCTTTTGAAGATAGGCCCGCAGGCTCGCCGCCTCCGCGTCGGTCAGGGTCCAGAACCCCACCTCGCACAGGTAGGCCCACGGATACTTGAACAGCTCCGGATCATCCATGGCCAGGATGTTTCCACCGTCCCGGTTGGGATCGAGGTAGGTCAGCTCATCCAGGATCTTGGTGAAATGGCTCTCCCCCCTCGGGTAATCATGATTCCACTTGAGATCCAAGCCCCAGGCGTAAGGACCGCGGCTCCAGTACGAGGGAGTGAAGCGTAGCCGGACGAAAGTGAAGCGACCGTTGTAGGGAAAATTCGTGTAGGGAACGTCGGGGGCATCGAGGGGACTCGCGGAGAGCGGGATGGTGGCCAACACCAAAGCCGCCACCAGCTCCCCGGAACGCGTCATCGCCCACCTCTCTGATCCTCGACGGTGCCCGCCGGACTGCCCTCACGGCTGGCATCGGGCAGCAGGCGCAGCAAGAGATCCTGGGCCTCTTCGAAATTGGGGGCGATCTCCAAGGCGCGCAGAACCTCTCGCTTCGCCGTCTGGAGGTCCCCCGCCTGGTAATGAGCGAAGGCCAGCTCGTAGAGAGCTTGTGCACGATCCACCGGCTCCAGCGCCACCACCGCCTGGCGCTCGCGGATGGCCGACCGAAACTCGCCGAGCTCGCCATAAATCTCGGCAAGCCGCCGGTGCGGCGCCATCTCCAAGGGATAGATGAAGACCGCCTTCCCGAGCGCCTCGGCGGACGCCCTTAAGTCTCCCAGCGACTCCCGGATCTCGGCGAGCGCCAGGTGAGCTTCATAATGACTCTCGTTGATCCGGGTGAAGGCAGCGAGCTCCTCGGCCGCTTTGCCGAGCTCGCCCTGCTGTCGGTAGATCTGAGCCAAGTACCAGTAAGGGCTGTTATCGCCCCCGTACTCGGGGAACAGCAACTGGGCCTGTTTCAAGTAATCGAGCGCCTCCTCCAACTTTCCCTGCTGGAAAAGGACCTCACCCATGGCGAGCTGACCCCCGAAATCCCTCGGATCTTTGGCTAGCCGATCCTGGATCTGCTGCGGGGATAGGACCTCCATGCCTTGGTTCTCGGAGGGCGCTTGGTTCTCCGAGGGCGCTTTCACAACCGAAGCCGGTCCGGAGAAACGCTCTTCCAGGTAGTCTGCGAGAACCTTGTCGAATGCCTCCGGCTCGATTCCCAAAGCGGCTTGGAAGACCTCGGCGTTCGTCAAACCCTTCTTGTAACCGTCCAGCATCTTCAGAATCGCCGGAAATCCGTGGTCGCGCTCGATGAGCTCGAAAACCAGAGAGGCTTGATAGTAGGAATTACCGATCTGATGCGGGTTGCTAGGCCGAATGAATCCGTTGTTGAGGTCCGCGATGGGAAGCAGCATGTCCTTCTGGTATGCGATCAAGAACGGGATACTGACGTCGTCCCCCCAACCGGGTCGCGCCCGGTGCTCTTCGTAAACCGAAAGCCCCTCCGAGACCCAGCGCGGCACACGGTGATCCGTCATGCCCAGCGTCACGGTGTGCGCCAGCTCGTGCCAGAGAGTCGATCCCCAGTTGAACCCACCTTTTTCCCGCGCCGAAGGGGAATCGATGGCTATGACCGGACCGAAGCAGACGCCGAGCGCTCCCAGGCCAGCCAGACCGATGGTCCGCACGGAAAAATCGGCGTGGGAAGGATAGACCTCGATACGGATGGGAGTCTCCGGACGGTACTGATAGCGCTCCGCCAGTCGGTCGTAGGCTTCTTCCGCCAGGGCCATTACGTAGGGAGCGAGCAGATCCGATTCCTTGCCGTCGATAACGAGGAGGAATCGGTCGCTTTTGGTCTCCCGGTAGTCGGGGAACGTATCCAGGAGATCGAGGGTGTTCTTGATCCAGACGTTGTAAGGATCGCCAGCGAAGGAACGCTCCAGGTTTGTCTTCCCCTCCTCGACGTCACCGAGACGGAGTTGGTTGAGCCCCAACAACCCATAGCCGCGCCATGACCGATCATCGAGAAGAACGGCCTGACGGGAAAACTCGACCGCCTGGCGATAGAGCCGGTTCTGCACGCAGATATCGGAGAGCGTGTTGTAGAACTCCGCGTAAATGGGGTTTTGCTCCAGAACTCGCGCCCGGACCTTCTCGAAACCCTCGACATCCCCTTTCAGGAAGCTCGCCGCCGCCAAGATCGAAAGCGCTTCCAATGAGACGGGGTTCACCTCCAGAGCACGCTCTGCTTCCGCCCTCGCGCGTTCATAATCCTCGATATCCAGATGTTCGCGTGCCAGGAAGACTCGTGCCTCGACCGACTGAGGATTGACTTCCAGGGCTTTCTGCACCAGCTCGAGGACTTCCGGCGAGTTCTCGAAGTCCATGACCCGCGCCATGCCCAAGAGCGCGCGGGGGTGGTGGGGATTAACCGCCAGCACTTCCTGGAACGTGGCTCCCGCATCGGTGCTGTTGTGCTTTTCCAGAAAGAGCTCGCCCGCCCTAATCTTCGGCTCGAGGTCCAGAGGATCGACGGCCGCCGCCTCATCGAAGGCCCGCAACGCGTCTTTGAACAGCTGGGGATTACCGACTCCCAGATAACGACAGGCGGTGCCCACCGCGGTGAGGTCAGCGGAAGAGAGTCGCCCGGCCTTCCCGTCGCGCCCGCTGAGATTGTAGACATCGATGAAACGATCGAACCTCTTCATGGCCTCGGGACGCCGGCCTCGCTCGTAGTCGAGAACGGCCAAGGCAAGCTCCGCCGAGAGTGCGTCCGGAGCAACTCCAGCGATCGAGCGCTGGAAAGCCTCCCGCGCCTCGTTCGATCTCCCGGTGGCGTAGTAGATCTCGCCCAGACTTTGGGCAAGCTCCACTGAATCGGGAAAGGACCGCTCGAACTCTTGAATGGCTCGCTCCGCTTCGCGATAGCGACCCGTGTCGCGGTAGGCTTGCACCAAACCCCGGTGGGCTCGGACGTCGGCCGGCTGTTCCTCGATCCGCGCGGCAAAAAGCTCGATGGCTTTCGCATATTCTCCGGAGCGCAAAGCCTCCGCACCATCTACCGGTTGATTGGCCTGCGCCGCGCACGCCGACCACGCCGGCCATCCCAGGCAGCCGATGAACAGAATGAACAGGCCGAGCCGAGCCCCCATCGGTCTCACTGAGATTTCTCCTCCATGGCATCGATGGCTTGGTTCTTTCGAGCCAGCTCCACCAGGAGACTCTCCAGCTCCTGCATATAGAGCTCGTCCGACATGCCTTCCTTTTGCTGCTTCAATGCTTCGATACGCTGCTCGAGCACCCGCTTGTCTCCGTAGAGCGCCGCGAGCTCCGGATCGTCTGGCGTCGGGCGGGAGGCGTCCGCCCTTCCACCCCCGGCAACCGAACCCTGCAGGAAGGCGAGCCTCGCCACCGACCCGTCCAGGGAGCCACCCTCTCCTCCCGCCGGCTCACCGGGCCGGTGAGCACCTTGTTGGTCACCGTTGTCGTCCAACAGGGCGTGCTCGGTCTGTAGCTGATTGCTCTCCTCGTAAGCATGGGCCACTTTCAGTCGCGCATACTCGAAGGCCTCCCAGACCGAGATCCGCTTGTCTTTGTCCACGTCGGCCCCTTCTCCGGCGAACGCCTCGATGAAAAACTTGCCGAATTGGGCCTCGTTTCTTTCCATCCCTGACTTGGTGGCGGTGACCACGATCCGGTTCTTGCCGGATAGCGCCTCGATGAACCCGCCACTGGCGCTGGCGGTATTCACGAAGACGACCTGCTGTGAGCCGAACCTGTCCAGCATGAGCGCGAACTCATCGGCACTGACGTCCGGACCGGGAAGATTGAACCTGGACTCTCCAGAATCGTAACTGCCGTGCCCGATGAGGATGACGACAACCTGATCTCCCGGCTCCACCCGCTGCCCGACCTCCGCCAAGGCCTTTTCAATGCCTTCCTTGGTGGACTTGCCGCGGATCCTTTCGGTATCTCGCTCCGGATCCTCACCCAGGTACCAGATGTTCTCGGCGGGCAAGCCTAGTCGGCGCTGGGAGGCGTCGATCATGCTAAGCGCCTGCTCGTGAAATTGGTCGCGATAGCCGGACTCCCCCCCCAAACCACGCACCACCACCAGGTAGGTCCGACCCAAAGACTGAGCCTCGACGGACCCTGACAGGGCCAACAGAAAGAGAAGCGTGAACCGGACCAACTTCACCGGCTTCACCGGCTTCACGCCAGCCCCCGGGCTTTCCGATAACTCCACTCCGTCGCCACCAGCGCTACCACCAGAAGGAAGAGCGCCGGCATGTCCCACAGGTCCCTCTCCTCGCGGACCGAAGTTCCGCCCTCTACGTAGCTCATGTCCTCGGCAAGCTGGGCCACGTTATCCGTGGTATAGAACCGCCCACCGGTATCTTCGGCGATTCGCTGCAAGAGCGTGGTATTCATCTCCGCCCCAAAATATTCATCGTCGAGGTCGGTCGCCAAAACATAGGAGGACGCCTCCCCCAAGACCGTCCCTGCCCGCTGGGCTCCCACCCGAATCTCGTACAAGCCCTTTTCCTGAGGAAGAAAGCTCGCCCGGTACTCCCCGTCGGTGTCCACCGTCCATTCCATGGGGAGGTCGATACTCTCTCCGGACGGGGTCTTCACCTCGGCCACCACTTCGGCGTTATTCACTTTGATGAAGGTATCGTCGTCGACTTCGGCGGTAAGGGTCACAGGCTCCAGCGGTGAATAGCGATCCTTCTCGGTGGTAACCGTGACGGGATCGGGAACGTAGCTTACCAACCATCGTAGCAGCTTGCGCCAAAGAGTCTCGTGGGTCATGTCTTCCAGAGTCATATCGGCGTGCATCTGCCATTGCCAGGAATCGTGAACGGTGAATGCCAGCGACTTACCACGCCCGTACCTCTGAAAGGCAAGTACCACTTGAGGATCGGACGATTCTGAACTCTGGCCGGTGAGCAAGGTGGTGGCTCCCGGCTTGATCTGGTAGATGGGGTTCAGCGTGGTCAGGGGGGGGAGCTGCTCCCAACGCGTCACGCTTTCTTCCACGCCGCCGGCAAACTGGGTTACCGCATGCGTCTTTCCCAGCGCAGTCGGCTCGACCTTAACCTCCGCAAAAAAGGGCTCTCCCTCCTCACCGTCGAGCTCTTGAAGGGTGACGGGAAGAACATCCGCCACCGGAGTGCCGGCGTAGCCCCCGGCGGAAAAAGATCGACGGCCCCCCAGCATCAGAAACCCCCCTCCGCGCTGGCTGACGAAGTCGGCCATCATCCGCAGCTGGTCATAGGTGAAGAAGCTGGCCTCCACGCTCCCCAAGATGATTCCTCGATAGCGAAACAGCTCCTCGCGCGTCTTGGGGAATCCGGCTGCCAATTCCTCGCCGTCACTCACGTCGAGTCTGAGGAACTTGTTCTCCGCGGTCCGTTGCAGAACGACCACTTGCAGGTTTTCGTCTTCCACGACGCCCCTTCGAATGAACTTCAACTCGAACCGAGGCTCACCCTCGAAGTAGAGGATCTTCTCGCGTCTATCCTCGACGAGGATGAGGGTCTCCTGCTGGTTGTTTTGGGTGACCATCTCGCCCGGCTGGGGCTGGACTCGGAATCGGAACAGGCGGGGGCCAGCATCGGAAGCGGTGAAGTCAACCCTCACAGTGGACACATCGCCCTCGGTAGAGAGCTCGACTTCCCGAGAGTTCACGATTCGACCCGAATCCTCGACGTCCAGTCGTACCCGAGCTCCCGAGAACCCCCGCTGCGATATGGCAACGTCGACGACCAACGAAGAGCCTTTGAGAACGGTCCGGGGCGCTTCTACTCGCGAGAGCTCGATGTCCCGAGAAAAGCGATCGAGGCCGAGTCCCACCGTATAGACGGGGAGGGAGCGCGCTTTCAGGGCAAGCAGTGTTTCGCTGAGGACCGCGTGGGAGTTGTCGGCTCCGTCGCTGACCAGAACCAATCCCGCCAGCGGTACTGCGGCAAGCTCATCGGAGGCTCTTTCCAAGGCGTCGCCGATATGGGTCTGAGCGCCGGAGTAGGTGAGCTCCGATACCCCGTCCACGCGCTGGACGTCCCTGGAGAATCGGAAGAAGCGGAGCTTGAACTTCTCTTCTAGTCCGGTGAGAAGCGGGCTCCCCTCCGGACCGAACGTCTCGTTGATGAACTGGGCGCGCGGCACGTCATTCTTGTCGGCGATCTGTAGGCTCAAGGAGTCGTCGAGCAATATTCCTACGAAGCTCTTGAGTGGCACGACGGTGGAGAGAACGAGGGCAGGCCGGCACAGGCAAAACAAGATGAGGGCCAGAACCGAGGCCCGTAGTGCGGTTAGAATGAAGCGGTCCCGGCCGCCGCTCTTTCCGCCGACCCTCCGGTACCTCAGTACGGTCGGCACCGCGGCAACGACGACCAACAGTGCCACCAGATAGGACGGCCAGGAGGCGGCGAGAGTGAGGCTTCCCTTCTCGAATACGACCGGTCGGTACTTGAACAGGAATTCGAAGACGGACTCGAATAAAGAGGCCATCAATGGCTCATACCGTAGATGATGAAATTCACACCCATCTGATACGCGTAGGTCGAGAACCTGAGCGGGTAGTAAGGATTCTCAGCCCATTCCCAAGCGTCGCCCAAGTCGGTGTTCCAGTTGATCACGACCATCAAACGGCCCTGGTCGTCGAAGATTCCCCTAAGCTCCGGGTTGTATCCGTCTTTCTCCCAGGTGGGCCCTCCCGCGATTCCCTGCCCTACGTTCGGTACCTGCAGGAGCTCTTCCACGTTGTAGAAGCAAGTGAACACGGGATGGTCGCGCGGTATGTCCACGATCTGGTGGCTGGGGAGAATCCTCTGAAACTCCATGACGAGATTCTCCCATTCGTAGCTGCCCCAGAAGTCGTCGATAACCAAGAATCCGCCCGCCAGTAGGTATCGCCTGAGTCCTAGGACCTCGGACTCCGATAAGGCCATGTAGCCCACCTCGACGGCATAAAGGAATGGATAGCGTCCCATGCCGGGATCGGTCAGTTGGATGGGATTCTCGTACTCGTAGGCGTCCAGGTTGGTCAGCCGGCGCACCCCGATCAAGAACTGTCGATCTGCCTTGGGGAAGTCGACGCTCCAGCTGCGAAAGTTCCGGAAGCCGTAACCCGTGTACGCCGCCCGCGTGAAATAGAACTCGCGCGGCCCGCCAGGATGGCGGAGGGAAGGAACCTGGAACTGGTCGTCCGGCGAAGGTGTCGCGGCCAGAGCCTGCTGGAAAGATCCTTCTTCTTCGCTCGCCTTCTCTAACAGTGGGGTCTCGGAGGCGGACGACGTCGGAAGAGGTTCGGAATTCGTGGAAACGCTACGAACCAGGCCCCACGAGATCAGACCGAGACTCACCATCCCGATCGAGGCGAGCTTTTGGAACCGCATTTCAGGAACTCTCCCTGTCGAAGATAAGTGCGGTCGCTACACCGAGACAGGTCGTGGGCCGCTCTACCCGTTTTTCGTTCTGACCTTCAAGAACGATGCCAAGCTCCCGGTCAGTTAGCCCTTTCCTGTGCGGCTGTTAGCCCCACCAGTCTACAAACTACAGGACTATCTGAGTTTATTATAACCCGACCGAGCCCCAATTTCACAATCGGCACCCGAATCCGGGCCGAGGCCCCAGCGAAACTATGAGGGGGCCCACCCCCGAAGTATACCTCCCGGGAGCCCTCTTCATTCAATGGAATGGCCGTCCCCTCCAGAATTCCGGTTTTCAAAGGGGTAGCACTCACTCGGATTCTTTCTTATGATGGCTGGAAGTTTGATGGCATCTCGAGTGATCAGGAGGTTTCTCATGCCCAGATCGGCCGCGACATCCGCACTAGCCGTGGTAGGTGACGGCCTAGGCTTCATCTGCCTTGTAATCACTATGGGCTTCATCGCCTGTCAACCCTCCGCCCCCACTTCGGAGCCGGTCTCGGAGACTCCCGAGACTAGCGAAAGAGCGGCGGCCGGGATGGACTTTCCGCCCGCGGGTTTCGGTGCGGTTCCGGTGCCAGCAGACAATCCCATGACTCCCGGGAAAGTCGCGCTGGGCCGGCAGCTGTTTTTTGACGCCAGGCTTTCCGCCGACGGGAGTCGATCCTGCTACTCCTGTCACGTCTGCGAGCACGGCCTCACTGACGGCAAACCGGTAGCGGAAGGTGCGCTGGGTAAACAACTGACTCGCAGCAGCCCACCGCTCTGGAACATTGGCTACCACACCGAGTTCTATTGGGATGGTCGAAGCCCATCGCTTGAGCGTCAAGCCATGGCTGCCTGGACAGGAGCCAACATGGGAGCGAACGCCGAGGAAGCCGTGAAAGCGTTGAACGGCATGGAGGGGTACCGAGCGCAGTTTCAACGGGTCTTCGGAGAGGATGCCACGCCCGATCACGTGGTCGCTGCCATCTCGGCGTTCGAGAGGTCCAACTTCTTCTGTGGCGACACCGCCTACGATCGGTGGCGCACCGCAAACGAGAACGCGGTGAGCGACAGCGCCAAGCGAGGTGCCGAGCTATTCCTGGGCAAGGCGGGCTGCGGAAATTGCCACTCCGGTGTTCTCTTCACCGATATGCAGTACCACAACGTCGGCATCGGGATGGATGCGGAGGAGCCCGATCGCGGTCGAGCAGTGGTGACGAAGGATGAAAGCCACACCGGTGCGTTCAAGACCCCCTCCCTTCGAGACGTGAGCCGGAGCGCTCCCTATTTTCACAATGGAAGCGTGGCCACGCTCGAAGAAACGGTGGACTTGATGCTGGGAGGCGGACTCGCCAATCCCTATCTCGACACGGAGAATCTGAAGAAGGTCGAGCTCACGTCCGAAGAGAGGTCGGATCTGATCGAGTTCCTCAAGACACTCGATTGCCCGTGCGACCTGACCGCACCGGAGCTACCGCAGAACTAGTGCCGTTGCCGCTTGATACGTCAAGCAAGGGGTCTTCACATCCAGCGGTGATCGACTATGAAGGAGAACTCAGGCTTCAGCTTCCGGATCAGCACTTCGGCCGCCAGGGAGCGTGCGCACCCACGTGCCAACCACTCCTCCGCAGTGCTTCCTTCCCTACTTGCTCTCTCACTGGCGATTTGGATGGCCTGGGGAGTGAGCTTGAGGGTCCCCTCGACCGCGCCCTCCCCCTGACCGGCGACCGCCGCCGCATAGAGCTTGAATTTCTCGTCTTCGGCTTTGTCGTCGGGGCGAATCTCCACCTCGTACCGCCTGTCGCGCACCTGGAAACTTGCCCTCATCTCACTCTCCCCGAGCCATGGTGGCCGCGCCCTCGAAAACGGCTCACCATCCACCTCCTTTCGCCTCCACAAGCGGCCCCGTATACCCTTCTCTCGCTCTCACCTCGACTCCTTCACGGGTCACCTCGACCTTGATCTTGCGATAGCGACCATCGGTCTTGGTGTTGGTGGAGACGTAACCCAAGGTGTATTGACTGAAAAGCTCGTCCAGAATTCGATCGTAGAACTCGTCCAAATGTTCCAAAGACGTGGCGACGGCATAGGAGCCTCCGCTAAGGCTCGCGATCTCGCGAAGGAATCTCCCCTGCTCGAAGTCCCGCACGGCGTTCCGCCCGACCCCACCGCCGAACTGGATGGAGTGAATGGTAACCGCAGAGGCTTTTACCACATCGAAACATTCTGCCATGCTCAGAGTGCTTCTAGAGTCCACGCCGTCGCTGAAGACCACCAGCGTCTTCCGTCCATCGTCGTAGTGGATCCGATCGAGAACGGTGGCGACCGCGTCGTAAAGTGCGGTCCACCCTTCCGCCTCGACCTCGTAGACCCGCTCCGCTATCTGCCTCTGGTCGTCCGAGGAGTACTCGGAAAGGCGCATGTTCTCGTCGAAATCCAGAAGGAGTAGGTGCTCCGTCCTGGGAATGTTGTCGAGAAATTTCAGAGCCGCCGATTGCACCAGGTCCATCTGATCCTCCATGCTCCCACTCGCGTCGAGGATCATGCCCATGACTTGTTTGCCGGAGAGCTCCTCTTTCATTGCCGGCGCCATCCCCACCCAGGACTCTTCCAGACCGCGTGCGAAGAGACTTATCTCCTGCTCCTTGCCGTCTTCGTAGAGCTTGAAATCTGCGGCGGTCAGACCCTTTACGAAGTTACCCTCATTGTCGGTCACCGCCACCGGGACCGAGACCATGTCGACTCGCGTCTCGAAACGGTAGGGTTCTTGGGCTGCCAGCAGTGGAGCGAAGCCAAGAGGCAGGAACAGGAAGGCTTTCCAGTACATCAAGGTTCCAAGCGGATGAGGATGCACCCTAACACGAAGTCCGAGAAGCCGTCAATTTCTCCGCGCCTGATCCCGGATAACTTCTTAGGCTCGTCCCCAAGTGGTCCCATGTCTTACACTCGCTCTTGAGCGGAAGAGTCGGCTTCCAAACCGAGGACGCTGGTCTGGGGGTCGAGCGATTGATCCTTGATGCGGTCGGCCAGGATTCTTCGCGCCTGGCCGTAATAATCTCCCGGCACACGAAGAAAGTCGTAGCTCTGGCGGAGGAACCTGTCTTCTCCCCTCAAGGCGAGGACGATCTCCTGTCCTTGTCTCCAGCCAAGCCAGCGTATCGTCTGGTAGGGAAGAAACCCGCGCTCCGCCCAAATGCCTGTGGCATAGAAACCCTTCCTGATCCGGAAGCTCAACGGGAAGACCACCGTGTAGAACAAGGCCATGAGCCCCTGCGCCACGGTGTGCAAAGCGGGACGGTGCAGAACGAAGCCGCTCAAGAAGGTCATCGCCACCATGAAGAAGCCGATTCCCAGGCAAAGGCCGAAGAACCAGGGTCGGGGGGATTCCCACGACAAGATCGACCCCGGCGCCAGGCGACGAAAACGGTAGTACTTGACGAGGATAGTCAGAATCCACACCGTGAAGATCACGGTGAGAGCCGCAAAAGCCAGTCCCAACAGATCGTTGTCCACTACCATTCTCATTCTAGACCACCGGCCCGCGCCTGACAGATTGGCCCCTGGAACGGAGGCTCGTGCCGGAGAGAGCTCAAAACTCTCGCGGTCCCCACTCTTCCTGGTGACCAGTCCCTTCGTCCTCGACCCCACTGACCCTCGACGGCCGGTGGGCGCCTTCCGGTCCTCCCGGCCCTGGCGAGACCTCACCGACGATCGGTCTTATGAACAATCGAAAAGCATCCCGCTCCCCATGAGCGGCCAAAGCCCCGGTCTCCAATCGGTCCCCGCCGGGCAACGCTCGGCCCGAGAACTCGAACAGTTTCAGCCGTGCTTTGTCCGGTCGTACGACGAACATCGCCAGTCCGGCTTGCTCCGCCCAACGGAGATCCTCCTCCAGGGACTGGCGCACCGCCGAGGTGATTAGCTGTCCCGCTATGCCCGTTTCTTCCGAGCTGGCGGCGGGCGATCCACTCACGTAGATCACCTGCTCGGCACCGGCCGCCATGGCATCGGCGACGCACGATCGGCCGGTAAGAAGACTGGAAGCGAAGCGATGCACCTCACCCGCGTTCCTCCCCGACAGCGGCAGCCGCAAGGGAACGCCTGGAGCGAGAACGGGCGGCGCAACCGAAGCGAGAAGCGCGTCGAATAAGAGGGCACACGATTCTCCTGCCAGGTTGATGGGCTCTGCCAGGACCGACCCGGCCCCCGGGCCGCGTGCCGCCATCCGCGAGAGCCAGCGATCCTTCAACAGCACGAAAGGCACCTCTTGCCCGCTATCCAGATCCAAAGAGTAAAAGATCAATTCACTGCATCCCGGTTGTCCCAGACTCGCCGACAGAAGATCCCGGTAGCAAAGTCCAATGTCTCGCAATTGGGGCGGCCTGGCTTCGGTGGAAGCTCCCCGCACCGCCTCCCACAGACTCCGCTGCAACTCGTTCGAGAAAGGCGAGAGGTGGATGAAGCCTTCCCCTAGGAACCGGCTCAGCACACCCTGCCCCGACGGTCTGCGAACCGCACCGGGTACCAGCCAGCCCACCAGAAGGATTGCGAAGAGGACGGCGATGGGAAACGCCATGGCTCGCAGGTAAATAGGATCGAGCTGAGCGGAAAAGGCCGCGATCTGCTCCTGGAGGAGGGCGAAGAGCGACGCCATGGCGTCTGGAGCAACGATCCGCGCTGCGGCAATGAAGGGAAGCGCCAGCAAGAGCAGTACCGCCAACAAAGCCGGTGAGAGGAAGACTGCGAAGGCGGCGGCCAGGCAGATCGCCGCCGTGCGGTAGGGCACTCGAAAACGCCAGGCACCGCTTTGGCCCAGCGATGGAAGAAGCCCGTTCTCGCCCAGCAGTTTGCTCGCGGACTGAATAGCTCCGAAGGCCGCTACCACCGCCCCGGCGCCCCTTCCCAGCACCAGGTCGACGCGCACCCCCGCCGCTTCGAGCGCCTTCTGCGCTCCCGCCAGATAGGCCGCCGAGGTCCCCTCCCCCACGAGTGCGAGCGCGGTGCGAAGGGTTGGGTTGAAGGTCGGCACCCCGCGCGAGCCGGCGGATGGGAAAGGGACGCCCCCTCGGAGCTCGCCGGTCATGCGTCATTGTACCCTAGGGGTCGCCACCGTCCGGATCGAAATGAAACCGATGGCCGGCCTGCGATAAACTAAGGCCTCGGCCCGTTCATAATCCAGACTTGGGGGCGCGATGCGGCTGGGGTCGGTTCCCGACAGCCCGGCCGACGGTGAGGGCTCGATTGTGTTTTACCCCTTATCGACTCTTTGAGGTGACGGATGCTCTTACTCGACGCGCGGCAGTTTCCTCCTCATACCTCTTCAAATGCGCGGACGCCGGCTCTTTACCAGCGCGTCCCTGCTCGGTTCGACTGAAACGATGGGAAGCGACATCCGTCGAGCCTTGAAGCAGCGGCTAGCGACCGCGGTGCAAGACCGATTCGGCGTCGAGCTATCGGAGTTCAGCACCGAAACGCCTCCCCAGCCGGATCTGGGCGATATCGCCTTTACGGTGGCTTTCGATCTGGCCAAGAAAGCAAAACGGGCGCCCCGGAAGATAGCCGAGGAGCTGGCGCCGGTACTTCGCGAGACGGTGGGAGTGGAGAGAGTGGAGATCGCGGGAGCGGGCTATCTGAATGTTTTCCTGGAGCGGAATCGGTACCTCGAGGCATTCTGCGCTGCGGCAGCAGACGAAGAGCCGGCCTCCACGGGCAAAGTCATCGTGGAGCACACGAATATCAACCCCAACAAGGCCGCTCACATCGGTCATCTTCGCAACGCCGCTCTGGGGGACACCTTCGTCCGCGTGCTCCGATATTCGGGGGAGCGGGTGGAAGTTCAAAACTACATCGACGACACCGGCGTGCAGGTAGCCGACGTGGTCGTGGGGTTCCTGGATCTGGAGAAGAAGGACCTCACCGAGATTCGATCTTTGGCCGAACAATCCAACCGGCCTGACGAAGCCAAGGCGAAACGGTTCGATTACTTTTGCTGGGATCTCTACGCCAAGATCACGGACTATTTCGAATCGGAGCCCAGCCGCGTGCCTCGCCGTGAGACGACGCTCAAAGCCATCGAGGAGGGAAAGCTGCCGGAGGCCGCCATCGCGCACGAGATCGCCACCCGTATCGCGAGGTGCCACTTGAAAACCATGGAGCGAATGGATGTCCGCTACGATCTCTTGCCGTGGGAAGGCGACATCCTTCGTCTGCATTTCTGGGACATGGCGTTCGAGCTCCTCAAAGCCAAACGTGCCATCCGGCTCGCCGAGAGTGGAAAGAACGCCGGCTGTTGGGTCATGGACCTGCCGGAGGAGACGGATGGCGGGGCCTCGGACGAAAAGGTCATCGTGCGCTCGAACCGCACCGTGACCTACGTCGGCAAGGATATCGCCTACCAGCTCTGGAAGCTCGGCCAGCTGAGCCTCGATTTCGGCTACCGTCGCTTCTATACCTACCCGGACGGCTCTCAGGTCTGGTCGACGACGTCCGAGCCGAGCGAGCCTGGGGCGCCGGCCTTCGGAGACGGTGCCCGGGTCTACAACGTGATCGACACCCGACAGTCCTATTTGCAGAGAATCGTGCAGCATGGAGTCTCTCTCATCGGCTCCGAGGAGACCCGGGGTCGATCGCATCATTTCTCCTATGAAATGGTGGCCCTCACCCCTGCCACTTGCCGCGAGCTGGGTTTCGAAGTCAGCCAGGAGGATGCCGGCAAGGCTTATCTAGAGGTCTCGGGCCGAAAAGGGCTGGGCGTCAAAGCCGACGACTTGATCGACGTGCTCGAGCAAAAAGCGCTCGACGAGGTGACCGAACGGAATCCCGAGCTGTCCGGTGAGGAAAAGGCCGATCTGGCGAGAACGATCGCGCGGGGCGCGCTGCGTTATTTTATGATCAGATTCGCCAAGAACAAGGTCATCGCCTTCGATTTCTCAGAGGCCCTCGCCTTCGAGGGAGACACCGGCCCTTACCTTCAGTACGCGATGGTTCGAGCCAACAAGATCGTGCAGAAGTTGGGCCTGGACGTCGGCCTCGGCCCGCTGACGCCTCCCCAGGAGATGGCCGAGGATCCCGGTTGGCGGAAGCTTAGCAAGGAAGAGGGTGACGAGCTGTGGGGTCTTGCCTTTGCCTGCACCGGCCTCCGACAGATGGCGGAACAAGTGATCCGATCCGAGGAGCCAGCGCTCCTCGCCCGATTCGCCTTCCAATTAGCTCAGAAATTCAACGCCTTCTATCACCGCTACCCGATACTGAGGGAGCCCGATCCCGCCAGGAAAGCGCTGCGATTGTTCGTCGTCCAGATATTCCGCCGAGAGATGGCGGCCGCCATGGAGCTCATGGGCGTACCGATACCGACCCGGATGTGAGCAAGCCGCGTATCGGAATCAGCAACGCTCGAAACCCCGAGAGAACGAAGCTCTGGAGCCCCGGAATAACTGCTGCGCGACGGGTGGAGGGGACGGCCCAGGTGATGGATAAAACCAACAGCCCTCGTCGAGATCGCCCGCCGGCATCACGGTGCCGGTGGCTAGGGGCTTGGCTCGATACCGTTCTCCCTTAGCCAGGCGCGAGCCCGCGCCATCACCTTGTCGGCCCGAAAGCGGCGCCACTGCTCCCGACGATTGGGATATCTGTGGAGAGCCCCTTCGAAGCGTTGGAAGGCCCCTTTTCCGATGAGGGCTTGATTGAGCTCTTCCACCAAGGCTTCGTTGGGGAGAGACTCGACGAAGTCCTCCATGATCTGAAAACGGTCGTTGGTGGTGAAAGTAGGTACCAGGAGAAATCGGCCCGTCTCCTGGTCGGCGTCCTCTGGGCCTTCACCGAACTCCTCCGACACCACGACCACGTCACCCGTATCGCGGTCGTAATAGTACCGGATGGTATCTAACTGTGACTCAAACGCCTGAATCAGCGCCTCAAAATCTGTACGGGAACCCATGGGCCCGATGGCCTCCCTTTCCGGTAAGCGCCAAGCCTCTCCCGTTTGGGTTAGGTCACGATCCTACGACAGAGAAGCTGATCCGCCAAGCGCAATCGTGGCGAGTCCACGCTTTCATGCCGCTATCTCGACGTTCGGGGACGAACACTGAGGGCCGATCTCAACGGATGATTCCGAACTCGCCGGGCGGCCAGATTCGTAAGAACGCCTTGCCATAAATATAGCGGCGCGGCACTAAACCCCAGCTCCGACTGTCGTTGCTTCCTCGTCGGTTGTCCCCTAGCACGAAGTAGTGTCCCGGTCGCACTTCCTCCGCCGCTAGGCTGCGTCGGTCGGCATGTCCCGGTTCGACGTACGACTCATCGAGAGGCTCATGGTTGACGAGAACCTGCCCGCTCTGTATTTCGACGGTATCTCCCGGAAGGCCAATCACTCTCTTGATGAACGACACATCGGGATCCTCCGTGTACCAGAACACCACGACTTCACCCCGCTCTATGGGACGAAAATGGTAGATGAACTTGTTGACCAGAATGCGCTCGCCATCGGTCAGCTCGGGGTCCATGCTGGTGCCCTGAACCTTGAATGCTTGCACGACATAGGTAATGAGCAACGCGCAGATCACGACGGCGATGGCCAGATCATGGAGCAGGTCGATCAGGTGCCGAAGGGGCGTGGGCCGAGCCTCCGCGGTGGTAGCGGTGGCTGCCATCCCAGCTGCCTGGGTAGCCGCTGAGGCCGACGCCTCGTCGTCCGTAACCAAGGGCTCGTTCATGTCAGACGATTACTTACTAATAAGGACGCCTCACGGTAAGATCGCCAAACCGACGCCTCCCCTCGGTCGGCCTGTCAAGTCGTCAGGGCCGTCAGGGCCGCCGCACGACGCACGTGTCGGCTAGCCGGTCGTGGAGGCCGCGCTTATCGTGAGAGATGGCGATCAGCAGGAAACCGATGCCCAGTACGAAACTATTGATAGTGTAGCCCATCACCCGCAGCATGGCTCGACGCCACCCGATCGGTGTCTCGCCGTCCGTGCCATGCACCCGCAGGCCGAGAACCTGCTTGCCGGGCGTGGCTCCCCGTACCGCCCAAAAGTAGAGGGGATAGACAATGGAGAGCAAAAGGCTGGCAACCCCTCCGGCAATCGGAAGAAGGAAGACCCTGGGAGAGAGGACCTGGAGCCCCATGACTCCTCCCCGCTCCGCGAGCCAAATCGCCCATGCACCGGAGGCTAACAACACCGGTAAGCTGATGATCACCGTGTCGATAGAGTAGGCCGCCAACCGAATCCAGAAACCGGCCGGGTATCCCATGGAGGGCAGCGGCTTGGTCGTCGGTCGACCCGGTAACCGCGTCGCGGGTCGAATCCGCCGGTTGGCGGAGCGAGCCGGCTGGGGATCTACCTGAGGCGCGGGCAAGCCAGATGCCTGGCTCAGCGCGCTACCGTCGGCCCCCCATTGCCCCACACCTGCGGAGCCAATTCTCCCGCCCAACGGTTGAGGTAGCGCGGGCGTTGGGCCCGGGCTTGGCAGCGGGACCTCCGCTGACCTCTCCTGCTTCGATTCACCAGCCGGCGCTCCCTGGCTCGGAGAAGAGGCGTTCCTTCGGGGTGCTTCGCTCAACAGAACTTTGCCGCAGTTGCCGCAGAACTTCGCGGGAAGCAAGACGACCGCGCTGCAGCTCTTGCAGGCCACCTGCTTGGCGGAGGAATCGGGAAGCTTCTCGCCACACTGGCGGCAGAAGTTGTCGAACGGGCTCGCCTCCACACCGCACGAGAAACATGACAGGCCGGACGCATCGGATATCCCGGCCGGGCGGGAGGAAACGGCGGGAGGCCGAATCGACCGTATGGGCATGGGTTGGGTGGCCAGCTGACCCGGGGAAGGAGGAAGGGGCGGAGATCCACCAGGCGCCTCGACGTTGAAGAGAAGGCGGGCCGAGCCGATGGCGATGAGATCGCCGTCGCGCAGAAGTTGCTCTGTCAGCACCCGGTCACCGTTTACCATCGTGCCGTTGGAGCTGCTATTGTCCCGAAGAACGTACTGATCCCCTCGACGCTCCAAGATGGCGTGCCGGCGCGACACCATTGCGTCCGACAGAACGAGATCGTTGGATGGATCCCGGCCTATGGACACGACCCTGCCGGCGACCGGGATCTCCTTCTTGGCGCCGGAAGCGGGGTTGATGATCAATTTGGCCAAGTCTCAATTACCTTGTCGAAAGGTAAACCGTTTGCGCATGCGAAGCTTGACGCGAACCCCGTTCTTGGTGGCCGGCTCATGACGCCAGGTCTTGAGGGTTGCCATGACCTCTTGATCGAATACGTCTCCTCCGGACTCCTCCACGATAATCTCTTCCACCACTCCCGCCTCGGTGACGATGAAGCTGACCTGCACCGAGCCTTCCAGCTTGGCGCGCCGGGCCGCCTCTGGATACCCGACTCCCGGGCACGCGATACACTTGGGATCCACGACGTCGGGCCCACGTTCGACCAGGTCGCCCTCGGTCACCTTGGGCGTCTCAGGCTCTGGCGGGAGGGGCGCCTCCTGGCGCGGCTCGAGCTCCGCGGAAATGCTCTCGGTTGCTCCTGCCTTGAGCGTCACCGTCGTTTCCCAGGGCTCGAAACCGAGCTTCTGCAGCCGAATCGTTCGGTTGCCCGGACGAGCTCGAAGTCTTTCGAGGGGCGTGCTTCCCGTCGGCTTGCCGTCGAGCAGAACCTGAGCGCCCGGCGGCATGCTCACGATCCGCAGGATCGCCATGCTGGGAGCCTGCCGCGCCTGGTCTCTCATGGGAACCTTCAAACTGGCGCGAGGACTCGCAGCGTCGAGCTCCGCAAAAATCTCCTCCGGCTCGTATCCGGCCTTCTCCAGCCGAACCGTGTAGCTCCCTAGCTCGAGCTCGGAGACTTCGAGCGGAGTTAGACCCAGCTTTGCTCCATTGATCAGGACGGCGGCACCCACCGGCTCGCTCTCGATAGTGAGGATGCCAGCCGTCGGGGAGACTGATTCGTTGAGCCCAGCAGGCGCCCCCACCGGCAGAGGAGCCGGAGAAACGTCGTCCATCGCCGAGTTAGTCGGGGACGGCGTCTCATCTCCCCCGGTCACAAGCGTGAGCGCCGCCACCACCGACAGGAGCAGGATCAAGGTGCCTCCGGCGGCCGCTATCACGGATCGCCTCTCCTTCAAGAACGCGGCGAATGAACCAGACCCAGCAACCCGGGTGGGGAGATGGGCGGCGGCGACATCGGTCCGCGTGAGCGGGGGATGCGTCGTTACCGTTCTGGTTTCGTCCGTCGGAAGGCTGGGTCCACGCCTGGCGTCAGGGGCGCGGGTTGTCGCGTCCGCAGGCATACCTTCGGGGAACGCTTCGGCCGGAGCGGTGGGCGGAAGGGCGCTGTCCACGTGCGTCGATTCCGCCGATCCCCAAAAGGCGGGATTGTCCGTGACCGTCTCCGCCCCTCCGTCGAGAACAACTTCCTCGTCTTCGCCCGCCGCTCCGTCCGCTCCCAGGAGATTGCCAGACGGGGCTCGCCGACCCTTGGCATCTTGTTGGCCCGGTTGGCTGTCCGAGTCAGGCAATTCCGCCGGTCGACTCGGGGACGCTCCCGCTTCGTTCGGCCCCGAAGCGTAGACGGTCTCCCCTTCCAACGCGCCGAACCACGAGCCGAGACAGAGCTCCAACTCCGAAACGAACGCGGCGCCCGTTTCGTAGCGGTCGGGTGGGTTCTTGGAAAGAACCTTGGAGAATACCTGGTGCCACTTGTCGGGAAGGAGCCCCAACACCTCGAGATTCGGCGGGCGCACCGGATCGGCGTGCACGAGCTTGTAGAGAATCGAGGTTACGTTATTGCCGGGAAAGGGCTGTTCCCCAGAAAGCATCTCGAAGGCGACGACTCCGAGCGAAAAGATGTCCGAGCGACCATCCAAGCTCTCTCCCATCGCCTGTTCGGGTGACATGTAGCTGGGAGTGCCCAGCAGGGATCCGCTGTGAGTGATCTCCGAATCGATCAGTTTCGCAATCCCGAAGTCGGTGACTTTCACCTTTTCGCCGTCGTGTACGATGATGTTGGAAGGTTTGATGTCGCGGTGGATGACACCCTTGGCGTGGGCGTAGTCGATGGCGGCCGCCATCTGTGACACCAGACCGATGACTTGCTCGGGCCGGAACCGCCGCCCCTCGTTCAGGACGTCGGCGACCGTCTCGCCTTCGACATACTCCATGGCCAAGAAAGGAACCTCGTCCTCCGTTTCGCCGATGTCGAAGAGCGTGACGATGTTGGGGTGAGACAAAGTGCCCGAGATCCGCGCCTCGTGGTAGAAGCGCTCGATGAACGTACGGTAGTGCGGACTCTGGGGAGGAATGTCCAGACGGATGGTCTTGATGGCGATGGTCCGCTTTATGAGGGGATCGAACGCCTTGTACACTGCTCCCATGGCGCCGAAGCCGATGGCCTCGACGATGACGTAGCGGCCGACTTTCTTCGGGACTTCTTCGCGGGGAGTGTTCAAGGAGACCCTCCACGGGCCGGCGGTTCGGTACGGAATCTCAAGGAGTTAAACGCCCCGAAAGGACTGCGGTAAGCACCTCAAATCCAATTTAACTCACTGTATCATAACCCTTTACGAGTGTCAACGGCTTTCCCGCCTGAACCCATCCGCAGGTCTTCTCCTCGAATGGTAAGAAGATGGCGTCACCCCCGCCTGGTCAGCTGACGGCGCTAATGGGGCTGGTTGCTGAATCTACAAGGGCGTCAGGCGCCATATCGTTGTCTCCGAGAGGCATTCAGGGCGGTGCGTTCTGTACGCTATGATAGCCTCCAGCAAGAGGGAGCGAGCTCGAGGCGAAATCAGAATGACGGATTTACTGGAGAGACTGGACTATCGAGAGTTATCGTTCCACAAACCTCTTTTCCTCGACTACCTCTACCGTTTCGCGCGGCTGGCGCCCTTCTTCTCCGGAGATCCAGGGGACCCCGAGGCCTGGCGGCGAGTCGCCCGAAGCGTCTCTGCCTACCCTCGACAGATCGAGCCGCTGGCGGAGATCCTTCGACAACAGAACCGACAAATGGGCGCCGATCCCGCAGCGGAAGAGGCGATCGATTCCCTGCAGAGGGGTGCGTTGGCCATCGTGACCGGTCAGCAGGTAGGCGTCCTCGGGGGTCCGCTTTACAGCCTCTATAAAGCGCTCACCGCGGTGGAGCTCGCTCGGGTCATGAGCGCCCGGCTCGGCCAGCCGGTGGTGGCTGTTTTTTGGATGGACGCCGACGATCATGACTTCGAAGAGATTCGGTCCATCTCCCTCATCGATCCGTCTCAACAACTGCTCACTTTGAGCTACCAGCCCGTAAGACGCCAGGACGGGGTACCCGTCGGCACGCTGCAACTGGAACGGTCCATCGAGGACATCATCACCCGCACCGGGGAGCTCCTTGCCCCCTCGGAGTTCCGACAGGAGATCCTGGAAGGGATACGCGCCAGCTACGCGCCCGGAAAAACTCTTGCCGAGGCCTTTGGGAGCTGGCTTCTTCGCATGACACGGGGCACCGGCCTGGCGGTCGTCGACCCCACGGCTCGGTCGATCAAATCCATCGCCACCCCGATCTTTTCGCGCGAGATCTCGGAACCGGGCGAGAGCACGCGCCTGGTCGAGGAAAGGACGGAAAAGCTGCTCGCCCAGGGCTATCATGCGCAAGCGGGAACGGCTGACGACCGGCTCAACCTACTCTACGCCAACCCCACACGTTCCCACATCGCCATCGAGAACTCGGGGTTTCGTCTTTCCGCCAATCAATCGGTTCTTGGGAAAGAGCTTCAAGAGCTGGTTGAGAAGGAGCCCCAGCGGTTCAGCGCCAACGTGATCTTGCGCCCGCTGCTACAAGACCATCTGCTCCCCACGCTGGCCTATGTAGCAGGGCCCAACGAGCTGGCGTATCTCGCCCAACTGGGGGCGGTCTACCAACATTTCGGCGTACCCATGCCCCTCATCGTTCCGCGCGCCAGCATCACGGTAGTGGAGAAACCGGCCGCGAAATTTCTGCACCGACACAAACTGAAGTTCGGAGACCTGCGGGCAGACGATGAATCGGTACTGAACGACATCCTGAAGGGCCTCGCCCCTCCCGAGCTAGACGAGGATCTGGCGCGCGCCCGCGCCTGCATCAAAGAGATCACCCAGACGCTGGAGAGCGATCTGGCGACCGTCGATCCAACCTTGGCATCGACCGCACGGTCGACGCGCGGCAAGTTGCTACATCATCTGGAGGAGCTGGAGTCGAAGGCCCGAAGAGCCATCAAGAAGAAGAACCACACGCTCCGCCGCCAGTTCCTCGCCGCCCGAACCTCGCTGTACCCGAACTTCGACTTGCAGGAGAGACGCCTCTCTCCCGTGCAATACTTGGCCAAATACGGTTGGCACCTCACGGATATGGTGCGGGAGAGTTTCGATCTCGAGAAGCCTGGCCACGTACTGCTCTATCCCTGACAACCTACTCGGCGAGGGCGCGGTCGAGCCGGCCCAAGACACTCAACAAGGTCTCCCCAACCGCTCGAAGACTCTCCGCGCTCAACTTGTCCAACGTATCGTGCGGAGAATGCCAATAAGCGTTCCCTGGACCGTATTCGAAGTCGATCAAGTCGACCACCGGCACCCCCTTTTGCGCAAAGGGAATGTGATCGTCTTCGATGAAAATCCGCGCGTCCAGGAAGTGCGCGCCGTGGCCGAGTCGCTGGGCTTCCCCCCAAACCAGATCCAGAAGCCATGGAGTCGAGTATCCGTCTCGATGAACTCCCAGCTCCCTATCCCCGATCATGTCCACCAGGAGGAAGGCCGCGATCCGGCTCAGCTCGCCAGTCTCCTCCATGCGAGCCGCCAGGTGTTTACTCCCGTACAGGGAGTCGGTGGGCGTCCATTCCACGAACGCTTCTTCGCCATCCAGCAGAACCAGCCACACCGAAATCGCCGGTGGCGGCTCGCTCCCGGCCAGCCCACGGGCCAGCTCCAGAATGAGCGCGGCGCTCGAGCCGCCATCGTTGGCTCCCAGGAAGGCGAAATCATCGAAGCGCTTGGTGTCGTAGTGACCGGCGAAGACGAGCATCTTGTCGGTGGTTCCCTGACGAACGGCGATCAAGTTGGACATGGGAACCGGACCGACCGGTGTTTCGGCGGTGAAGTCGTCTCGCCGGATCTCGAGTCCAGTAGAGCGCAGTTGGTCGAGCAAGTACTCCTGCGCCCGACGATGAGCGTCCGAGCCGGCGGGACGCGGTCCGAACCCGACCAGTTTCTCGACGTCAGCCAGGGCGCGATCCGCATCGAATATCGCTGGCCCCGCAGTTCGGGAAAGAGCGAGACAAGCGAACATGACGGCGGAAAGGCCGAGGACCAGGTGCAGTATGGTACGCCTCGTCATCATTGGTAGATCGTACGTGAGGCCGCTGAAATCACGGTTGTCGGTAAGACCCCCGTTCAAACCGTGCGTGCGGATTTCCCGCACACGGCTTACCGATGGTCTTCGTGACGGAGCGTGCACGATCCGCCCACGCTCGAGGGTGCGCTCGCCCAAGCGAACGTCACTTCGCTCCGGTGTTGTCGAGCGGCCGTCGGGGTGGGTGGGCCGCTTGGCTCCTGCCCCTAGCTCGCGTCCAGGTTCTCGTGCTTTGTCCGCGTGCTTGCGCACGTGGGGGTGATTGGGAACGGTCTTGCCGTCCATGCCCTCGCACTTACCCTTTCTCCGAGCGTGACCAAAGCAGGGGCGCTTCCCTCCGGCGGCGTTGTTCTGCGCCACCATCGCAAGTACTACGACCCCCTCGGACTCCCGCTGCGCACGTCGCGACTTCACCTTCGGCTTATACGCGCCGCTCTGCCCTGACGCGGGCCGCGCAGACGGGTCTCTCCTGTTCCACACCGAACCTTGAGCACGTGCTGCGCCCCATACCCCGGCGGGACTCGCGGCCGCTGCTGCTTCGGACCTTCGCTCCGCGAACATGGCCTTCGCCGCGACATGCTCGGCTCGGCTCCCGCATTGTTCATCTGTCGAGGCGGCAGGCTTCACTTGATGTTGCGGCCCGCGCTCTTGCTCCCTCCGGAGAGGCTTTTGACGCCCCGCTTCGGCCACGACGA
>Ga0209002_10000599_pt1 | contig 29205 bp, 27 predicted proteins | sample Rifsed16ft2_FD_184010 | JGI IMG/M metagenome (GOLD analysis project Ga0209002, IMG submission 184010) | Soil microbial communities from Rifle, Colorado, USA - sediment 16ft 2 (version 2) | ecosystem: Environmental > Terrestrial > Deep subsurface > Rock core/Sediment | place: Rifle, Colorado... | reverse complement strand
TCGAACCGGCCGCATCGCCAGTTCCGCCGAGCGGCGCGTTCGGAGCCACAGGCCCGGACGGCTGTGCCGCCGAGCTCAGGGCGAGGACGCCCGCGAAGGCGACCGCGCCGAGAACTGCCAGCCAAACGCCCGTCCGGAGACCACTCTGAAATCCCCTCATAGTTCCTCCTCCCACCTTCAGGCGCATCGAGAAGCCTGAGCGACGCTCCATGAGGGACGGACCATATTTAAGCTCTTTGGAGCATCCCTCGAACTCCCTTCGATTCCTCCCGTAGAGAAGTCCATGCCGCAGATCGTCGAGGTAACCATGGACACACCGAGGGTGAGCGCACGAGTGGGCGGCATAAGTCCGCACTACGCGCCCGGACGACCCTCCGAGTGCGGTGACGGGGTCTCCGCGCGTCGGGTAGGCGGCTCGGCACGCGGGGTCGTCAACTCCGCACCGTGAGGGCATCCCCTCCGATGCGGACAGGACTTCCGAACGTGCAGAAATGCAATTTCCGCATGCGGAGATTCGATCTCTGCATGCGGGGAGGAAGGATCCGAGTGCGGGAACGTCCTCGACGCTTGCCGAGAAGGCGTCCCCGCACGGCGGGAAGGGGATTCCGCGTAGAGACGGAGGTCCCGACGGTGCGGAGATCCTCGCCAGGTGGGACCCGCTTCACCGGACGGACAGCGAGCCGCGCCTTGATACAGGCGAACCTCAATAAAGAGCCCGACGCTGTCCGGGTGTGGATGTCCAGCTTTTCGCGCTTCACCTCAGGGCGTGCGACCCGAAAAAATGCACCTCGAAGAAGCTCGCTCGGTTCGGCATGATCACGACGTACGGAAAGACCCACCAGCTCCCTCGGGGCGGGGTGATCCTGAATCCGGAAGCGGGTGTCGCCCTGTCCCCGGCAGACGCCCCCAAGGCGGAATCCGGCGGTCTCGGCGTGATCGACACGAGCTGGAAGCGAGGCCCGTTCCCGAAGCTCCTCAACCACCGCCAACGCGCGCTCCCCTATCTTCTCGCGGCGAACCCCGTGAACTACGGGAAGCCGTTCGTCCTATCGAGCGTGGAGGCGTTGGCGGCGGCACTCGTCATCCTCGGACACGAGGAGCAGGCGAAGATCATCCTCGCGAAGTTCGCGTGGGGCGGCCAGTTCCTGACGCTGAACCGGGAGCCCTTGCGCGAATACGAGAAGGCGCGGACGAGCGCGGACGTCGTCGCGGCCCAAGCGCTCTTCGTATGAAAGGGGCCGTCTACGCCTCGGCCATGACGTAGTACGGGTAGGCCGCGCCGCCGTTTTGCGCTTTCCATGAACGAGCCACCTAGACGACCCGTGACGACCAAGGTTTTCTCTGGAGGTGCGACAAGACCCGTTCCGGCACAACGTTCAAGGCGGGTAGGGAGATTCGGCTCCGCGGGTGCCCATGAGGAGGGGCGGGCGTCCAAGCTTGCAGACCTCCGGAATCCGGCATGCGGCAGCCGGAGGGCCGGAGGGGTTTCCCGCCGCCAGGAGCCGTGCGCGGGCTTCGGCCATGATCGCGCTCCTGCTCCTGACCCTCGCTTCGCTGGGAGCACCCCGATTCGGCCTGGCGGGCGATTCGAGCCCGGAGTCGACGGAGCCCGGCCGACCGTTCGTGATCCAGACGGACCCACCGAGCGACGCAGTCGGGGTTCCGCCGTACGCATGGATTGTCGTCTACTTCAGCGAACGAATGAACGCCTCCAACACGTTGGTATTCATCGAGCCGTCCGTCGACCTGACTCCGCATTGGCTGAACAGCCAGACGACCCTGCTCCTTAGGCACGAGACGGACCTTCCCGCATGCACAACGTTCCGCATCTATGCGGATGGAGAGGACTTGGAGGGGGAGTACCTCATACTCGGAGACGAGTCGGTTGTCGTCCCCAACCCGTGGTTGTTCACCACCTCGTGCCCCGTGTTCGCGATCACCCGGACGGATCCCCCGGACGGACAGAGAGGCGTGCCACTGGGTGGCAACCCTCCGCTCAGGCACATCACGGTCTGGTTCAGCCGCGAGGCCGATCCTGCATCCCTCCAAGTGACCCTCACTCCTTCGAGTTCTCCGACTCCCGAATGGGCCAATGGCAACACAAGGGTGACGCTGCGGAACGTGGGGTTCGCGGAGTGTACCCGTCACACGGTCACGGTGTCCGTCCAGGATCGAGCGGGGAACTCCCTGGAGAACGTCACAGGCTCTCCACCAAACCCGTGGGGATTCGACACCGTGTGCATCACGCCGCGGATTCTTAGGACGGAGCCCGCCGACGGCGCCCTGGGCGTCGAGGTCGACGCGCCGATTGTGATCACGTTCGCGACCGTGATGAGCCGGGATACGGTGAGCGTCGACATCTCCCCCGTGCCCGCCACCGCCTTCGACTGGACGTGGGAGATCGAAGACCGGGCCGTCACCTTGACTCATTCGTGGTTCTTCGACCTTTCGACGACATACACGGTGAACGTGACGGGCCGTGACACGCACGGAGTCCCCCTCCAGCCGGGCCCCGTGCCGAACCCATGGTCCTTCACGACGTCGGACCTCCTCCCCCCGCCTCGAGGGTTGCACGTCGCTCGCGAAAGTCCGGACATCGTGCTCACCTGGAACGCACCGCCGTGGGCGGCGTCCTTCCTCGTCTACGCGGCGGCCGACCGGTTTGCTCCATGGCCTTGGCCGTTGCTCGAGGAAGTGCCGGGGACGACGTACCGCCATCTCGGTGCCGATATCGATGGCACGGACCGCTTCTACATCGTCCGCGCGAAGGACCCCTCCGGCACGACGAGCGGGAACTCCACGATGGGCGTCAAGCTGGCCCACGCCTTCACCGTCGTGGCCGGTCGGACGAACATCCACTGGGTTTCCCTCCCCTACCGCTCGAGCTACCGCACCGCCAAGGACATCTCCGACGCATTGACCGCCGCGAACATCGAGTTCGTGCTGAAACACGACGCCGTCACGCAGCGGTCGGTCCTCTGGTACTTCTTCCGGGGGCGGTGGCAGGGCACAGACTTCTCAGTGAACCCCGGGGACCTCCTGTCGATCAGCCCGCGCGCATCCTTCAATTGGATCGTGAACGGCACCGACGGACCGGAGGTCCTGTCGTTCGCGCACTACCCGCCGCCGAATGGGAACGTCCACCTCGTCGCCCTGCCTCCGACGTCCGTGTACGCGATGGCGTCCGAAGTGGTCGTGGACATCGAAGGCGGCCTCGGGCCGGTCCCGGATCCGCAGATCGTCGAGATCGCGCGTTGGGACCCGATCGCGCAGCGCCTCGTCCGGTTCGTGCGGATCCCGGGGGGTTGGGGCGGGGCGGACTTCGCGCTCTTGCCGGGCGAGGGGCTGTATGTCGTGGTTGCGTCCTCGTTCATCTGGAGCCCCCGCCTCATCACCCCCGAGCGGCCGTAGCCCCGGGAGCGTGCGAGTGCCGCGACCACCTGAGTAGTTAGGCATACCGGTCTTGTCACGCCTTCAGGGAGAACCGTGGTCCTTGGCGGTGGTCCACTTGGATCGTCCACGGAGAAGGCGGGATGGCGTTGAGGCCTCGACCCGGCTGCGACGATGTAAGTCGCGCCGGAGCGGGGACCGCAACACCCACCTCGCTCTGCGAGGCTTCTTGGCGGCGCAGGCGATACCGCCACGTGGCGGACCGGAAGCGCCTCGTCGAACTGAAGGCGCGGTACGAGGATATCGGGAAGGCTCGCGCACTCCTGCACGCGAGCGAGCGGGTGGGGGCATACCGCCAGACGGACACGTACTTCGCGCTCGGGGAGCGGCGGCTGAAGATGCGCGAGGTCGAAGGAAGCGCGACGGCCCAGCTCGTGTATTACGAACGGCCGGACCGTCCGGGAGCGAAGGAGAGCGAGGTCCTCCTGTCCGTCGTCCCCGACGCCGCAACGGTGAAGGAGATGCTCGCGCGGACCCTCGGCGTGCAGGTCGTCGTCCGGAAGCGCAGGGAGATCTACCGCCACGAGGGCGTGCAGGTCCACCTCGACGAGGTCGAGGGCCTGGGGCGCTTTCTCGAGTTCGAGATGGCGGTGGAGGACGCCGCCGAGGCAATCGAACGAGGCCACGCAAACTTGGCGGCGATGCGACGGCTTTTCGACATCCCGGACGAGGACCTCGTCGCGTCCTCCTACTCCGACCTCCTGGCGGACTAAGGGGCGCGGACGAGCAAGATCGCCAACCCGAGGATCCCGAGATCGAGACCGAAGCCGATGACGCACAACAGGCACATCGCCCGGATGACGAGGATCTCGACCAACGTGAGTCCGAGCCCGACGAGCGCGCCAACCACCGCCAACGCGAGGAGCCATCGGTTCGTCGACCAGCGGGAAATGATCTCGACCCCCCGAAGGGCGAGCACCGCCACCGCCAGAAGCGCGAGGAAGCCGAGGAGCCCCACGGCCGCCGTGGGGACCGGCCCGACGTGGGACCACGGGGACTCGCGGACCGCCGAGCAGCTCCAGTAGCTGTTCAGGTCGCACCACGTCGCGCCCTCGGAGGCGTACCAGTCCCACGTGAGGTACGCCCCGTCGGCCGCGCCGAACGCCGCCAACGTCGCCACGATGAGGAGGAGGTCGCCGCGGCCGAGGCCGCCCATGTCCTCACAACTCCAGCGCCTTCTCGAGGGCGTCCCGGTACGTCGCCGCGCCCCCCGACGCCCTCCCCACGAGCTTGAAGGTCACGATCCCGTTCCGGTCGATCACGAAGGTCGTCGGCGTTTGGTCGACCCCGTACGCCCGCTGGGTCGCCGCGTCTTCGATCATGTACGACCAGTACGTCCCGTGCGTCTGCCGGAACTCATTGATCCGCTCCGCCGTGTCGCTCTGGCCCACCGAGTCCACGTCCACGCTGAGGAACCGGACGCCGCGCGCCGAGTACTCCGCGTACACGGTCACGAAGGTGGCGGTCTCGTCCCGGCAGGCGCCGCAGTCGATGTCCATGAACTCCAGGAGGACAGGTGAGCCGCGCAATCCGGATAGCGCAACGGCTCCGCCCTCCGTCGTCGTCAGCGCGAAATCCGGGGCGTACTGACCAACGTTGGGCCCGACGCCGCGGAACGGATTCCAGAGCGCGAGGACGAAGAGCACCGCCACGAGGACCGCCACGACAGCCACGACCTGGACCCCGCGCCGTGTCACCGCCGGTCTCGCGGGGCGCCGTCGCGCCGTCCGCCGCCGTTCCTCTCGCGTAAGCAGGGCCGAGACGTCCACGTCCTCGCGTGGGTGGCGGTTGCGGACGTGCCGCTCGAGGTTCTCCAACTTCACGGAGGACCCGCATACGGGACATTTCCGGAGCGTCACGGCGGGAACCTTGGGGAGAAGGCGGCGATAAGGATTCCGCGCTTACTGTTGGGTCTTCGGCGCCTACGCGAAATCCGGCGGCAGGAGGTTCGGGATTCCCTCGTGGATCTCGTACGTGTGCGGGCACGTCTTGCAGTGCAGACTTCCCTCGAGGATCTCCCCGTCCTCCTTTTCCACGCGCAACTCCAGATCGCCCTTGCACACGGGGCAGCACAGGATCTCCATCAGGTCGCGCTGCACGGGAGCGCGTACGTTCGCTCTCCGTAAAAGCCTTTGGCGGCTCCGCAGAACCTATATCCGGCGGACCCTTGCGGCGGCGATGTCCGTCCGGTGGCTCGTCGATCCGGAGACGAACGCCGCGCTCTGGCGGGACCTCTCGGACATGCCGCTGCGCCTCGTCTCGATCCCCGGGCAATGGGTCGCGGACCTGGGAGGGGGCAACGGGAACTTCGCTGCGCCCCTGGTCACGAAGGGGGCGCGAATCGTCACGGTGGACGTGGATCAGTCGGCCCTCAAAGGCGCGAAGCCGCCGATCTGCGCGGCGTCCGGCTCTCTCACAAGCCTCCCGATCCGGGACGGCTCCCTCGACGCGGCAACCGCGCGCGCGGTCCTGCATCACGTCCCGGACACGATCGACCACGCCCTCCGCGAGGCCCGGCGCGTCGTCCGGCCCGGCGGCCTTGTCCTCATCCAGGAGCCCACGTCCGGGAACTTCCTCGCGAACGCCGCCCGCCGGTTGTTCCCCACGGAGCGGCACGAGGCGCACGAACGCCCGCTCCCCCTCGACGCGTACGTGGACGCGGTCCGGCACGAATTCGACGTCCTCGAGGTCGTCCCCTGCTTCCTCCTCTCGTACCTGCTCCCGCACGTGGTCGGGCGGATTCCGCCCCGACGGCGGGCCGTCCCCCGCGCGGTCGCCCGAATCCTCGCGGCGTGGGATCGGCGCTTCCTGGCAGCCCTCCCGCGCCTGCGTCATCGCGCAGCGTACGTGTCCATCCTCGCGCGGCGTCGATAGCGAGTCCCATCCGGAACAACCCTTTTATAAGGGTCGCTTCTTAGCAGCGGTTCCGGCTCGCCGTAAAGGGTGTCGCGCTGGCGGCTACAGGGGACTGGTTGCGCAGAAATTGGACCACGCCGGTCATTCTTCTAGGAATATTCCTCGTCGCCCTGTACCTGCGCGCGTACTTCCCGTGGGACCTCGCGATCCAGGACCGGCTCCTCTCCGGCGGGTCCGACGCGTTCTATTACGAGCGGATCGTGAACCACTGCGCGGAGACGGGGACCCAGCTCGTCTTCGATCCGCGGCTTGCGTACCCCATGGGCTTGACGAACCCGCGGCCGCCCCTGTTCTCGTGGACGACGTGTGTGGCCGGCGAGGCGGTCTCGCCGTTCTTCGGGTCCGAATGGGAGGCCGTGACCGTGGTCTTCCTGGGCTCCACGGCGGTCTGGGGGGCGCTCACGATCATCCCCCTATACTTCCTCACGAAGGAGGCGTTCGGCCGGAGGGCGGCCTACCTCGCGTCGTTCTTCCTCGCGATCATGCCCGCGCACCTGCAGCGGAGCGCGGCGACGAACGGGGACCACGACGCCATGGTCCTGTTCTTCGTCGTCACGGGGTTCTACTTCTTCCTCCGCAGCCTGAAGTCCCTGAACGAGAAGCGGTGGGTCGAGGCCTGGCAGTTCCGGACGAAGGAGGGGCGCGCGGCGATCCGCGCCGGCCTCATGACCGCGCTCCGGGAGAACCGGACGTCCACGCTGTACGCCCTGCTCGCCGGATGGAGCCTGACCGTCGTCGCCCTGACGTGGCAGGGGTGGGCGTACGCCCCGATCATCATCCTCCTGTACTTCCTGTTCCAGGTCCTCGTCCACCGGTTCCGGAACCAGGACACGCTCGGCATCCTCGCCATGTTCGTGATCGCGCTGGGCGTCCCCCTGCTCGTCGCCTTCCCCTGGTACTTCCAGATGCGGCAGATCGGGGTCTGGTACGACGTGCCGCTCTACCTGTACCTCGCGGCGATCGCCCTCGGGGTCGTGTTCACCGTGACGCGCGACTACCCGTGGGCGCTCGTGATCCCGCTCGTCGTGATCGTCAGTGGCGGTTCGCTCTTCGTGGCCTCGCTTTTCTCCCCCTCCATCGCGAACGCGTTCATCTCCGGCGCGGGCTACTTCGTCCCCACGAAAGCGTACTCGACGATCGCGGAGGCGCAACCGCCCGGCATCAGCCAAGTCATCCTCTCCTTCGGCGTCGCGACCTACTTCATGTCCCTGTTCGGCCTATTGTGGATGGCCCGCGGCTTCCCGAAGCGGCCGACGCCCGACTACCTCTTCGTCGTCGTCTGGGCGATCGCCGCGATCTTCATGGCCAACGCCGCCGCCCGGTTCATCTTCAACGCGGCCCCCGCGTTCGCGATGACGAGCGCCTGGGTGACCGTCCTCCTGGTCGAATGGCTGCGCTTCGACGAGATGAGGAAGACGTTCCGCTCCCTCGCGGGGAGCCGGTTCGCCGCCTTCCGACGGAGCGTGAAGGTCCGCCACGTGATCGCCTCCCTCCTGATCGTGTTCATCATCCTCCTCCCGAACGTGTGGTTCGGCGTCGACGCCTCGATCCCCTTCGAGAAGAAGAGCCGATACGACGAAGAGGTGTACGCCGCGTTCCCGGACTTCTTGAAGCCCGCAGGGTACCAGGCCGCGCGGGGCTCCTTCTTCTTCGGCGCCTTCGGGTACTCCCTGCCGCTCGAGAAGGAGTACTTCCCCGCCGCGTGGGCGTGGTTCCGAACGCAGGACGCGGATGTCCATCCCGTGGAGAACCGTCCCGCGTTCCTCTCGTGGTGGGACTACGGGTTCGAGGCGGTCGACGTGGGCGCCCACCCGACCGTCGCGGACAACTTCCTCGATGGATACCAATTGGCGGGGAGCTTCATCACTGCGCAGGGGGAGGAGGAGGCGGTCGCGCTCCTGGACCTCCGCCTCCTCGAGGGAGACTTCTGGGCGAACGGCCGGCGGTTCGGCGCGGACACGCGCGCGGTCCTCACGGGCATGGGCGTGCCCTGGGGGAAGCTGGAGGACGCGTTCCGGAACCCGGCGGCGTACACCGCGACGGTGGAGGACGACCCCCTCCGGTACGGGCGGTACGAGCGCGTGCAGCCGCTCAACGCGCAATACATCTACGGGCGACGCGTCCTCATGGACGCACTGGACGCGGACGGGCTCACCTCCCTCAACCGCGCCCTCCGCGAGATCACGGGCCGCTCGATCCGGTACTTCGCGGTCGACACGCGGCTGTTCCCCCTCGACGGGCAGAACACGGGCATCTTCTACGCGCCGGCGAAGCTCTCGGACCACCGGGTCCTGGAGATGCGGGACGGCCGAACGATTCCCTACGACTTCTTCGACGTCATGGCCACGACCTCGAACCGCGGCAGCGTGAACCTCAAGGACGTGACCCCGGAGGACCAGGTGACCGCCCTCACCCTCCGGTACAAGGACATGTTCTACAACAGCATGTTCTACCGCGCGTACATCGGCTTCCCCCCGCAGGTCGTGGGGCAGACCTGCACGGACTGCGTCCCGGGCCTGCCGAGCCCCACGAACCAGCAGATGGCCCAGATCCAGCCGATGCAGGCGTGGAACCTGAGCCACTTCAAGCTCGTGTACAAGACCGCGTACTACAACCCGTTCCCGGCGGAGGAGATCGCGAACCACACGGACGCGTGGCAGGCGATGGAGTGGAACGCGGCGCAGGAACTGCAGGGCAAGATCAACCGGGGGAACGCGACGGGCGTCGTCGACCTCTCCGCAGGGAGCGCGATCCGCAATGGAATCGTCGTCGTGAAGTACTACGACGGCGCGTTCCTGAACGGGACGGTCCGACTGGACGGGGTCCCGTGGCCCGGCGTGCGCGTGACGGTCCACGACGAGCTGGGGGTCCCGCACGACACCGCCGTGACGGGAGCGGACGGGCGATACAGCGTCCTGCTCCCGTTCGGCACGATCCACGTGCAGTCGACGGTGGGGACGCCGGACAACCGCACCCTGGTCGGGCCCACGACAGTCAACGAGTTCACGATCGAGGTGAGCGACGCGGCCGCGATGCGCGAGGACGTGGACGCGGACGGGGACGGCCTCGCCGATTGGAGGATCTCGCGGGACATCGACGTCGACGGCGAGACCTTGGACGGCACGGCCTACATCGACATCGACGGGGACGGCGTCCGCGACGCGAACGAACCCGCGCTCAACGGGGCGAACGTGACCCTGTTCCTCCGGGACGGGACCCTATCGCGGTCTGCGCGCGTCGCGCCCGACGGCCACGTGTTCGTCCCGGGACTGTACGCGGGCGACTATGCGGCGACGGTCGTCTGGGAGACCCGGACCCTCACCGTGACGAACGTCGCGATCGCGAAGGACCAGGGGCCGCGGGACTTGGCGGTGACGCCCGCGATCCTGCAGGGCTTCGTGCTCGACCCGACGGTCCGCACCGTCGCCGCCGCCTCCGTCATCCTCCGAGACACGGTGAATGGGACGACGCTCCGCGCCACGACCGCGGCAAACGGGTCCTTTGCCTTCCTCGGCCTTCTTCCGGGGGCCTTCGAGGTCGACGCCTTCGAGGGGACCCGCCGCGCGCTCCCCGAGCGCCTCGAAATCGTGTCGGGGGCGGACCCGCGCGCCTTCAACGTGACCGTCCGTCCCGCGGGGACGGTGGACCTCCAGACCTCGGTCGCGGGCGCCCCGCAGGGGTTCGTCACGGTCACCTTCGAGCAACGGAGCGCGGCCGGGTTCATCCGCGTCGTGACGTCCGATTCCGAGGGTCGCGCGTCCGTCGTGCTCCCCGCGGGCACGTGGGACGTCCACGCCCGCCACTTCCGGGAAGGGCGCCTGTTTGCGTTCGTCGGGTCCCTGACCATCGGGGACGGGGATTCCGTTGCATACACGACGAGCCTCGACCCGGGGGCGACCGTGGGCGGGAGGGTCTTCGAGAGGGGGAATCCGACGGCCACCCTGGGCAACGCCCACCTGGTGTTCCGCACGGGGGCCGGGGAGCTCCATCTCGCCACGGATAGCCAGGGCCGATACCTGACGCACCTCCCCCTCGGGACGTACGAGGTGCAGCTCTCGTACTCCGACTTCACGTTCAACGGGGAGCGCGGGATCACCGCGGACACGACGTTCGACATCGAGGCCGAGCGGGGCATCCGGATCGAGGGGACGATCCTTCGCGCGTTCCCTTCGGACGGGACCCCTCAGATCGAGGACCGGATCGAGGACGCGACGGTCACCTTCTTCGACGCGACGCGCGAGTATCGCGTGGTCTCCGCGACGGACGGGACGTTCGACGTCGCCCTCCCGGGGCAGGGACTCTTCGCCCTCCGCGTGGAGCACCCCGGCTACGAACCCTTCGAGCGGCCCGCGGCCACCCCGTCCGCATGGCGGGACGGTGCGCGGTTTTCGCTCCGAGCGCGGGAGATCTCGATATCCGGCGTCCTTCGACTCGACGGGAGCGCCTTTGAGGACGCGACCCTCCCCGTCGTCTTCCGAGGACTCATCCCGGGTGCCCTCACGGCCACGGCGATGCTGGACGGCACGGGCGGATACACGGCATCCCTCGCGCCGGGGCGGTATGCCGTGGAGGTGGATCGGGACCTGTCCGGGACGGGAGACCGGCGCCTCCAACTGAAGGACGATTTGAGGGTTGAGGTCCCCGTCGGCAGCGCCCCCGTCTCGCTGGACCTGGAGCTGGCGGTCCGCGCCCTCGTCGACGGCACCGTTCGGCTGTCCGGACAGCCGATCACCGCCGTCGTGCAGTTCCAAGGCCCGGACCTTCGATCCGCCAACGCCTCCGGAGGGAGCTTCACGACGTACCTCGCGCTCGGCGCGTACACGGTCACCGCCAACATCACGTCGGGGGGCCGCGCGTTCCTCGCGCTCCAGACGCTGAATGTTGCGGGCCCGACCACCGTGACCGTGTCCCTCCTCCCGGCGACGAACGTCACGGGGACCACCCGGTATCAGGGGAGTCCGGTCGGGGGCATTCCCGTCACCTTCACGAGGGCGGGCGGCGAGTCCGTGACGACGACCTCGGAGGAGTTCGGCGCCTACCACGTGCTCGTCCTCGGAGGGACGTACACAATCCGGGTGGACCATGTGGCGACCGCCGCGGAGGGCGCGGCGACCCGGCACGTTCGGTACTCGTTCACCGCCACGCTCATCGTCACTCAGGGCGGCTCCGGCTTCCTCCTCAAGGACATCGACCTGGACCGGGCGTTGGAGAACACGACGGTGACCGGCCAGGTGACCCTCCGGGGCGTCCCCGTCGCGGCGCAAATCACGTTCCTGGCTCAGGGCGCCGGCGGGATGAACGCGACGGCGACGGCCCCCTCGAACGGGCGCTACACGGTCGCCCCCCAGCCAGGTTCGTATGACGTGTACGCGTTCGCGCCCCTCGAGCGGGGGGCGTACCTCGGGACGCTCGCCCTGGACGCGGGACCCGCACGCACGTTCGACCTAGCCCTCGAAGCGGGCCTCCAAGTGACGGGGGCGACGACGCGGGGCGTCGCGCCCGTCGCCGCGAACCTGACGTTAAAGGGGGAATCGAGCCGGATCGTCCTCCGGACGGACGTGACGGGGCGGTACGACGTGTTCCTTCCCGCCGCCACCTACGACGTCCAAGCGTCCTCCGTCGGGTCCGAGCGGGGCGTCGCGGTCACCTACCGGGCCACTTCGTCGCTGCCGCTGGTGGAGCCGACGGTCCTCAACCTGCAGCTCACGAAGGTCGTGCGTCGCGGCGTCGAGATCTCGTGGGACGAGGCCCAGGGGGTCACGATCGCGCCTGGCGCGTCCGTCGTGTATCGGGTCATTGCGCGGAACACGGGGAACGAGGACGACACGGTCGCTCTGTCCGCCACGTCCGCGGACTTCTCCTTCTCCTTCCGGGATGAACGGGTCACGATCCCGTTCGGGGCCACCGGGAGCGAGCGCACCCTCCTCGTCACGATCACGGCGAAGGCCGACGCGCGCGTGGACCACGCGCCGATCTCGGTCACGATCCGCTCGATCCAGGATGAGACCGCGGTGGCGAGCGTTGCGGTCCAGCTCGGCATCGAGCGCTTCCTCGGCCTCACGGCGACCGTCTCCTCAGCGGCGCCCGTCTGGGATGGGCGGTTCCTGAACTACACCCTGGAGGTCCGTAACACGGGCAACGGGGCCGAGACGTACCGGTTGGAACTGCCCAATGTGGAGGAACTCGAGGCCGCGGGATGGAGGGCGACCCTCGTCTCCGGCGGGGGCACGCCCGCGACCTCGTTGACCCTTGCGGTCGCAGCGAACAGCACGGAACGCCCGGTCCTCCGGCTCGAGCGCGCGGGAGGCGCGGGCGGCACGGTCGCGAAGATCCTCGTGGAGAACGTCGCGAACGCGGTGTATCAGACGACGGTGACCGTCGCCCTGCAGACGCCGGTCCTGGCCGTGGAGGGAGGGATCCGCGCGGGCGGCGGGACGGGAGTCTCGACGGCGGAGCCGGGGATCGACCTCGCGACGGGTGCGTTCCTCGTGTCCCTCGTGGCGCTCATCGCCGCCGCCGCCTACCTTGCGATCCTCCGGAGGCGGTCTCGGTGAGCGGGAGGAGCCTCGTCCTCATCGTCTTGGGGGTCGTCTTGGCCGGGCTCCTGGCTCGCGCCCCCGCCGCCGACGCGCAGGGGCCCGTCGCGGTCGTGATCGATGGGCCGACCGCCGTGGCGCCCGGGACGACGCACGAATACACGATCACGGTCACGGGCGGGCCCGCCGAGGACAACGGCACCTTCGAGATCCGGTTCCAGCTCCAAGGCGACAACCTCGAGGGGGGCGATCCGACGATCGAGCGCACCCTCAACAACCGCGAGGGAGTGTTCCTCGCGAACGTGACCGCGCCGAACGCGGAGGGGACCGTCGCCCTCCTCGTACGGGCGAAGTCGGGAGGGGCGACGGGCAACGAAACCACCCAGACCTCCCTGTCCATCGAAGTCTTCCGGCCCGTCGAGCTGCGCGCGACGATCCGGAACAACGGCGCGGCGGCCGCGCTGAACGTCACCGTGCGGTTCTACGTCGACGGAGCCGCGGTCGGCACCACCACGCTCGCGCGAATCGACGCGGGAGGGACCGCGGAGGCGAGCGTGTCGTACGTCCCCGTCGGCCTGGGGGAGGGGCGCCACGTCGTTCGGATCGAGGCGGACATGGACGGGGACGGGGTGATCGGGGCGGGCGAGGTCCAGGAGCAGGACTTCTTCTACAAGGCCGCGCCGTCCAACACGCCCGCGATCCTCGGGACGATCACCGCCGTGCTCCTCGCGTTCCTCGTTCTCCTCCTTCTTGCGATCCGCCGCCAGCGCCGGCAAGGGTAGGGAAGAACTCCGCGAGCCGGGACAGCGCCTCGCGCCGCCGGTGGGGCAGCAGGACGACGTAACCCGCGAACCGGCGGGGCTCCACCGGGGGGCTCCCGTCCCCCCCGAACTCGGAGAAGCCGGCGCGCTCGAAGAAGCTCCGCGCCTCCTTCGTGAGCGGCTTCGTGAGCAGGTAGCCAGGGACCTGGGCGAATGCGAGGAGCAGGAGGCGGTACCCGATGCGCCGGCCGCGGAGCTCCGGCAGGGTCTCGATCGCGCGGAGAAGGTGCACGGGGCTCCCGTCCCGTGCGGGGTCCGCGCTGTGCTCCAGGAAGGCCCAGGACACGACCTCCCGGTCGCGGAGGGCCGCGAGGAAGAGGGGCCGCGGGAAGTGCCGGAGCCACGTCCGGAACGTCTGCGCGTACCCGACGATGCCGAGGAGCTGGAAGAACTCGAACCCGTCGGCGTCGGTCTCCACGCTGCGGATCTGGACCCGGTCCACGTCCTCGGGCTCCTCGAACCGCACGTACGTGAACGTGGCGTCACGCGCGATCTCGCGCATCCGCCCCCGGGACCTCACTCCGTGTACAAGAGCCAGACGTCCGCGTTGTTCCGGAGGAGCATGTTCAGCTCCGTGCGCGAGATCTCCGCCTTCGCCAGGAGCACGGGGAGCCACTCGTCCGGCACGATCTTCTTCTCCCCGTCCGTCCAGACGGTCGCGATCTGCGCGTACTTCACGCGCTTCCCGCCGACGGTGATCCGGGCCGCAGCGGCGGCGCGGAACGTCTGGTGGATGATGTGAAGGCTGTTGATCGCGGTCGGCTTGACCGTGCTGTTGTAGTACTCCGCGACCTCCTCGTGAATCCGCGAGAAGGAGCCGACGCGCTTCACGTACTCCTGCCAGCCGCGCTCGAACGGCGAGCGGCGCGTCACGACGCAGTTTTTCGTCGGCATGAAGACCTCCTCGAAGGCCGTCAGAATCGAGTTCCCGCTCTTGAGCGCCTGGAGGAACTCGTCCCACGTGTCGTACTCCTCTTCCGGCATGGACTTCGCGAGGTTCGTCGCGAGGCTCATCAGGTAGTTGTTCAGCCCGGAGGCGCCCTGCTTGTCCGCGATGTCCTCGAGGAAGAGGTGGGTCGCCACGTCGACGAACGGGTTCGATTCCACCGTCTTCTCCCGCGAAGGTTCTGTCGCCATCCCTAGGCCTCCTTGAGTTTCGCGCCCTTCATCATGATCGCGTACACGCACTCGTAGTTCCGCAGGAGGGACCGAACGTGCTCCGGGTTGATCCCGAGCTTCTTAAGGTTCCGCTCGCTGATCTTCGTCTCCCCCGTGAAGCCGCGCGTCGCGAGGAGCAGGGACTCGAGCGGGCGATCCGCGATCGAGATGTTCTTCGCGACCTCCTCGCGGAACTTCTCGTGGATCACGCAGAAGTTGCAGACGGCGATGTCATGGACGGAATTGTTGTACTCCTCGGCCACGGCGCGGTCGGCGCGCGGCAGCTCGCCCACGGAATACCGGACGCGGAGGATCGTCGGGACGAACACGCACTGTCGCAGCGCGTAGATGTAGCCCACGACGTCCCCGTCCACGTCCGTCACCGCCAAGTCCGTGAGCGGGATCACGTCGCCCTCGATCGAGAAGCCCGTGCGGCCCTCCCGCAGGGCCACGTTGAATGAGGGCCACCCCATGTAGGCCTCTTTCCCAATCCGGCGCGCGAGGTTCTCCCCGACGCGCTGCCAGTACTGGATCGTTCCGTCCACGCCTGCCTTCTCGCTCATGTCCTGGATGAGCGACACCAGGGCCACGTCAAGCATCGTTCCGTTCCTCCTTTGTCCGATACATCGTGTGTCTCCCCCTCGTCGAGGAGGAGATGAGACCGCGATGCTCCAGGTCCGCGAGGATCTCCCGGAGGACGACCGCGCCGATCCCGAGCGCGCTCTCCAGCGCCGCCACGCCCATGGGTTCTGCGGACAGGGCGGCGAGGATCCTTCCCTCCAGTCCGCTCCTGATCGCGGCAGGTTCGCTCCTCGCACGTGTCGACTCCGCCGGGGGGGCGAATGCGGCGACCCGACGCTCCAGGTCGGCGAACCGCATGCCGAGGGCCTCGACGGACTCCCGCGTCGCCGTCGCCGCCAAGGTCTCCTGCAACTTCGTGGCGAACTCCTGGACGTCCCCGAGGGCACCTCTCACATGGGTCTCCAGAAGGGCGATCCGCTCCGTGAGTTGCTGAACCCTCGGTCCCGCCTTCTCCCATGCCCTGGCCAGCGCGAGGGCCTTGTCGACGGCGTACTCCTGACTCTTGAGCTTGACGAGCGCCCGGAAGTTTCGGGGCGCGTACCTGTGGACGGGCTCGAGGAGGTGGCGCATCAACTCGTCGTACGTCATCTGGACCTGTCGCGCGGACACGAGCCCCTTCTCCAAGGCATCCGCAACACCCGCATTCAGACGGTGCGGTTCGTATTGGAACAGGTCGGACCCGCTCGTCTTCAGCCGGACCTGCTCGAGTGACCGACGGACGTGGATCTCCGCGTCGTGGGTCCCCAAGACCTTCCGGAGCTCGCCCACGACGTCATCCAGCGTCGCCTGGTACGCCGCCTCCAGGATCGACGGGGGCACCTTGGAGATGTCGAGCGTCTCCCCGTAGCCGACTTCGTCGACGATGTCGCCGATGCGCTCTCGGATCCGTTCCAGTTCCTTCTGGATCGGTTGCAGGTCGTCGAGCGCGACGCGGCGGTTCACCTCTTCCCTCAGCTCGTCGACGGTCCGCATCATCCGGGCTCCCAGGGAGGCGAGCAGGGTGTTGAGCGTGTGGACCGCCTCCTCGAGTTCCGCGACCTGCGCGGCCAGCTCGGAACGCGAGACGGGGGGCGCCTCCCCCGCAGACTCGTGGACGCCTTCGTTTTCGTTCATGCTCACACGAACGCCTTCAGCTTTCGCTGAACCTCGGGGATCCACGCGCGCGCGCACCGATCCGCAAGGATGTCGCCGCCGTGCGCGCGGACCTTCGCGACGACGATGTCGAGGAGCTTGAGCCACTGATCGTCCTTCATGTAGGCGGAGGAGGTGCCCACCTCGTTGAACGAGACGTCGAGGACCTCTTGGACGGAGCCGATCCCGACCGCCTTCGTCAACTCCGCCTTCAGGTAGCTGTGGATCTCCTTGTTCCGCAGGTATTGTGGCGACTCGTCGAACTTCTCGACGAACAGCTGGCGGCTGAGCCTGCGGAGCTCCTCCTGCGTGTCCGCGTCGTAACCCGAGAGGACCTCGGGCGTCATCGGCCTTTGCTGGAACACATGCCCAAGGACCGCGGCCGCATGCTGCACGTGCGCGACGGTCGCGCCCATCTTCGTGATCTCCTGCTTCCCGGAGAGGAGGACGAGGAACGAGCGCTCGCTCACCTGGGCAATCACGGTGGCCCCGTACTCATACTGCGTCAAGCTGAGCCGCATCGCCTCCGTGGACAGCTCCGCGCAGATGTTCGGGAGGTTCGCCTTCACCACGTTGAGGAGCCGGTACTGCGGGGCGGTGAGCTGGTCGGGGATGGACGTCGCAAAAATCCTCGTGTCAACGCCGACGAGCATCGCGACGTCAAACCCGAACTCCTTCCGGATCCGCTGGAGCTCCATGTCCAGCATCGACTTCAGGAGCGTGGCCGTCTCGGCTTCCATCCGTCTTTCCAGGGTCGCGTTCGCCATCATCCGCTCACGACTTGAGTCCGTACGTGTCGAACAGAATCTGGAGCGCCTCGTGCGGCGAATACGCATACGCCCAGTTCGTTCGCATGTTCTCGATCTTCGCGAGGACGTGCGGGGGGGCTTTGAGCGATTCCGCGGTCTTCAGCGCGCGGTCGAAGATCCCGCCGAACTCTCGCGCCGCGGCCTCCGCAGGCATCTCGCCCGGGCCCGCGCGGATGATCGCGCCGACGCCCCTCGCAAAGAAGTACGGGTACACGCCCTCGCCGTGGTGGGCGCCCCGGACCTTGAGGATCTTCAGGGTCCGGTTGAACGCGCCTCCCACCGGATAGTATTCCAAGTGGAGCGCGCCGTCGCTCAGGTAGATGGGGAGGAGCACGTCCTCTCCGATCGTCTCACCGGGCTTCGCATGCTCCTCGACCGTCGCGATCACGACGCCGAGCTCCTTCAGCGTATAGAACAGGCGGGCGATCATCTCGCGCTGCTCCAGCCGGTCCGGCGTCGCCCAGATCACGGGAGTCATCGGGTCGATCACGACGCGCGTCTTGATCTCGAAGTCCGCGCGAGCCTTCACGAGCGCGGGCAGCTGCTCCTCAATCATCTTCTTAAAATTCTTCCCCTTGAGGTGGATGAAGAAGAGGTTCTTGTCGAGCTGGTCTTTCATCCGAAAGCCCATGAGCTCCCCCTCGCGCACGATCTGCTCGGGGGACTCCTCAAGGGAGACGTACAAGCCCTGCTGACCCTCGTCGATCCCGTGCATCAGGAACTGCATCGCGAACGTCGTCTTCCCCGTGCCCGAGGAGCCGACGATCACGTGCGCCGTCCGTTCCCGAAACCCGCCGCCAATGAGTGGGTCGAGGCCGAAGATGCCGGACTTCACCAGGGGTTCCGTCATCCCGCGCGCCTCCGGCGTCCCTCCGCGGACGCACGTTCGTGCCGTACGCGGGTGGGCTCGGCCATGGAACTTGCGTGCGATGGAGGCATGGTTGGTAAGTAGGTTTCCCCCTGAGTCGCGGGAAATGCAACGAAGGTCGAGTCCTATGGTACGAAACGGAAGTAAGCGAGCCAGCAAGGCGGGAATACTTTCATGGCACAAGTTGGAATTGAGAGGGCATCCAGCGTCGCGGTCATTTCGAAACACACCGGTCCAGATGGTTCAATCCGCGAGAATGGGGGGGAAGGGTATTTGTGCCCCACGCCGGGTCGGCCTGATTCCATGGTGCGCGTCTTCCGTCAGCGGATCTGGGTGCGCAGGGACGAGGTGCTCGACGCGGTGGAGGCGTTCGACGGACCACGCCGCACGTTCTACAGCTACACATTCCGGACGCTCCGAGCCGGGACTTGGATCCCCGCCGTGCGATGGGACAACTGGGAAGGTCTGGATCACGTGGATCGGTTCGACGAGCGGGGGATCCTGAGGGACCGGGGGCCCTGGCGGGACCGACCGTTGCCGGATGTCCTGAAGCTCGTGAAGGCGTTCCGTCGGAACCTCCCGACGATGGACTTGAAGGAGCTGTAACGATGCGAGTCGAGGTCTCGGGGAGTGCGGGGCCCATGGCGGCCGAACGAGAGCTCAAGGCTCTGGAGGGCCGTCATGAAGGGTTCGACGCCCTTCGCCAGAGGGTGCTCGTGGGACAGTGCAGCGAGCCCGTGGCGGTGGACGACTTCGTCGTATGGAAAGCCTTGAGGGACCCCGGGGGCGCGCTGGAGGAACGAATCGTATTCGACACCCCGGATGTCGTTCGGACGCTGACCCCTCGGCGGCTGGAGCTCTTGGAACTCCTGCGCCAGGTCGATGTCCCATCCATCAAGGACCTCGCGATCCGGCTCCGCAGGGACTACAAGAACACGTACGACGATCTCGTCGCGCTCGGGGCCTGGGGGCTCGTGAGGCTGCTCCGCGAGGGGAAGAACCAACGGCCCGTGGCCCTCGTCACGGGTCTCCACGTTTCCTGGGAGAAGTCCGTCGGCGCTTCTCCGCCAGCGCCCTGAGTCGGCGCTCGAGCGTCAGGCCGTGGGATGCGACCGCCAATTCGCCGCGCGTGCGCTCGATCAAGCCCCTCGCGACGTCCTGTTTGTGCCGGAGCGGGAGGATCGCGTTCGGATGGTCGAACCGGAGCAGCGCGTCGAACACCTCCTCCATGCGATCGAGGAACCCCATCGCGTCCTCGACCTTCCCCGCCCGCAGCCGATCCAGGGCGAACCGGCGGAGCTCGCCCACCGCGTCCGCCAGACCGAGGAGGTATCCCGCGCTCGTGACCCCGATCTCGCGGGGATCGGGCAACGCGGCGTCGCCGAGAACGCTGTGGACGATCGCGGCCTCTGCCGCTTCTTGGAGAGCGACCTCAACCGCGCCGCCGTGCCACAGATCCGGGTGGTCCGCCAGGACCTCCCGCAGGCGGGACGTCGTATCCCGCACGGCATCCAGCGGATTCTTCACGTCCTCTCCGCGGTGCATGCCACGGATCGCGACGCCCGCAAGCCGCACGAGGTCGCGTGCGACCCTGAGGGCCTCCTCCCGGACCCGGTCCTTCTCGTCGAGCTCGGCCTCCAGGCGGGCCACGATCGGATCTAGCCCCTTCATGGAAGGGGCGCGACCGCGCGCGGGGCTCATTAGGGTTTGCTCCGGAGGTGCGGTCCCGCTTCCGGGACGGTCATCCCCAGGGATACACGTTCTCCGCGGGGCAGTACCACCGCTGGTACTGGTAGACGTACTGGAGGAACTGACCGCATCGTGGGCAGTGTGGAGTCCCGCCTGCCGCCGTCGGTGTCTGTGTCGGCGGTCCCGTCGACGGCAGTGCCCCGGGCCGCTCCGTGGGCGGTCCTGCCGGCTGCGGCTGCCCCGGCTGCGGGAGCGGCGCCGACGCGGGGTATGGCGGGTACGCCGGCTGCATGTACATCGGCGGGTAGCTGTACATCGGCCGCGACTCCTCCTGGACGATGCCGACGATCATTAGGATGAATCCTACGACCGCGAGGGCGATTCCCCCCACGCAGACGAACGGGATGAAGAGAAGGACCAAGCCGACGACGAGGAGCACCGCCCCTCCAATCGTCATCCCCTCGTTCGTACTCCGCCCCCCGGCTGCGGGCGTATCCGCCTCCGCCTTATTACCTTCGCGGAGCACCCCTGGGCGGTCGGCGCCGGCCCCGGATGGCCTTCATTCTCGCAACCTTGCGGCGAATGGCGGCCGCGGTCCCGATGTCGTGGCGGACGTACGCGCTGCCCTTCACGGAACGGAGCGCCTCTTCCGCCTGCGCCTCCGCCCCGGAGAGCGACCGATCGATGCCGACCACCGCGAGGGCGCGCGAGGTCGTCGTCACGACCTGTCCGGCCCGCTCGTTCACGGAGGCGTAGTAGAGCCGAGCCCCGGTGGCGGCGATCGCCGCCTCATCGACGGCGAGGGCCTCTCCCGGGACTGGCTTCGTGCCGTATCCAATCGGGACCACGTACTTGCACACGCTCGCTTCTCGCCGAAACCGCACGTTCGTCCTCAGGGACCCCTCGGCGATCCGCGTGCACGTGTCCGCGAAATCCCCGGCCAAGAGGGGGAGCACGTTCATGCATTCCGGGTCCGCGAACCGCGCGTTGAACTCGAGAACGCGCACGCCGTCGGCGGTCGCGACGAAGCCGCCGTACAGGCAGCCGCGAAACGGCGTCCCGCGCCTCCGCAGTGCGTCGACGACCCTCCTGCAAATCGAAACGGCTTGGTCGCGGTCTTTGGCGGTGAGGAATGGAAGCAGGTGGTCGGCGTCGCTGTACGAGCCCATGCCCCCGGTGTTCGGCCCTCGGTCTCCCTCCAGCGCCCGCTTATGGTCCTGCGCGAGGGGCGTCGGGACGACGGTCTTCCCGTCCGTGAGGCACTGGAGCGAGAACTCCTCGCCGACGACCTTCTCCTCGACGAGGAACCGGGGGGCGCCGCCAATCCGCTTCTGCAGGATCTCGCGCCCGTAGGCGAGCACCTCCCCGTAGCCCGCAAGGTGGTCGCCCATGACCCTCACCCCTTTCCCGCCGGTGAGGCCCAGGGGCTTGACGACGAGCTCGATCTCGCATTCCTTGAGCCATGACTCGAACGCGCGAAGGTCGTCGAAGGCCCAGTAGTCGACGAGGCCCGGGATCTTGTGGTCTCGCACGAGATCCCGGGCGAACTCCTTGTCCGTCTCGATTCGCGCGGCGTTCCTCGTGGGGCCGACGGTGGGAATCCCGGCGGCTTCGAGCGCGTCCGCGAGTCCCGCCGCCAACGGCGCCTCCGGGCCGATCACCGCCAAGTCCGCGCGGCGGGACCTCGCCCAGTCGACGATCCACGCCACGTCCGTGACGTCATGGACCTCGGACTCCTCGGCGGCGCGGCGGATGCCCGGATTCTCGTTCCCCATCACCGCCAGGACGCGCGCGTCGGACGCACGGAGCGCATCGACGATGCAGTGCTCGCGCCCTCCTCCGCCGACGACGAGCGCCTTCATCGGCCGCGGCAACGTGGCCGCCCGCTAAAGGCTTCCGACGCCTCCTGGCGCCGAAACCTATTTTGGCGGCGTCGCCGGTCCCGTGCGGGATGCCCGACGTCGCCTTCGAGTACAAGAAGCTCTTCAAGGGGGCGAACGTCGACGCGGTCTTCGACGCGACGCTCGAGTGGCTCGTGAAGAAGGGCGCGAAGGTAAAGACCGCGGACAAGCCCACGCTCATCGAATGTCTTTACGGCCGCGAGGACGCGGCGTGGAACTGGGACAAGGAGCTGAAGCGGTCGGTCGACTTCGAGTTCGTCATCTCGAAGGAGTACGTGGGCGTCGGCGTGTGGCAGTCGCCGACGCGGAAGACCGTGAAGCGGGTGCTCGAAAGCCCGTTCCAAGCGAACATCACGTGGCGGGATTGGCTGGACGAGTGCTGGACATATGTGAACATGAAGATCGGCCCGGCCCCGGCGGCCGCGGGAACCCCGATGCGGATCCCCTCCGCGAAGGCAGCCGCGGAGAAGGCCGCGGGGGGAGCTCCCCCGCCTCCGAAGGCGCCACCTCCACCGCCAAAGCCCACGGAGAAAGAGGAACCGCCCTCCGCGTGACGGTCACCGGAGGGGTGCCATGAACGCGTTCTGTCCGCGGTCGCTCAGGGGACCGGGGACTCGGGCCTCCACGAGGTTACGAATCTCGAACACGCCCCGGAGCCTCTCGACCGCCCCGTGGAGCTCGCGGACCTTGATTGGTTCGAACGGGGCGAATCGCAGGGTGTCGTCGTGGACGTCCCACAGCCCCACGACCCGGCCGTCCCGGAGCACCACGTTCGTCACGTTCCCGCTCCGGTCCACGACCCGGTCCCGCCACTTCGGGTCCAGATAGCGGCGCCGTTCCGTGTGGGCCATCAGGTACGCATCCCACACCGGCAGCAGCGCGAGCGAGCCCGCCTCGGGTTCCGACGCGAGGTCGTCGAGGGATTCCCTCGTCGCGAGATGGATGCCCTTGAGCTTGTCGATCAAGACGGATTCCAGCTCGAGCTTCGCCAGGGCCTCCTTGGCGGTGGTCTCGGGGACACCGGCCCACCACGCGAAGTCCGCAAGGGTCGCGGGGCCGTTGGCGTCGAAGTAGAGCGGGGCGAGCTTTCGGAGGGCGGCCACAAGAGTCGGGAGGGTCTGGGGCGCGGCGACCCAGTCCCGGAGGAGCGCGTACTCGTACAGTTGGCTCCGCCATCCCCCGCGGACGCGGGTTGCGACGATCCGCCCCGAATGCGACATCGATCGCAGGAGGAGACCCAGGGCTCCCGGGAACGGCTCGCGCCATCCCTTCAACCCCTTCCGGATGTCCGCGGCGGTCCTCGGGCCCCCGCGCAGGAGCGCCTCGATCGCGACCACGAACGTGCCAGTCGACGCCTCCGTGAGGCCGCCCCTCTGCAACGCGGGGAGCAGCCACCGGCCCCCGCCCGTCGAGGCGGCGAGGGCGAGCCCGTGGGGAACGAGGCCCACGGTCATCATGTACCCGGAATGCCGCATCGCGGGGATCCTGACCAGGGTCCGTCGCTCGTAGAGCGCATCATCCAGGGCGCGGATGGCAAAACCCGTCACGCGGGCCGCCATCGAGAGGTAGCACGTCGGCGTCGCACCGTAGACCCCGGATGCGCGGAGGGTCGCCTCCTCCACGCCGGCCACGGGTTCGCCGAGGCCGTGCGCGCGGACGCAACGGGAGAGCACGGCCCGGAGGCGCACCGTCTCCATGGTCAGCCCGCGACGGACGCCTCCGCAGCGTGCACCGTGTTCCGAAGGAGCATGGCGATCGTCATCGGCCCCACGCCGCCGGGCACCGGCGTGATCGCAGCCGCGACCTCCTTGACCGCGTCGAAGTCCACGTCGCCCACGAGGCGCGTCCCGCTCTTCGTCGAGGCGTCCGGGATCCGGTTGATCCCGACGTCGACGACGACGGCCCCCGGACGCACCATGTCCGCCTTCACGAATCGGGGCCGGCCGATCGCCGCAACGAGGATGTCCGCGGTGCGCATCACCGCCGCCAGGTCGGCCGTCCCGGTGTGACACACCGTGACGGTCGCGTTGCCGCCTCTCCCCTTCTGCATGAGCATCGCCGCCAGCGGCTTCCCCACGATGTTGCTCCTTCCCAGGATCACCACATGCTTCCCCGAGGGGTCGTGTCCGCTCCGCACGAGGAGCTCCTGGACGCCGGCGGGCGTCGCGGGAACGAACCGGGGGGACCCGATGAGCACGAGGCCGACGTTCACGGGGTGGAAGCAGTCCACGTCCTTCAGGGGGGACACCGCGGCCACCGCCTTCTCCGTGCGGATCTGCGGTGGGAGCGGCTGCTGCACGAGGACCCCGTGCACGTCCCCGCGACCGTTCACCTTCGCGATCTCCTTGAGAAGTCGCTCCTCCAGGGTGTCTCCGGGCAGCTCCAGGATCTCGGAGTGGATCCCGGCCTCCCCGCACGCCTTCGCCTTCGCCTTCACGTACACCTGGGAAGCCGGGTTCTCGCCGACGAGGACGGCGACGAGGCCGGGCGTGCGCCCCCTTGCGATCAGCGCGTCGACCCGGGGCTTGAGCTCGGCCCGGATCGAGTCCGCGATCGCCTTCCCGTCGATCACGACCGCCGCCATCGGAGGTTCCCTGGGCGGCATGGGAGCAGGCCGCCTAAAGGTTTGGAGTCGCATCATCGGCGCCCCAGGCGCCTCCGCCCGAATAAAAGGGTGTTGATGGGTGGGGTTTTCAAGGAGGGGGGAGGTTGCCCATCAAACACCCAGACCCCACCAGCTCATCGCCGCTATTTAACCCTTGTTTCCGGATTGAACGGAAGAGTACGGATTCCGGCGCAACGGTTAAGTCCCCTCCCCCGGGTTGGCGGCTGTGCCCCAGGTCGACGTCGTGATCGTCGGCGCGGGTCCTGCCGGCGGTCGCGCGGGGATGGAGCTCGCGAAGGCCGGCCGCACGGTGCTGTTCCTCGAGAAGCGGGACGTTGTCGGCGTGCCGGTCCAGTGCGGCGAGGGGCTCTCCCGGTTCGGGCTGCAGAACGCCCGGTTGACCGTCCGAGAGGACTGGGTGCGAGAACGGGTTCATGGCGTGCGGGCGATGCTCCCGGACGGCACGAACTTCACCGTATCGATCCCGGGGTACTGCATCGATCGGGCGAAGTTCGACCAGTGGGTCGTGCAGCAGGCCGTCGACGCCGGGGCGGAGCTCCGGCTGCGGACCCGGGCGGTGAGCGCACGGCGCGAGGACGGAGGATGGCTCGTGGAGACGGACCGTGGGGACCCCGTACGGTCCCGTGCAATCATCGGAGCGGACGGCCCCGCCTCGAACGTCGCGCGGTGGGCGGGACTCCTCCTGCACCGGACGTACACGAAGGCGCTGGAGTACCGATTCCACGAACGGGATTGGACGTTCCCGTGCGACGGCTGGCTCATCTTCTACTACGCGCAGAAGTACCACGGCGGCTACGCGTGGGTGTTCCCGAAGGCGGAGTACTACGACGTGGGCGTGCTCGCGGTGGACGGGGTGAAGGACCTCATGGCCGGGTTTTGCGCGCAGATGAAGGTCCCCCTGGACCGGATCCACAAGAAGACGGGTGGCGACATCCCGTTCCGGTACACGCTCTCGGCCCTGGCGGCCCCAGGCCTCGCAGTCGTTGGCGACGCGGCCGGGGTGACGAACCCCGTCTTCGGCGGCGGCATCCATCCGGCGTTGTACTCGGGCAGGATCGCGGGAGAGGTCGCGGTGCGCGCCTTCGAACGCGATGACATGAACCACTTCCTCGAGTACGACCGATACATGGGGGCCTCGCCCTTCTTCGACCCGGTCCTCTGGAAGACCGCGGCCCTGTTCGGGTCGTGGGACGACGAGCACTTCAACTTCGCAGGGGACGTCATGAACCACGGGGACACGAGGGACGTCAGCACCGCCCGAGCGTTCTGGCGAATCCTGGCTCGGCACCCGCGATACCTCTCGGAGACACGGGAGCTGCTCACGATGAAGCGCGGCCTCTCCCTGACACAGAAGTACGGCTGGTAGCGCGCGCCGCGAACGCCACGACCGCCGCCGTCGACACCGCCGTCGTTAGACCGAGGAGGGACGGCACGGTCCACGCGTAGACCGCGATTCGGAACGCGAGCGGCCCCACAACCGTTTCCGGGAAGAAGTCGACGGCCGCCCAGGCCGTGTCTCCGATCAGCACCGTCACCCCTGCGATCACGCCGAAGACGCGCGGATTCGCCCGGTCCCCCTCGAGCCACACGAGGCTCGATGCCAGACCGGCGAGGAGGAATGCGACCGGCCCGAGGAAGAACGCCAGGAGCAGGATTGCGACCTTGACGATCGTCGCGATCTCGACGCGCAGCGGCCGATCCACCTCGAGTCGGAGGAATCGCCGTTGGACCCAGAGGAGACCTCCGATGGCCGTCGACGCCAGCACGTACGGCGCGGCAATCTTGAGTCCGGGGGCCGGCTCGAAGGCGATCTGCGGAACACCGAACCGCCCCGACGCGACGACGCCCGCGAGCGGAAGGAGGACGAGGACCGGAAGCCACATGGACTCCGATCGAGCCCAGAATTCCCGATGGAGGGGGCGGTTCGCGACCGCCAATGCGATTGCGAGACACACACAGGCCAGGACTCCGAAATACAGCGCCATCGCCAGGTGGACGCCCCAGGGGATCGTCGTTGCGTCCTCAAGCAGGGGAAGAGGCCAGGGTGTGACGAGAAGGGAAAGGGCGACCGGCCCGAGAAGGCCGGCCGCGATGGCCGTCGCGCTGCGGGCGACCGCCGGACCCAAGGTGGCGTCCCTGACCCCCCACGCCACGACCGCCCCGTACGCGATCGCGGAGACCAGTGCACCGGGCGAGCCGAACCCTGCGACGTACGTATCTTCATACCGGAGGACGGGGGCGCCGAGGGCGACATCCACGAACGGCCCGAGGAACAGCGCGAACTGCGCCGCCATCCCGACCTGAGCCGCACGCGTGACCGTCGCTCGGCTCAAGGCAGCGACGACCGCCACCGCCAGCGAGAATGCGAGGACGTGCAGCATGACGTAGCGTGCCCACGCGGCAGGGGACGAATCGAGCCCCGCGGAGGTGCCCGCATACGAAAGGGCACGGGCGAGGCCTACAATCACCGTGAAGACAAAGAGGATCGTCGGTTGGCGCGCACGCATCCCCGCGTCCATCGGGACGTCGCCCTAATACGTTTGCCGCGGATCCCCGAGGAAACCGTAAAGAGGCCCGGGTCCCATGAGATGAACATGGCGGCGCCGAAGCCGCGCCGGGTGGCGAGCAACCTCGAACGGGTCCTCGCATCGAACGCATTGGCGGTGACCGCCGAGATCGCCCCGAACGCCTCCGGATCCCCTGAGCAGGTCCGCTCCCACGCGCGGGCGCTGAGGACGTTCGTGGACGCGTGCAACGTCACGGACAACCAAAGGGCGCAGGTCAAGATCTCCAGCCTTGCCGCCGCCGCCCTGCTTCTCCAGGAGGGCCTCGAACCCGTGATGCAGCTCGTCACGAGAGACCGGAATCGCATCGCGCTGCAGTCCGATCTCCTGGGTGCCCACGCGCTTGGCGTCCGGAACGTGCTCTGCCTCTCGGGGGACGACCCCCGTTCGGGGAACGAACCGGACGCCACGCCCGTCTACGAGTTCACCACCGAGCGGCTTCTGGCGGCGGCGAAGAAGATGCGCGACTCCGCCGTACTCGCAGGCGGCGCACCCGTCGAGGATCCGCCGAACTTCCTCTTAGGCGCGACCGCGAGCCCGTCCGCAGCGGAACTCGAGGAGGCCGTCGTGAACGTGCGCGGCAAGGTCGATGCGGGCGCGGACTTCATCCAGACACAGGCCGTGTATGACCTCGACGCGTTCGAGGAGTGGATGCGCCTCGTGCGAAAGGAGTGGTTGCACGAGAAGGTGTCCATCCTCGCGGGCGTCCTCCCGATCAAGTCCGTCAAGATGGCCCGATTCCTCGACGAGAAGGTGCCCGGGATCTCCGTTCCCCGGTTCGTCATGGAGAGGATGACGAAGTCGGGCGACGCGAAGGCGGAGGGCATCCGCATCGCGCTGGAGACGATCGAGCGGCTTCGTGAGATCGATGGCATACGTGGGGTCCACATCATGGCCGTAGGGTGGGAGGACGTCGTGCCGACGATCGTGCAGAAAGCCGGACTCCATCCGCGCCCGATCTAGGGCGTTCGAGGGGACCGCCCGCGGTCCAGCTTCTCTTCGAGCGAGAGACCGTCCGGGATGGTTTGCCCCGCAGACGCAAGAATCGCCTGACATTCCCCATAGAGCCGCTCCGCCCGGACCGCGAGTTCTCGTGTCTCGCCGTCCACCGCCAACAAGCGCGGATAGTCCTCCCAGAAATGCGGCGGCAGGATGCCGAACTCTCGAGGTTTCGTCAGCAGGTTGCGGATCCCGTTGAAGTGTTGGCGGTTGAGAAATGCGACGAACGGGGCAACGCCATGGAGCGCAAAACCGTGGCACATGACGCGCGCGAGAGACTCCTCGCCCGCCGCCAGGAAGTTCCGGATCTTGCAGAGGTCCTCATACATCGGGTTCACCATTCCGGCCGCCGAGCTCGCGAGCGTCGCGGGATCCGGGTTCGAGGCGAGCGCCGCGAACCGAGGCAGGACGTTCTCCGGATCGTGAATCGGAACGGTGTGGATCCATCCGTCTGCGCTCATCGGCCAATTCCCGGTCGTCCTTGCCTCGCGCGTCGCTCGGTCCTCGGAGATGAGTTCGATTTCCACAGCAATCCCCTCGTGGATCACGCGGAATCCTCGGGTTTCCGATTGACCCCGCGTGATCGCGAACATCTCGAGATCCGAGTGCTCGCGGTCCTCTGATGTTGCGGTCGAGCCGTGCACGGCCACCGCGATTACGTCGGAGTGGCGGTGGAGGACGTAGTCCGTGACGCTTCGCGCGAGCGTCATGCGTCTCTCGTGGTCCATGGCCCGAGAACGCGACCAAACCTTAATCTGCGTTGCACCATTCTCGCGTGGTAATAAGGATGGTTGAGGTCCGGCGAGCGCTGCTGAGCGTCTCGAACCGGGAGGGCCTTACCGATTTTGCGAAGGGGTTGCAGGACCTCGGCGCCGTGCTTTTCGCGACAGGCGGGACCGCGTCTTTTCTCAGATCCCATGGAATCTCCGTTGCGGACCTAGAACAGATCACCGGGCAGGGCGCAATCCTCGAAGGCCGCGTGAAGACGCTTCATCCGAAGGTGCACGGCGCGATTCTGGCGGTGCCGACGAGGGAATCCCACGTCCGGGACTTGACCACGCTCGGCGTCGAACGATTTGACTTGGTCGTCGTGAACCTGTACCCGTTCGAGCAAACCATCGCCCAAACCACATCGGAAGAAGATGCCATCGAGAA
>Ga0209002_10000592_pt1 | contig 29375 bp, 20 predicted proteins | sample Rifsed16ft2_FD_184010 | JGI IMG/M metagenome (GOLD analysis project Ga0209002, IMG submission 184010) | Soil microbial communities from Rifle, Colorado, USA - sediment 16ft 2 (version 2) | ecosystem: Environmental > Terrestrial > Deep subsurface > Rock core/Sediment | place: Rifle, Colorado... | reverse complement strand
CCGGTCTAAGCGCCGGAGGTCCTTCCGCTTCATGGCCGAACTCGGGTCGTTCGATCGTCTGAGGGCTGCCCTGGCGGACCGCTACCGCATCGAGCGTGAACTCGGCAGCGGAGGCATGGCTACTGTCTACCTCGCCGAGGACCTCAAGCACCACCGCCAGGTCGCGATCAAGGTTCTGAAGCCCGAGCTCGCGGCCCTGCTGGGCCCGGAGCGGTTCCTGCGGGAGATCGAGATCGCAGCTGGACTCACCCACCCCCATATCCTCCCGCTACACGACTCGGGCAAGGCCGCCGGGTTTCTCTACTTCGTCATGCCCCGGATGGAGGGCGAGTCGCTGCGACAGCGCCTGGACCGGGAGCCGCGGCTGTCGGTTGAGGAGGCCATCGCCATCACCACCGCGGTGGCCAGCGCGTTGGACTCCGCCCACCGGCACGGCGTGATCCACCGCGACATCAAGCCGGAGAACATCCTCCTGCAAGACGGCGAGCCGATGATTGGGGATTTCGGGATCGCCTTTGCGGTCAACGCCGCCGCCGGCGTTGACCGGCTGACCGATACCGGCATCTCGTTGGGCACGCCGTACTACATGAGCCCGGAGCAGGCCACCGGAGCGCGGGTCATCGACGGGCGTTCGGATACTTACTCATTGGGCTGCGTGCTGTATGAGATGCTGGCCGGCCGCCCGCCGACCGAAGGATCCACGCTGCCGGAAGTCCTGGCGGCCAAGGCGATGGGACGGATCACGCCGCTTCGGGACCTCCGGCCCGACCTGCCTGATCGTTTACAGCGCGCGGTGGAGAAAGCCCTGGCGCCGGCTCCGGAGGGGCGGTTCGGGACGGCGGGCGAGTTCGGGGCGGAAGTCGCGCGCGTCATCCCGGATTTGGCCGACGTGGGGCGGCGCCGGATCCGCCGCCGAGTCGCCGCAGTCGCCGCGGGTGTCGTACTGGTCGGGGCGATCGCCGCCGCGAAGCTCTACGCCGACCGGGAGTGGGAACGCTGGGCGCGGACCACGGCGCTGGCGGAAATGCAGCGGCTGGTCAACGCCGACCGGATGGATTCAATGTACGCCCTCGGCGTCCGAGTAGCGTCCCTGATCCCGAACGACAGCGAGTTCGTGCGGGTGTGGCGGACCATGGCATTCCCGACGGCCATCCGGACGGACCCTCCCGGCGCCAAGGTGTTCCGCCGGCCATACGATGACGCGGATACCAGCTCGCTGTATCTGGGAACGACGCCGCTGGACAGCCTGCCGCTCCCGTGGTTCGGTTCGCGGTTGCGGCTGGAGCACGCTGGCTATCACACGCAGGACGTCGTGGCGGTGGCCTTCGGCCCGACGATCACCGTCGGCGGCTCGCTTCTGGCCGAGCGCACCATCACGTTGGATCCCCTGGAGGCGGCTCCGGAGGGTATGGTGCGGGTGGCGGGGTTTGCTCTGCCACAGACCCAGCTGAATCTGCCGGAGCCCATGGCGGTGGGCGACTTCTGGCTGGGCCGCTACGAAGTTACCAATCGCCAGTATCGGGAGTTCGTGGACGCCGGCGGCTACCAGAAACGTGAGTATTGGTCGGAACGCCTGGTTCGGAATGGGGGAGAAGTCTCCTGGGAAGAGGCGATGCGGTTATTCGTGGATCGCACCGGCCAGCCCGGTCCCAGCACCTGGCAGGCGGGGTCGTATCCCGAGGCCCAAGACGACTACCCGGTTGGGGGCGTGAGCTGGTACGAGGCGGCGGCCTACGCGCGGTTCGCCGGCAAGCGGCTCCCAACTTATTGGCACTGGCGGCAAGGGCTCCCCGCCGGGGTGCTCTACCTGGCAGCGCCGCGCAGCAACATTGCGCGCACCGGAGGGCCGGCCCCGGTCGGTTCGTACAAAGGACTCGGCGCATTCGGGACCTTTGACCAGTCTGGCAACGTCAGGGAGTGGGTGTACAACGAGCGGACCGGCGAACGCCTGATCATGGGCGGTGGGTGGAACGACCCGGACTGGGTTACGCTCAACCCGGTGACGGCCTCGGCGTGGGATCGCTCCGCCATCAACGGATTCCGATTAGCCCGCTACCTGGAAGACACCCCGGCGCTGAGTAAAGCCCACGAACCGGTGCCCGCAAGGCCTCCGTGGCGGGAGTACCGAGCTGAAAGGCCGGCCGGCCCACGAGAGGTCGAGATCTTCAAACGGTTGTTCAGCTACGATGCCCAGCCGCTGGAGCAGCAGGTGGAACGCTCCGACAGCACACGGGACTGGATCCGGGAGCGGGTCAGCTTTGCCGCCGCCTACGGCTCCGGGCGGATGGCCGCCTACCTGTATCTGCCCCGCCGCGGCCGGCCGCCATACCAAGCGGTGATGTATTGGCCGGGGAGCTTCGCCCTGAATAATCGACACATAGACCAGCTGCCTGAGCGGCTCCATGATTTCTTCGTCACAGCGGGGAGGGTGGTCATCTTGCCGCTCTACCTGGGCACGTTCGACCGCGACGACGAACGGTTCAGCCTAGCCGACGGAGCGCTGCCTCCTGCGACCGGGAGCGGTCGCCGGGACCTGGTGATCCAGTGGGTCAAAGACTTCCGGCGCACCATTGACTACCTGGCGACGCGCCCCGATATCGACGCCACTCGACTAGGGTTTTTCGGAAGCAGCTGGGGAGGGATCCATTGGCCCATCGTGCTCGCGGTGGAGCCCCGCATCACAGCAGGCATCTCGCATGTGGGAGGCCTGGACAACGTCCGCTGGCTGCCGGAGATCGATCCGTTCAACTTTCTGAGCGCGGTGCGAACACCGATCCTGATGCTGGCCAGCCGTTACGACCCTCGGTTTCCCTTCGAACCGTCCCAGAAGCCGATGTTCGATCTGGTGGGAACGCCTCCGGAGGACAAGGCGCTGTTCGTGTACGATGCGGGGTCCCACTTCATGCCGATGGACCTCGTGGCTCGGGAGTCGCTGGCCTGGCTGGACCGGTACCTGGGTCCGGTGAGGTTTGCTCCGTAGCGGGGCCCATAGCCAACCCTCGAGGTATCTCCCCGAGACAGCGCGATCACGGCCGCACGCCTCTCACGTCTCACTTCGCGGTCCCCGCCGAGGGCCCCGCGCCTTGGTGTTCGAACACCACGTCTACCGGAATCCCTGCCCGGCTCAGGCGGTCCAGGTCGGCCTTGAGCCCTGGGCTGACGATGCCCTTCTCGGCCAGCAGCCGACCTGCACCCTCATAGTCTCCCTCCCCCTGGAGGGAGAGGATCCGCTCGGCCAGTTTGCGGACCGCGTCGGACATGCGATCGAGATGCACCCAATACGTCCCGTTGGTGCTGTCGCGGGTCACCGCCCCCAGCTCCTGAAGCAAGGCGAACTGCACCATGTTGGCCCGCCCGTGCGCGTCGGTGGCGCCGAAGCGGACCGAACGCAGGATGGACGCCACGAAGCTCACGTAGTTGTCATCCAGCGAGCCGTCGGTCAGCGCGCCCCGGTCTCGCAGCTGGCTCACCATGTAGAGCCCCAGGACGTCCGCCTTCCCCTCCTCCAACGCGGAGGCGTGCTCCTTGAGGGCCTCGCGGACCGTGCCCTTCCCCATCACGGTGCGCTTGATGCCCAGCCCGTGGGCCACCTCGTGGAACATGACGTTCTGGAAGAAGGCGTCGAAGGTGATCCGGGATCGCTGGTCTTCCGCCATCAGGACGTTGGCCATGGGGACCAGGATCTTCTCGAACTTGGCCCGCATCACGTTCTTCAGTTGCAGGCGCCGGGTGCCTTTCTCCAGCTGGACGGTTTCGTCGTTGGGCAGGTTGATCGCAATCGTCTTAGCGCCGGCGTTCGCCTCGCCGGCGTAGAACACCACGTCGTAGGCGTTGAGGTCGGCGTTGGCACCCGGGGTCTCGCGCTTATACCGCTCCGGTACCGGCAGCGCGTGTTGCAGCTGGGGCAGGAAGGCGGCATACCGGGACAGCCGCTCGCTCCAGGCCAGGTCCTTGATGAGTACCAAGGCTTCGTACGACGCCTTGTAGCCGAAGAGCTGGTCTTCGTAGGTCTCGATGGGCCCGATCACGATGTCCACGCGGTTCGACTTCAGGTCCATCCAGGCGAGATCGCTGGCCCGGTACTCGTCGCTCCGCAGGGCGTCCGAGCGAAGCATCAGATACCGGCTGAGGCCCGGGTCCTGGGTCAACCCAGCAGCGGTGCGCAGATTCGCCGCCGCCAACAGCAATCGCATGGCGTAGGCGTCCTGGTACGGCAGGGCGCGGAGTGACCCACCCGGGCCCCGACGCACCAGCGTGTACAGGCTCTTCAGGCTGTCGGCCTGCTTAGGATTCGCCGCCAGGTACGCCTCGAACTCCGCCTGGGTGAGATCCGCCGGATAGAAGTTGGCCCCGGCCGGCTTGGGCCCCACGCCCGGCAGGAACGGCTGGTTGTCCCGCAGCCGGTCCCACGGCCCGTAGTTCATCTCGACGTAGCGCCGGACCTCGGGATCCTGAACCGAGGCCAGCAGCGAGTCGTGGGCGCCGTACGCCTGGTCCCAGAACAGGGTGTCCATCTCGGCGGCGGCCGCGATCAGGTAGGCAATGGTCATGCGATCGGCCCGGGTGAGCCCCGTGGTGTCGGCCTCGAGCCGCACGGTGGCGTACTGGGCCAGGCGGTCGCGCACGTCCACCCGACCCGACTCGCAAGCCAGGACCAGGGTGGTGGTGCACAGCCCCAGGGTGAGTGTCGTCCATCGAGGGGTCATCGTCGCGTCCGGTTGAGTTTCCCGCGCGACGAATCTAGTGACGCGCCCGCGGCGAGCCCACCCCATGACGGGGGGCACACCGGGGCCTCAGCAGAACTTAACGGAGGTTGGAGCGCAGACTACGGCGCATTTCGTCCCGCGCGCGGCGTACGTCGCGCCGCACCTGCTCCTGCACCCGCTCACGGATGCAGGCTGAGTCGGCCCGATCCGTCCACGGGGCGCACGCCAGCTCGCCCGCGCTCACGTACAAGGGAGCCTCGCCGCCCTGCACGAACACCACCCGGCCGAACGGCACCAACCCAACCGTATCGGACGCGCATTCGAGCGCGCGCTTGAACTCGCCCGGGTCGAACGTCACGAGCTGGAAGGCGCACGCCCGTACCTCGGGATCGGCCGAGGCGCCGCCCGCCAGATCGATGACCAGGCGCAGGCTGTCTACCGCGCGAGCCTGGTGCCGCTCCAGCCGCAGGCTGTCCAGCGAGCCGATCTTGCGCCCGTCCAGGTAGGCCGGGACGAAAGGCACGCCAAGCGCGAGGGGCCCGCTTCCGTGTTTCAGACTGTCGGCCCATAGCGCGACGGTGTTTCGGAATGTGGCGGCGCGGCGGGCCGCCAGCACCCCCGCGACGCCGGCGACCACGACCAGGGGTGCGCCAACACGTATGACGAAGCTCCGGAATCGGCTCATGATGTCCTTCCTCGCTAGCTTTACGCCTTCTCGCCCGGGTGGGTTTCAAAGTCGGGAGGCGGCGTGGGGGACCTGCACATCCTGGAACACCACACCCCGGTGGGCCGGACGGCCAGATACTACACCCTGGGCCTTGCCGGCGCCGCCACGCAGGAAGTCTGGCTGGTGTGCCACGGCTACGGGCAATTGGCCCGGTATTTCCTGCGACGGTTCGCCCCTCTCGACGACGGGACCCGACTGATCGTGGCTCCGGAAGCGCTGTCGCGCTTCTACCTGGGAGATCCCGGCGGTTCGCACGCGAAGGCCCGGGTGGGCGCTACCTGGATGACCCGCGAGGACCGGCTCAACGAGATCCGGGACTACACAGCCTATCTGGACGCCGTGTACCAGCGGGTCCTGGCGGGCCTGCCGCGGGCCGGCATCCGAGTGTTCGCGCTGGGGTTCTCGCAGGGGGTCGCGACCGCCTGCCGCTGGGCGGCGCTGGGAGCGGCCGTGGTGAATGACTTGATCCTCTGGGCGGGGCGCGTGCCGCCCGACCTGGATCTGGCGGGCGCGGCGGAGCGGCTGCGGCGCATGCGCATCACCCTGGTGGCGGGCGCGACCGACCCGGGCCTCCCACCCGGCGCACCGGCGGAGGAGCGTGGCCGGTTGGCGCAGCACGGCATCCCCAGCGAGATCGTGACGTTTCCGGGGGGGCACGAGCTGGACGCCGACACCCTCCTCTCCATCGCCCGCCGGGCGCGGGCCCTGGCCGGGCCCCACCCGAAACCGTAGGTTAGAGCAACCCTCATTGGCCCCTGCGCCACGACTGGAATCATGACCTCGTACCCGTTGGCGGCCGCGCTGGCGGCCGCCGCCGCGCTGGCCGCTCCAGTGTCCGGCCAAGACGCCGCGCCGCTCTTCGCATCGCACGACCTCCTGAACTTCCGGCTCGAGACTGACTTCGGCGCGGTGTTCAAAGAGCGGGGCCAGGAGAGCACCGATCATCCGGCCAAGCTCTCCTACACCGCGGCGGACGGCACGCCCGTGTCTCTGGACATCCAGATCAGGACCCGCGGGAATTTCCGGTTGCGACCCCAGACCTGCGGGTTTCCGCCGATCCGGCTCGACTTCCCCAAGGACAGCGTCGAGAACACCCTGTTCGCCGGCCAGGACAAGCTCAAGCTCACGGTGCATTGCCAGGACCGGCGCGAGAATTACGAGCAGAACGTCATCATGGAGTACCTGCTCTACCGGGTCTTCAACCTGCTCACCGACCAGAGCTTCCGGGCGCGGCTGGCTCGGTTCACCTACGTGGACGCGGCGGGGAAGCGGGACACGCTCACCAAGTACGCCTTTTTCATCGAAAACGACGACCGCATGGCGGCGCGGCTGGGCGGCACGGTCCTCGACGTGGAAGGGGTCCACGACGAGGCGACCGAGCTCGACCAGATGATCCGCATCGCGGTGTTCGAGTACTTCGCCGGCAACACCGATTGGTCGGTGTGGGGACTGCACAACATCGTCCTGGTGGTGGCTCCCAATAGCCAGGTTCCGGTGGCGGTACCGTACGACATGGACTGGTCCGGCGTGATCAGCGCGCCGTATGCGCGGCCGGACGCCCGCTTGCCGATCAAGACGGTGCGGGAGCGCTTGTTCCGGGGCTACTGCCGTACCGCTGAGGAGCTGGCCTCGGTGTTCCAGCTGTTCAACGACAAGAAGGAAGCGATCTACGATCTGTACCGGAACCAGGAAGGGCTCGACCCCAAGGTCCGGGACGACGCGCTGAAGTACTACGACGAGTTCTACAAGACCATCAACGACCCCAGGGCCGTGAACCGGGAGTTCATTCGCAGCTGTCGCCAGGCGGCCGCCCCCGCGGGCCCCCCGGCCCCCGGGGGAGCGCGCCCCGTGCTCGCCGCGCGCTGATCGCCATGCTGCCGCGATCGCCCGTGGTTCGGGTCACGCTCTACTACGTGATCGCGATCGGGGCCGCGCTGGCTCTCCTCAACGCCGTTCCGGCGCTCGGGATCCACTTCTCGCCGGACCCGCTTCGCCTGGTGCCGGACCTGGACCAGTTTGCCGCCGCCGTCGGGCAGGGCGCCCGCGGGGCTCGGGCGGCCGTGAGCCCGCTGGGGGCCGTGCTCAGCATCGTGGGCGCCCTGGTGCTTTCGGTCCCGGTCGCCTGGGTCTACATGCTCACCAAAGAGGATGTGAAGTACGACGAGAGCGTACCCCACACGGTGATCATCCTGCCGCTGGTGGTGGCCGGCATCGTGCTCATCGTTCGGGACAGCGTGGCCCTCGCGTTCAGCCTGGCCGGCGTGGTGGCAGCGGTCCGGTTCCGCAACACGCTGCGAGACACCAAAGACGCGGTGTACATCTTCCTGGCGGTGGGCATTGGGCTGGCGGCGGGCGTCCAGGCGTTGGTGGTGGCGCTGATTCTGTCCGTCATCTTCAACGTCGTGGTGTTCGTGCTCTGGAAGTTGGAGTCCGCCCAGATGCTGCGGCACACCGCCGAGTTCCCAGTGGTGGCGCCCGACGCCGCGTCCGCGTCGGGCGCCCCCGGTCGCGGCTCCATGATAATCGACACCAAGGATCTGCCCATACCCCGCGGGCTCGAGCCGGTAATCAACCCCGAGCTGAGCTGGCTGGAATTCAACGCGCGGGTGCTGGCGCTGGCCGAGGATGCCGCGACGCCTCTGCTGGCCCGGCTCCGCTTCCTCGCCATCTTCACCACCAACCTGGACGAGTTCTTCATGACCAAGGTCGGCGGCCTGAAGCAGGCCGTCGCCGCCGGCCTCACCCGGCGGTCCATCGATGGGCGGAGCCCGCGCGAGCTGCTCCAGGCGATGAATCCGCGGCTCCGCGCGCTGTTGCGGCGCCAGTATCGTTGCTTCGCCCAGCTGTGTGAGGGAGAACTCACCCGGAACGGGGTCCGGATTCGCGCCTGGTCGGGGCTGGGCGAGAGCGAGCGGGCCCAGCTCAAGGCGTATTTCGACGAGCAGGTGTTCCCGGTGCTCACGCCCAAGGCGATCACCAACGCGCCCGGCCATCCGTTTCCCCACATCGAAGATCTTCGCCTGTCGCTCGCGGTAGTGGTGCGGGACCCGCGGACCGATCGGGAGCATCTGAACGTGCTCAACGTGAGCGACGCGCTCCCGCGGTTCGTGCGGCTCAAGGACACTCGCGACTTCGTCCCGATCGAGGACGTCATCCGGGCCTACGGGGGCGCGCTCTACCGCGGCCGCACCGTGCTCGGCATCCACGCGTTCCGCCTGACGCGCAGCGGCGAGGTGCAGTTCGAAGAGGAGCCCACCGGGGCCAGTTTCCTCGAAGTGGTGGAAGAAGAGCTCCGGCGGCGGCCGTTCGGCGCGATCATCCGGGTGGAGATCGAGCGGGGGATGCCCGAGTCGGTGCTGGACATGCTGCTCAGCGAGCTGCGCCACGAAGAGAACCGCGACGGCATCCCGCTCGAGGCCAGCGACGTGTTCGAGGTGGACGGCCCGGTGGACCTGGGGGCGCTGGCGGAGATCGCGGAGCTGGAGATCCCGGAGCTGGACTACCCGCCGTTCGCGCCGGTGGTCCCCCTGGACCGCCACCGCTCCATCTTCGATATCCTCGACGAGCGCGACGTGCTGGTGCACCACCCCTACGAGTCGTTCGAGGACACCGTCCAGCGGTTGCTCTCGGACGCGGCCGACGACCCGGACGTGGTCACCATCAAGCTGACCCTGTACCGCACCGGGGGACGTTCGCTCATCGTGGAAGCGCTGAAGCGGGCGGCGGCAGCCGGGAAGGACGTGTTCGTCTTCGTCGAGATCAAGGCGCGCTTCGACGAGGAGACCAACATCTTCTGGGCCAAGCAGCTGGAGCGTGCCGGGATCCACGTCATCACGGGGTTGGTGGCGCTCAAGACCCACGCCAAAGTCGCGCTGGTGGTGCGGCGCCGAGGGGACCGCCTGCAGCGCTACGCGCACATCGGGACCGGCAACTACAACGCCGCCACGGCGCACGTCTACACCGATTTCGGCCTGCTCACGTCGGACCCCACCATCACCGCGGACCTGCAGGCGCTGTTCAACGAGCTCACGGGATCGTCGCGCACGCCCGCCGGCGAGTTCCATCGATTGATCGTCGCGCCCACCTTCATGCTGCGCCGGTTCCTCGAGTTGATCGAGCGCGAGGCCGCCCACGCGCGGGCCGGCCGCGGGGGGCACATCCGCGTGAAGCTCAACGGGCTGGCGGACACCGAGGTCCTCGAAGCGCTCTACCGGGCCTCGCAGGCGGGCGTGCGGATCGAGCTCTCCGTGCGGGGCATCTGCTCACTCCGGCCCGGCGTGCCCGGCTTGTCCGACAACATCCGGGTCGTGAGCGTGCTGGGCCGGTTCCTGGAGCACGGACGGGTGTACTGCTTCGGGAACGGCGGGGACGCAGAGTACTACATCGGCTCGGCGGACTGGCGATCGCGCAATCTCCGGCGGCGGGTCGAGGTCGTGACCCCGGTGCTGGACCCGGTGCTCAAGGCCCGGCTGGACCGGGTCCTGGAGGCCGAGCTGAACGACCCCAGCGCCTGGCGACTCCTCTCGGACGGGACCTATGAGCGTCCCGCAGGCCCCCGGGGGCCGGGCGTTCAGGAGCAGCTGCTCCTGGCGGCGCCGGAGCTCGCGGCTCGTTGAGATACGGGCCCGGCTCAATCCGCCGACGTCGTTCGCCCTGACGAGTGCCGGTGGGCTCCGAAGGGCGCGTTGGTGCGGGCGTGGTCTCGGCGCGCAGGGCGCGTTGGTCACCGTAAAGGCGATGAGAGGCCCAGGCCCCACCGCGCCCAAGCGTCGAGTCCACCCCGCACCACAGCGCTTGGAGGAGCCCACCGGCATTCGTCAGAGGCGACGAGTCACCACACCTCAGCGGGCCAGATTCACATTCACGTACTCGGGCTCCCCGGTCACCTCCCGAACCACCACCGGCTTGAGCCACGCGGGAAGCTGCACCCGCCGCCGCGTCGCCGGCACCTCGACTTCCGCCAGCACCAGGTCCCGGTCGCGGAACTGGTCAACCTCCCACGTCAGGCCGCGCTCGGGTCGGTGATATCGGCGCTTCGCGACCCGCTTGCCCTCGGTCAGCGGCCAGAGCGCCTCGAACAGCTCCTTGGTGGTCTCCTCCTCCAGCTCCAGCCGCTCGAGACCGGTTCCCGCCTCGACGCAGCGGTAGTAGCGCTCGCCGTCGGACCCGCACACCACGCGCAGGCGTTCCTGCAGCGCGGTGCCCGGAAGCCAGCCCTGGTGGATCTCCACGCCGGACGCGCCTTGCAGCTCCGGCGGAACCGCCGTCAGGAGGTACGTGTGCTCGATCTCCCGCACCGGCCCGCCGGCGAGGAGGCTTTGGGCCAGGCCCTGAACGCGGGCGAAGAACTCCCCCGCGGCAGCTTCCAGCCACTCGGGACGCAGGGCGGCGAACCGGTCCGCCTCACGGGCCGTCGCACGCTCCGCCAGTGCGGCCAGGCCGGCGCGCGCAGCGGCAGGGGCCCTGGGGTTGGCCAGCTCGACCGCCAGGACGTGGAGATCGTGCAGCTCGCCCAACACGTCCTGCAACCCGCGCAGTCGCTGGATCAAGGCACCGCCTTCCTCCCGATAGTACTCGAGGGGCTCCAGGAGATACCGCAAGCGTTTGGCGCGAATGCGGGCCGCGTGGATCGCCGATTCGTCCACCAGGCCCCGAATCTGCTCGAGGCGCTGCTGCAAACCGACGGCGTGCGCCTGGAGCAGCGTGGCGGTCACGGCCCCGAAGCGATCGACGTCGGGACTCGCGGGGCGACGCAGCCGCGAGCGCAGCACCGGCTCCACCCGATCGAACAGGGTGCCCATTTTCCGCACCGTTCCCCGGTACGCCTGGTCCCGCCGCTCCTCCAGCCGGCCGGTGAGCCAGGCGGCGCCGCCCAGCTGCTCCGGGCTCAAGCCCTGACTCCCCTGCTGGACCCAGGCGAGGTGGACCTCCGCGTCCCGCCCCGCGTTGGTGGCGTCCGCCAGCTCCCGCAGCGCCTTGCGAGCCCGCTTCGGAACCGACTTGCCCAGGTAGGGTCGGTAGGCTCTCGCCCAGGACCGGACGCGCCGGAGGGCCACCCGAAAGTCGTGCAACGCGTGCGGATCGTCCGCCTGGCCGAGGCGTTTGCTGAACGATCGGGCGCGTCGCAAGAGTTCCCGCGCGACCAGTCGAGCGCCTCGCTCGGCCGGGAGATCGAGGAGATTCGGCGGCAGGCGGGCCACGTCAGCCTCTCAGGTCCCGCAACGCCCCGGGCGTGAGCGCCCAGCGGAGCACGCCGGCCCCGGGCTCGACCCGGTCCGGGAACCCGACCAAACAGGCGCCACCCTTCTTGAGCTCGATGAACGACTGCGCCCGCTCGGCCAGGAACAGACTCACGATGCAACCGAGCAGCGGCTCGTGCCCCACCGCCGCGACGGCACCGCGCCGGGACTGCCCTCGCAGCCACTCGGCGAAGGCTTCGGGGGGTTGATCGGGCTCGAGCTGGGTGATCTCGGTGACCGGGAGACCGCTGTACGCCTTGGCCAGGAGGTCCGCCGTTTGCCGCGCGCGCACCAGCGGGCTCGAGGCCAGCAGGTCGAGGGCCGGCACCAGGGTGGTCAGCCCGCGTGCCACCTGGCGCATCTTGCGTCGTCCTTCGTCGGTAAGCGGTCGCAGGGCGTCGTCCGTGCCGCTGGCGGCGAACGCGTCGCGATCCTCTGCGATGCCGTGACGGATGACGAGCAGGTCCATGATGACGACCGTCAGCTGCGCTGCAAGACGCGCTCTCCTCTGGGCTGGGGTTCGACCTGGGCTGGGGCTTCGGCCGGAGCCTGCGGGGTCTCGGGCGCCAGCCGCTCGCGCGCGGCCTCGCGCGAGCGCTCCTGCAACACCAGTTGCGACCGCACCGCCGGCGCGCCCGCCGGGACGGACACCCGTTGGTAGCGGCCGTCCACGGAGAGCACCCGCGCCTTCACGTTGTCCGCCAGGATCACGGGCAGGATCTCGTCCACCACCCGGAGCTTCAGGCGGTCGTCCTCCAGCGGGAACATCACTTCGATGCGCCGGAAGAAATTGCGCGGCATCCAATCCGCGCTCCCCAGGAACACCTCGGGCTCACCGCCGTTTTCGAAATAGAAGATCCGCGAGTGCTCCAGGAACTTGTCCACGATGCTGGTCACCCGGATGTCCTCGGAGACTCCGGGAACGCCCGGGCGGAGGCAGCAGATCCCGCGGATCACCAGGTCGATCTTGACGCCGGCCTGTGAGGCGCGACAGAGGGCGTCGATGACGGACGGCTCCACCAGGGCGTTCATCTTCACTACGATCCGGCCCAGCCGACCCGCCTCCGCATGCCGCCGCTCCCGGTCGATCAGCTCCAGCACCCGCTCCCGCAACTCGCCCGGCGCCATCACCAGCCGCTTCCAGCGATAGCCGCGCGAGTAGCCGGTGAGCAGGTTGAACAGCTCGCTCACATCCTCGCCGTATTCGGGCCGAGCGGTGAAGAGCCCGAGGTCGGTGTAGATCCGCGCCGTGGTGGCGTTGTAATTGCCGGTGGCGAGGTGGGCATAGCGTTGGATGCCGTCGCCTTCGCGGCGGACCACCAGCGCGGCCTTGCAGTGCGTCTTCAGCCCTAAGACTCCGTACACCACGTGGACGCCGGCCTGCTCCAGGGAGCGGGCCCAGGTGATGTTGGCCTCCTCTTCGTGCCGCGCCCGGAGCTCCACCAGCGCGGTGACCTGTTTGCCGTTCTGCGCCGCGCGGCCCAGGGCGGTGATGATGGGGCTCAAGCCGCTGGTTCGGTACAGCGTCTGCTTGATGGCGAGCACCTGGGGATCGTCCGCCGCGCGCTCGATGAAGTCCACCACGCATCCGAACGAGTCGTAGGGGTGGTGGACCAGCACGTCCTGCGAGCGGATCACGGCGAAGATGTCGTCGGCGCCGGCGAAGGGCGCAGGGGCCCGGGGCATGAGCGGCTCGTCGCGCAGTGCGCGGAACCCCTCCTGCCGGTGCAGCGCCATGAGCGCCGTGAGGTCCACCGGCCCCGGGACCCGGTACACGTCGCGGGCCTCGAGATCCAACGCGTCCGTGAGCATCTGCACGAAGGGGTCATCCGCGTCCGCCGAGATCTCCAGCCGCACCGCTTCTCCACGAATGCGCTGCCGCAGCGTCTCTTCGATGGTCTCCAGCAGGTCCTCGGCCTCGTCTTCGTTGATCACCAGGTCGGTGTTGCGGGTCACGCGGAAAACCGTATGGCCCAGCACCTGGAAGCCCCCGAACAGCTCTCCCAGGCGTGCGGCAATCAAGTCCTCCAGTAACAGGAACCGCAGCCGCTCGCCGCCGCCGGGCAGCAGCATCACTCGGGGGAGCACCGACGGCACCTGCACCACGGCGAACAGGCGCTGGGTGCGGTCCTGATGCGGCCCCTCGATCAGGAGCGCGATGTTGAGGCTCTTGTTGTGGACGTGGGGAAAGGGATGGCCCGGGTCAATGGCCAGCGGTGTCAACACCGGATACACGCTGGTCTCGAACACCTGGTCGATGTGCGCGCGTTCGGCCTGGTCCAGCCGATCGAACGTCACCCGCTCGATCCCGTGGGCCGCGAGTCCCGGGAAGACCTCGTCCGCCAGCACCCGGTATTGCTCCGCCACCAGCTGGTGCGCCCGCTCGGTGACCCGCGCCAGCTGCGCCTGGGCATCCAATCCATCGGTGCCGTAGTCCTGCGGCTCCAGCCCCACGTAGAGCTGCTGCTGCAGCCCGGCCACCCGGATCTCGAAGAACTCATCCAGGTTGGAGGAGAAGATGGCCAGGAACTTCAGCCGCTCGAGCAACGGCGTGGCCGGATCGCGCGCCTCTTCCAGCACCCGGGCGTTGAACTCGAGCCAGCTCAACTCGCGGTTCAGGTAATGATCCGGCGGATACTGCGCCACGTGCCGCTGTTTCATCCCTTCCCTCCCGCCACCACCGCCAGCGGCGCCACGACCCGGGCCGGTGCGGTGAGCGCGCTCCTGCCCGGCTTGGTCCATTCGAGCCGGAGCGAGGCGCCGAAGGCTTTCTCGAACAGCCCGGCCTTACGCTCCGCGTCCCACAGCTCCACCCGCGGCGAGCGGGGCGCCAGCACCTCGAGGCGGGCCCGGCGCCCCGACACCTGGCAGCGAACGCCGGAGACTGCCTGCGTGTGGGTGCGGTCGAGCCCGTCGGCCACCCGGAGGATCCCGGCCAGCTGTCGCACCAGTCGCTGATCTTCCCGGTCGAGTCGGGCGAGGTTCTCGTGCGACCGCCTGGGGAGCGCGCGCCGGTGATAGCGCGCCACATTGGCGATCAGCTCCACTTCGCGCGCGGTAAAACCCGCCAGCTCGCCGTGCATGATCAGGTGGTACGCGTGCTTGTGGTGCTTGGCATGATTGATGAGGTAGCCGATATCGTGGAGCAGCGTGGCGGCCTGGAGCAGGTCCCGCGCCTCGGCCGGGAGCCGGTAGGCCTCCCGCAGTTGATCGAACAGGGACAGGGCCAGATCCGCCACGTGGGCGCAGTGCCGCTCGTTGGAGCGGCAGCGCCGCGCGAACACGCGCACCCGCTCCATGCGATCCAGCGCGTCGCTCCCGGCCGGGGCCGCGGCCCCGGCGTGCTCTTGCATCATGGACAGCAGCACCCCGTCGCGGATGCCCCGGTCGTTGATCACCACTCGCTGCGTGCCGAGCCGCTTGGCGAGTCGCGCCACCACCGCCGCCCCGGCCACCAGGATATCGGCGCGCTTGGGGTTCACGCCCGGGATCTGGCGGCGCGCCCCGAGCGGGGTCTCCCGCAGCCGATCCAGCAAGCGTACCACATCGCCACGGGTCAGCACGTAGCCCTGGATGGGGCCGGGCTCGCCTTCGCGTGCGGAACGCGCCATCTGCGCCAGGTTGGAGAACGTGCCACCGCTGCCGATCATCACCTCGGCGGCAAACGGTGGCTTGCCGACGACGGACTTGATGGTGTCGTCGATCGCGCGCTTGAGTGCCTTCCAGTGCCGGGCTTCCAGCGGATCGGACCGGACCCACCGCTCGGTGAGCCGGACTGCGCCCAGCGGCAGCGAATGCATCCGCTCCACCACTCCGCCCAGGGCCAGGATCACTTCGGTGCTGCCTCCGCCGATGTCCACTACCGCGGTGGACTGGCCCTCCAGGCCAAAGTGCCGCTGCACGCTCTGGAACGCGAGCTGGGCTTCCTCGTCCGACGAGATGACCTCCACCCGGAGCCGGTGACGCCGCCAGGCCTCGCGGCAGAACTGGCGGCCGTTGGTGGCTTCGCGGACCGCGCTGGTGGCGATGGCCCGGAGCTCCTGCACCGCGAATCCATCCGCGATGGCCTTCATCTTGCCCAGGGCCTCGAGCGTCCGCTCCATGGGCACATGCCCCAGGCGGCCGGTGCGAAAGAGGCCGCGACCCAGCCGGGACATCTCCTGCTCCTCGTCCAGGACCCGATACGTCCCGTCCGGCTCCACCTCGGCCACGATCAGCCGGACGGAGTTGGTCCCCACGTCAATCGCGGCAAGGCGGGGGCGATCGGTCGGGGCGGCGGCAGGGGTCTCGGTAGGGGTCATAGACGAGCCTAAACACTACTCCAACGGTCTGTAGCGTGCCAATCACGGCGGCGTAACGAATCTTCAACCGCAGTTGGAGCGGGGCCGACCTCGCTCGCTGGCAGCCGGCGATGGCTAAGCTAACCTGTTGGTACTCCGTCAACTGCACTAAGCAGTGAGCGTTCGCTCACACCCGGTGATGCCATGGATCCGGAGGGTTCACCGCAGAGCGTAGAGGGAAAGACATTGTCCGTTTTCCGTTGTCCGTTTTCCGAGTGCATCACGGACAACGGATAACGGAGAACGGAAAACGCCTTCCTCTGCGCCCTCTGTGTTCTTCTCTGCGTCCTCTGCGGTTAAACGCTCAAGGGAGCTGCTGGCCGGCAGGGTCATCGCACCTGAAGTGTGAGCGTGGCCCATTTGGATTCGTAATCGAAGTCCGGCTCCGTGAGGGGCACCATGTGGACGAACTTCACGTACCACCGGCCCGCAGCGTCCAGCTTCACTCGGGCCGTGCCATCAGCCCCGGTGCGCATGGAGCGCTGCGCGATCGGTCCGGAAGGCCCTTCACCGCCCCAGAGCACGATCTGATTGGCTACCGGCTGGCCGTCCACCAGGCACCGAACTCCGAGATCCCCGCCCACCGACAGCGCGTAGGGGTTCTCCAACGGCACGATCTCGGCCGGGTAGCCGAGCACGGTGTTGAAGCTCCCGGTCCGGGCGTCACCGACCTGAAACACCGCCTTCACGTGCTTGGAGTAGCGCTCGCGCGCCGGCTTTTCCAGTTCGCCCTTCCGCGTGCGCGCCTCGAGGACGTCAAGAATGCCGTCCTCCTTGAGGTAGGCGTTGAACTCGTCGCCCGTGAGCTCGATGCGATTGGGCCGCACCGACGCTCCCACCACGTAGGTCCCCGCCGCACCGGTCTGTATGGTGAGCCACGAGCGCGTACTATCGGTGGACCAGACAGTCGAGGCCAGGCGGGTCCGGCCGGCCGTGGAGACCAGACTGATGTCCAGAAGCCGATTGGGGTTTACCGCGCCCTCGCTCCGCGCGAAGGTCCCGTTGAGCACCGGGATCCGAACCGTCGTGTTGGGCGTAAGGAAGTACGTGTCCAGCTTGAGGAACAGATCGTGCGCGAGCAGGACCGACGTCGCCAGCAGGGCCACGGCGGCGAGCACCCAGGGGCGGGTATGCATGGCAGATCTCCCGGTAAAGAACGGCGAATTGACGAATGGCGAATGTCGAATATAGAGCAGGGGTCGAAGGTCGAACATAGTTCACCATTCCACCGGTGGGGGCCGCCGGATAGATTCCCCCAACGCGGGAGCTGCCGCGATGGCTTTTCCACCACCACACCGAGAGGAAGGTCGGGCATGGCGGAGCCGATTTCCGTCCCACGGTTCGTCCAGGAGCTTGAGCGGCTGAAGCAGGAGATGGACGCCGGAAGGCTCAAGCACAGTGAGTACGACCAGCGGCTGGCCCGCGTGATCCAGGAGTTGCGCGACCGGAAGCTGGACGCCGACCGCCCCAAGATCGGCGCCGCCATCGAGGACGCGCTGAAGCGGGGCATCATCACGCCCGGGGTGAAAGATCACCTGGAGAAGCGCCTCGGGCTCAAGTAGACTGCCGCTAACTCATCGGTCTCGTCCCGAAAGGGTCGCGGTGGTCGGCGCCGGGGTTTTCGGGGTCACCGCCGCGATCTGTTTTGATGGGGTCGAGCCTTCCCAGACGAGCGATTCAGGAGAGAAAGCCATGTCCAAACTAGCGAGCCGCAGACGGTTCTTCGCAGGTGGGGTGGGGGCCACGCTGGCGCTGCTCGTTCCCGGATGGCTGCGAGCCCGGGTTGGCGGGCGCGGGTCAGCTCCGGTACCTGCGAGCGGGGCGGACCAGGAGCCGGCGCCGGAGGCGAGGCTGCGGGCGCTCGGGCTGCAGCTCCCGCCGCCGCCGACCGCGGTGGCCACCTACGTGCCGGCGGTGCGCGTCGGCAACCTGCTCTTCGTGGCAGGGCACACGCCTCGCCAGCCCGATGGCTCGTCCGGCCGCCCGGGGAAGGTGGGGCAGGATTACACGGTCGAGGAAGCGGCGCAGCAGGCGCGCCTGGTGGGGCTGGACGTGCTGGCCACGATGCGCAACACGCTCGGGAGCCTGGACCGGGTCGTGCGGCTGGTTCGGACGTTCGGGATGGTGAACGCCACACCCGACTTCACACAGCAATCCCGGGTCATCAACGGATTCAGCGACCTCATGGTGCAGATCTTCGGCGAGACGGCAGGGAAAGGCGCGCGAGCGTCCGTGGGGATGAGCTCGCTTCCGCTCGGAGTGCCGGTAGAGGTCGAGTCGATCTGGGAAGTACGGGTCTGAGACTGCGCCGGCCAGCGCGAGCCCCGGCCCCGCCGTCGTCGTCACGGCCTCGCGCCGGTCAGTCGGCCGCGCTCACCTCAAGGCGCGTGCTCTGGTAGGTCGCGCCCTCGCCGAGGTCGCCATAGCGATCGGGGACGATCAGGTTGATCGTGCCCGCGACGGCCTCCCCGCACGGCCGCTGGCCGGGGACGAACGCCACGCCGCGCGGCGTCTCGTCGCTGATGCGCAGGCGGAACCGCACCTCGCCCTGCTCGTTGTGCAGCCGCACGACCGCGCCGTCGCGCAGGCCCCGAGCCGCCGCGTCCTCGGGGTGGAGCACGCACTCCGGCGAGCCCTGCCGACGGCGGAGGGCGGGCACGCCCGCGAAGGCGGTGTGGCTCTGGTAGTAGCCGGGCGCGGTGAGGAGCCGCAGGGGCCAGCGCCGCGCGCGCACCGCGTCGTCGGGATCCGGCACCCAGTCGGGCAGGCCGGGCAGCCCCGCCGCGGCGAGCGAGGCCGAGTAGAACTCGAGCTTGCCCGAGAGCGTGGCGAAGCGCTGGCCGCCGTCGGGCCGCACGACCTTCACGGGGCCGGCGGTGCGCAGGCTGGCCCAATCGATCGCCGCCGCCGGCCCGCGCGCGTCCCGAGCCAGCACCGCGAGCAGCTCGTCCGTGCCCATCGAGAAGACCGCGTCGCACAGGCCGAGCCGGCGGGCAAGCTCCTGGGCGAGGGCGCGGTTCGGCCACGCTTCGCCCTGGGGGGCGATCACCCGCGGGGCGAACTGTACGTAGTAGGTGCCGTACGCCCGGTGGATGTCCTCGGTCTCGAGGTAGGTCGCCGCCGGAAGGACGATGTCGGCGTAGCGCGCGGTGTCGCTGAGGAACGGGTCGTGGACGACGGTGAACAGGTCCTCGCGGGCGAGCCCGCGCCGCACCGCCGCCGCGTCGGGGCACGTCACCGCGGGGTTGTTGGCGGCCACGAACAGGGCGCGGATCGGCGGGTCGGCGAGGGTGAGGAGGGCTTGGCCGAGCCGGGAGTGGTTGACCGTACGCACCCGCGCCGGGCCCGACGGCCGTCGGAGCGCCCCGGCGTCGATCCCGAAGCTCGCCGCGGTCATGAGCAGGGCCCCGCCGCCGCGTTTGTCGTAGGCGCCCACGACCCCGGGCAGGAGCGCCACCGCGCGGACCGCCTGGCCGCCCTGGTGCGAGCGCGACATGCCCAGGCCCAGGCGGATGAACGGTGCGCGCGCCCGCCCGTACCTGTGGGCGAGGCGCTCGACGGCGGCGGCGGACACGCCCGTGATGGCCGCGACCTGGGCGGGGGCGAAGCGCGGCAGCACCTCCCGCTCGAGCCGGTCGAACCCGAGCGTCTTGCGCGCGAGGTAGTCGCGGTCGCACAGGCCGTCCCGGGTGAGCACGTGCATGAGGCCGAGGGCGAGGGCGGCGTCGGTGCCGACGTTGACGGCGACGTGCCAGTCGGCGCGGGCCGCCGTGCGGCTGCGGCGCGGCTCGATGACCACGAGGGCCGCGCCCGCGGCGCGCGCCCGCGCGACGACGGGCCAGAGGTGGACGTTGGTCGTCAGAAGGTCCGCGCCCCACGCGATGATGAGGTCGGACTCGGCCGCGCTCTCCGGGTCGGCGCCCCCGACGCTGCCGAGCGCCGCGTCCCAGCCCGCCTCCGCGCAAGCGTCGCACACCGTCCCGGCCTGGAGCCGCGTGACCCCGAGGGCGTGGAACAGACCGAGGAGGAGCCCCCGGTTGATCTGCCCCTGGTGCGCGCTGTAGGCGTAGCCGAGGATCGCCTCCGGCCCGTCGGCGCGCATGATGGCCTGCCAGCGCTCGACGATCTCGCCGAGCGCCTCCTCCCACGTGATCGGAGCGAAGCGGCCCTCGCCCTTCCGGCCCGTCCGGCGCAGCGGCGTCCGGATCCGATCGGCGGAGTGCACCAGCTCGTGGTCGTGGTGGACCTTCGCGCAGGCGAACCCGGCAGTGAACGCGTGAGCAGGGTCGCCCTCGATGCGGACGATGCGCCCGTCGTCGACGTGGGCGATCAGCGAGCACTGGTCGGGGCAGTCGTGGGCGCAGACGGTGCGGACGGTCCGGGTCATGGCGACCCCGAAGGTATCAAAGCCCCGGCGGCGGGTAAAGCCGGGGCGGATCCGGCGTGCACCTTCGGGTTCACGCCTCGGGAATTCACGTCGCAACCGGGTGATTGGCGAGAGCTTCGAGGGCCTTGACCATCGCGGAGTGGTCCCATTTGCCGCCGCCCTGCGCCTGGCAGGCGCTGAACAGTTCCTGCGCGGTGGCGGTGTTGGGCAAGCTCATCTTGAGCGCGCGCGCGAAGGCGAGCGCGAGGTTCAGGTCCTTCTGGTGCAGCTCGATGCGGAAGCCCGGATCGAAGGTGCGCTTGATCATGCGCTCGCCGTGCACTTCCAGCACCCGCGAAAAGGCGAATCCGCCCATCAGCGCCTGGCGCACCCTGCCGGGATCCACGCCGGCCTTGGAGGCGAGCAGCAGCGCCTCGGCCACCGCTTCGATGTTGAGCGCGACGATGATCTGGTTGCACACCTTGCAGGTCTGGCCGGCGCCGACGTCGCCGACCAGGGTGATGTTCTTGCCCATCAACTCGAACAGCGGCTTGACCTTGGCGAACACGGTTTCGTTGCCGCCGACCATGATGGTGAGCGTCGCGTTCTTGGCGCCCACGTCGCCGCCGGACACCGGGGCGTCCAGGTACTCTGCGCCGGCCTTGCGGATGCGCTCGGCGAAGACCCTGGTCTCGATCGGCGAAATCGAGCTCATGTCCACCACGATCTTGCCGGCCAACAGGCCTTCGGCGACCCCGTCCTTGCCGAACAGCACGTTTTCCACGTCCGGCGTGTCCGGAACCATGGTAATGATGATCTCGGCTTGCTGCGCCACTTCCTTCGCGGTCGCGCAGGCCTTGCCACCCACCGCGGTCAGCTCCGGAGCCACGCCGCTGCGGCTGTAGAGGTACAGCGTGTGCCCGCCCTTCATGAGATTGGCCGCCATGGGCCGGCCCATGATGCCCAGACCGATGAATCCCACGTTGTTCATTCATTCCTCCTTGAATCCATATTGATCTCAACCCGTCCGATAAGGCTTGAGCCAGCCGAGGCCGGCTTCGGTGTTGCCCGCCGGCCGGTATTCGCAGCCGATCCAGCCCTGGTAGCCGATCCTGTCGAAGAAGCCGAACAGGAATGGATAGTCGATCTCGCCGGTCCCCGGCTCGTGGCGCCCCGGGGTGTCGGCCAGTTGCATGTGCGCAATCTTCGCCAGGTTCTTCTCGACCGTCGGCGCCAGATCGCCTTCCATGATCTGCATGTGGTAGATGTCGTACTGGAAGTACAGGTTCGGCACGTTGGCGTCATGCATGATGTCGAACGCCTGGCGCGAGTAGTTCAGGTAGAAGCCGGGGATGTCGCGGGTGTTGATGGCCTCGATCAGCAGCTTCATGTTGTGCTTCGCCAGTTCCCGGCCCGCGAACTGCAGGTTGGCGATGTAGGTCGCGCGGATGGTCTCATCGTCGACGCCGCGCGGCTTGAGCCCCGCCATGCAGTGGATCTGCCCGCAGCCGAGCGCGCTGGCGTATTCGACCGCCTGGCCGATGCTCTCCTGGAACTGGCCCACCCTGGACGGATCGCAGGCCAGTCCCCGGTCGCCCGCCGCCCAGTCGCCGGGCGGCATGTTGAACAGGATCATCTGCAGCTTGTGCTGGTCGAGCTGTTCTTTGATCTGTGCGGCAAGAAACTCGTAGGGGAACAGGAACTCGACCCCGCGGAACCCGGCCCTCGCGGCGGCGCCGAAGCGTTCCAGAAACGGCACCTCGGTGAACATCATGGAGAGGTTGGCACTGAACCGCGGCATGGCTCCTCCCGGGACGTTTCCTGGAGTGGGTTGTCGGGAGTGGCAATTATAGCCGCCCGCAGGCCGGGCGCCCGCGCGCGGCTATGATTCCCTGGACGGTCCCCGCACCCAGGGGGTACTTTGGCAGGGGCGATTGAGATCCCGATGGGCCTCGAAGGAGACATCTTTTATGAAACGCATGCTCGTTCTGACGGCGACGCTCTGTCTGGTCACGCAGACGGGTGCGGCCCGTGCGCAATCGGCCGCGGCCGACCTGGTGCTGTACAACGGCAAGATTGCGATCGCCGACGATGCATTCTCCATCTACCAGGCCGTCGTCGTGAACGATGGCAAGGTCGCGGCCGTCGGTGGCAACGATCTGGTCACGGCCTACCGCGCGACGCGCGTCATCGATCTCAAGGGCCGGACGGTCATTCCAGGTTTTAACGACACGCACATCCACCTGTCGGGCCAGGCGCGTCGCCACGTCAACCTGGCGGGCACCAAGTCGATGGCCGAGCTCAAGCAGAAGATCGCCGCGAAAGCCAAGGAGCTGGGCCCCGGCGAGTGGGTGACCGGGTCCGCCTGGTCCGAGGACGAGCTTCAGGAGCGCCGGCGTCCCCTGCGTACGGACCTGGATGAGGCCGCGCCCCAGAATCCTGTCATCATCTCGCGCGCGGGCGGGCACAGCGCGGTTGCTAACAGCCTGGCGCTCAAGCTGGCGGGCGTTACCCGGGACACGCCGAACCCCGAGGGCGGCGTCATCGAGCGCGACGAGCAGGGCGAGCTAAACGGCGTGATCCGAGAACGGCAGGGCATCGTGAGCCGCCTGGTGCCGCAGGCCACTCGTGAAGAGCTCCGGGGAAGCCTGGTGCAGAACGTCCGGAACCTCTTGAGCCTCGGGATTACCAGCTTCACCCTCGCCGGCACCAGCCCCGACGGCTACAAGGAATGGGAGGAGATCTATCGGGCTCACGGCGAGGAGCTGCCGCGCGCCACGGTGCAGATCCGCTGGGCCGTCCCCGAGGGCCGGGGAGGCACGGCCGTCGCCTGGGGCGGCGCCGAGAGAATGAAGGCCTTCGGCCGGAAGACCGGAGATGGCGACCAGCGCCTCAAGGTCGGCGCCGTGAAGATCAGCGTGGACGGGGGATTCACGGGCCCGGCCGCCTACACGCTGCTGCCGTACAAGGCCCAGCCGGACTATCGCGGTTATTTGAACTTCACCGAGCAACAACTCTACGAGATCGCCAAGACCAGTCACGACCTGGGCTGGCAGATGGGCTTGCACGCCATCGGGGATGGCGCCATCAAGATGACGGTGGACGTCTTCGAGCGCGTGTTGCGAGAATCGCCTCGGACCGACCACCGGCACTACTTGACGCACTTCACGGTTCCGCCGCCCGAGGCCACGTTGAAGCAGATGGCGGCCAATCACATCCTGATCGCGCAGCAGCCCAATTTCACCTACACGCTCGAGGGACGCTACGCCGACAACCTGGACGGCTATCGCCTGGAGCACAACAACCCGGTTCGGACGCCGATGAACCACGGCATCTTCATGGCGTTCGGCAGCGACGTGCTCCCGATCGGCCCGATGGTCGGGCTTTACGCGGCGGTGACACGGAAGGGGATGTCGGGCAAGGTATGGGGCGCCGACGAGGCCGTGACGATGCCGGAGGCGATTCGGGCGTACACGCGGAACGCCGCGTACCTCACCTTCGACGAGCAGCTGAAGGGGACGCTGGAGGTTGGGAAGCTGGCGGACATGATCGTGCTGGCCGAGGATCTTCTCACGATCAATCCCTCGCGGATCCTGGGCGTCAGGGTCGACATGACGATTGTCGGCGGCAAGGTGGTGTACGAGCGTCCGGCGTCGACGACCAGGACGCACTGAACAGCAGCGCCCCGACTCTCGCGGGCGGGATCGGGACGTTGAACGTCGGCCACCCCGGCTGTGTATCCGCTGTCAGGGGGGCGCCTGCCGCGGCTCTACGATCCAGCGGCGCCACGGATAGGTCCTCTCAAACCGCGGATAAGCAGCCCGCGGACCGGCCCTTCGCGTCCTGCCGGTCTCTGCGTTCTCCGACGAGGTTGCCGCCTGGCTCCGAGGTGCCCGGCCCTACAACCAGGCCTTTCCCAGGGCGACGATCAACCCGGCGAGCGGCACCATGGTGCCCGCCCAGAAGACGAACATCCACTTCATTTGGTCTCGCATCTGGGATGCGACCTCGGCGCGAAGCCCGGCGAGACCGGCGTCCAGGCGGCCCCCGAGGCGAGCGATCTCCAGCTGGACTCCGTTGATACGCTCGTCCAACCTAGCTCCGAGTTTGGCCTCCAGCGTGGCCTCCGAGGCGGCGATGCGCTCGGTCAGCTTGGCGCCGAACCTGGCCTCGAGCTTGGCCTCCGAGGCGGCGATCCGGTCATCCAACTTGGCGCCGAACTTGGCCTCGGAGGCGGCGAGGCGTTCGTCCAGCATGGCGCCGAACCTGGCCTCCGACAGCGCAATGCGCGCTTCCAGCCGATCGCCAGCGCGGGCGAAGTAGAGGTCTGCTAGCTCGCGGAGTTCCGCTCGATTCACCGTCTGCGCCTCATTCACCCAGCTGACGAGGTCCTGGGTGAGCTCATCGCCCCAGCTTTCCTTGAGCTTCTGTAGCAGTCTGGCACTCGCCGGCACCGAGGACTCCAGGTGGCTTGACCGGCGACATCATACAATCTATGTGCTGATTGCAGATAACCGGAATAATGCGGGCCATGCCAATTGTCGGCGAGCCTTGCGAAGCTGCGCCCAACCCGCCCCGCGACTGAGAAGGAACAATTAGACACTAGTCCAACGAAGAACCTCGAGCGATTTCACTGGCGGCCGGAGCTCAGGCTGCCGAGGGGGCGGGAAGCATCCCGGTCTCACGGCGAAGGCGGTGCCGCCGGGGGACCTTCGTCAACGCCCGCTCGGCGTCTTCTCGCGCCCGGCCCGCGTAGAATTGCTTGCTCGGCCCCGCCGAGCGTACCTTAGGTTGGTGATCGGCCAAGGAGGATGCCGTGCCGATCACCACGCAGTTCTCAAAGCGCTTTTATGACACGCTGAGCCACGAGGTTGCCGACGAACTCGTGGCCTGGTTCAACCAGGTGGACGCCAGCTATCGAACCGAGTTCAGCGAGCTGTTCAAGCTCCACTTCGATCGGTTCAATGACCGGCTCGAGCGGGAGATAGGCGGGCTGCGGTCGGAGATCTATCGGGAGGTGGGCGGGTTGCGGTCGGAAATGGAGGGGCGGTTTGTTGCGTTCAAGGCCGAGTTCGAGCAACGGATCGCCGCCGCCGAGGTCCGGCTCATCCGGTGGATGTTCGTGTTCTGGGTGGGCAGCATCGGGACGATGATCGCGCTAAGCAAGTTCTAGCGCCGCGCGCGACCGTCGAGTTTGCGAGAAGGTGTACCCGTCTAACCAGTAGTCCAGCGTAGCCGCAGCGCATTCGCCACGACCGACACCGAGCTGAAGCTCATGGCCGCCGCGGCAATGATCGGGCTCAAGAGCAGGCCGAAGAACGGGTAGAGCACCCCCGCCGCGATCGGGACGCCGGCGCTGTTGTAGGCAAATGCCCAGAACAGGTTCTGCCGGATGTTCCGCATGGTGGCGCGGCTCAAGCGGCGGGCCCTCGCGATCCCCCGGAGGTCGCCCTTGATCAGCGTGACCCCGGCGCTCTCCATCGCAACGTCGGTGCCCGTTCCCATGGCGATGCCGACCTGCGCCTGGGCCAGCGCCGGCGCGTCGTTGATGCCGTCGCCCGCCATCGCCACGATGCGACCCTCCTGCTGCAGGCGCTTGACCACCTCGGCCTTCTGGTCGGGCAGCACCTCGGCCTGGACCTGATCCAGTCCAAGCTTCCGCGCCACAGCCTCCGCGGTGGTGCGGCTGTCACCGGTGAGCATCACGATGCGGATGCCTTCCGCGTGGAGCTGCCGGATCGCCTCGGGAGTGGTCTCCTTGATGGGATCTGCGACGCCCAATAGTCCAACCAGACGTCCGTCAACAGCGACGAACATGACGGTCGCACCCTCGCGACGGAGTCCGTCGGCTTGCTCGGCGGCCGCCGGAGCGGCGATCCCGAGCTCCTCCATGAGCTTGGCGTTACCCAGAGCTACGCGTCGCCCTGCTACCCCGCCCCGAACGCCGCGGCCGGGGAGTGCCTCGAAGTCCTCCACGGCTGCGAGCGTGAGGCCGCGCTCTTCTGCGCCCTGCACGATCGCGGCGGCCAGCGGATGCTCGCTGCCGCGCTCCAGACTCGCCGCCAGCATCAGCAGTTGATTTGGATCCGCGTTCCCCACCGGCACCACACCGGTCAATCGCGGCTTGCCCACCGTGAGGGTGCCGGTCTTGTCCAGCACCAAGGTGTTCACCGTGCGCAGGACCTCGATGGCCTCGGCGTTCTTGAACAGCACGCCCATGGTGGCGCCTTTGCCGGTGGCGACCATGATGGACATCGGGGTCGCGAGGCCAAGGGCACACGGGCAGGCGATGATCAGCACGGCCACGGCGTTGATCAGCGCGTGCGCCATCTTCGGGTCGGGACCCACGACACCCCACAAGGCGAACGTGACGGCCGCGATGATCACGACCGTGGGGACGAACACCGCGGACACCCGGTCGGCCAGCTTCTGGATGGGTGCGCGGCTGCGCTGCGCTTCGGCGACCATGCGCACGATCTGCGCCAGCAACGTTTCCGCGCCCACCCGCTGGGCCTGCATCACCAGCGACCCGGTGCCGTTCACCGTGGCGCCGATCAGGCGGTCGCCCGATCCCTTCTCCACCGGGATCGGCTCCCCGGTGATCATGGACTCGTCCACCGCGCTCCTGCCCTCCAGGACCACGCCGTCTACCGGCACCTTTTCGCCCGGGCGGACCCGCAGCCGGTCGCCGGGCTGGACCTGATCCAGCGGGACGTCTTGCTCGGTGCCGTCATTGCCCAGCCGGCGCGCGGTCTTGGGCGCGAGGCCCAGCAGCGCCTTGATGGCCGCGCCGGTGCGGCTGCGGGCCTGGAGCTGGAGCACCTCCCCCAGGAGAACCAAGGTCGTGATCACCGCCGCCGCCTCGAAGTACACGCCCACTTCGCCGGCTTGGTTCCGGAACGACGCGGGAAAGAGGCCCGGGAAGAGATGCGCCACCAGGCTGAAGGCGTAGGCCACCGCCACGCCCAGCGCGATCAGGGTGTACATGTTGAGGTTCCAGGTGACCACCGATCGCCACCCGCGCACGAAAAACGGCCACCCGCCCCACAACACCACCGGCGAGGCCAGCAGCAACTCCAGCCAGGCGAGCACCGCGGGCGAGGCGAACTGTCCCAGGGGGTTGCCCGGGAGGTAGTGTCGCATGGCGATCACGAACACCGGCAGGGTGAGCGCGGTGCTCACCCAGAACCGCCGCCGCATGCTCACCAGCTCGGGGTTCTCCCCTTCTTCCAGTGTCACGGTGCGGGGCTCCAGCGCCATGCCGCAGATGGGGCAGGCGCCTGGGGCGTCGCGAATGATCTCCGGATGCATGGGGCAGGTGTACAGGGTCCCGGCCGGAGGCGGCGGCGCCGGCGGCTTGGGCTCAGGAGGCTTGACGTAACGCTCGGGGTCGGCGCGGAACTTGGCGGCGCAGCCCGCGCTGCAGAAGTAGTACTTCGTCCCCGCGTACTCGACCTTGGCAGCCGCTTTGGCGGGATCGATGGTCATGCCGCACACCGGGTCCCGTACGGAGGATCCGGCGTTCTGCTCGTGCCCGTGATGGGCGTCATCCTGCCGATGCATGAAGGTCCTCCGTTTCCCGTTCACACCCGCTGACGGACGGGGCCCTGATGCCTTACAGGCTGGGAGCGACGGCGCGTCGGCCGGGGAGGTCCTTCCGCGCGCTGCAGTTCGCGGCCCCCTTCCGATAGTAGTCCACGATCCCGTTGCGAAGCACGCGGTAGAACCACGCCACCACGCTCTCCTCGTTGCGGAGCATGCCACCCTTCTCCAGGCCGCGAACGAACGCGTCCTGGAGGATGTCTTCCGCAGCCTCCTGGCTGCCTACGCGCCGCTCGATGAAGCGGAGGAATTGACGGTGGTTCTCGCTCAGGCGCTGAAGCGCTGTCGCCGATATCGGCATCGCGTGTTTCTTATCGCCGCGGCATCAATAGAGCGAGCGCGCTACCGCTTCTATGGCCTTCATACCTTCGCCGAACTTGGCCATGGCGTGCCGGTGCGTCTCAAGTTCGCTGTACGGCAGGAACCGCACCTGCAGCTCGCGGACCCGGCTGAACGCCGGTCGCGCGAGCTGGGCGCGCACATCGCTCTCGCGAGCGTCCGGAGCCACGAGATAGAGCCCCCGGGGCGTGTCGTCTGGGCTTCCTAGGGCGAGGTCGAGCAGGCGCACGATGCCCGAGTAGATGGATGTGGTGTGCTCGACTTCGAAGGCGGCCGCCACCCGGCCATCAACTGCATTGACCCAGATCACGTCAATGAGTCGCACGGCGTCCGCGCCGGGACTCTGCTCCAGAGCTTGCGGCAGCGTCTCGAGACACCCGTCGCCCAGGCGCCCGTCGCCACACGCGCGCCCCCGATCGTTCGCCGCAACCCACACGTCGAAACCGAGCGCACGGCCCAGGTCCCTCAGCCACCCCTGGATCTCCGTGTGGCTGCGGTCGCCGTCGCGGGCCGCGGCGAGCGCCCGCTCGAGCTTGGCGCTGTCTGCCCGGACCTGTGCCAAATCCGCCTCCCACGCCGCCCGGGCCGCCGCGTCGTCACCCTGCGGGGGAGGCGGGTAACGCTTCGTGCCGACGTCGAACAGGAGGCCCGCGACCGCGCCGAGGTCGGTGGACAGCAGGTTCCGATACCGCGCATTCAGCTCCAGGACCCCCGCCCGCATGGCGAGGTACTCATCCCAGCGACCCAGCCGGACCCGCGCTCCCGTGAGCGCGTTGTAGCCGGTGACGATGGCCGTATTGAAGGGGGGAACGATGGTGGGGTGGAGGAAGTACAGCAGGTTGGCTGCGGCTGGTCCGAGGCCCTTGATCTGCCGGTGGTCAAGCGCACGGATCGCGTCCAGGACGGCTCCTTCCGTGGTACCACACGCGCAGGTGTCAAGGAACGTCGCGAACGCCAGTTGATTCTCCCGACTCTCATAGATGTCGGGGATGCGGAGCTTGGGCTTCCAGAGGAACGCGTGGTCGGCTCCCTTGAACACCTGCCGCTGTTCGGCAA
>Ga0209002_10000591_pt1 | contig 29389 bp, 23 predicted proteins | sample Rifsed16ft2_FD_184010 | JGI IMG/M metagenome (GOLD analysis project Ga0209002, IMG submission 184010) | Soil microbial communities from Rifle, Colorado, USA - sediment 16ft 2 (version 2) | ecosystem: Environmental > Terrestrial > Deep subsurface > Rock core/Sediment | place: Rifle, Colorado... | reverse complement strand
CCCGGGCCGAGGCCGCACGGCTGGCGAACGAGCGGGATTCGCTCCTCGCGGCGGTGCGGGGGCGCGACCAGCAGCAGGCGGCGCTCACCCTCGAGCGCCAAAGACAAGAAGCCGAGGCCAACCGGCTGCGCGATTCCGTGGCCGTTTTAGAGCGCCGTCGGGCCGCCGCGCAATTCACCGTGCGCCAGATCCGCACCGTGGGGGCACTCCGGGACCAGCTGCGCGCCGCCTTCCCCGAGCTGGGCGACTTGGGCTTCGGCCTCACCACCCTGCCATTCGAGGATGGGGACACGCTGGGGCTGGAGTACCTGCTGGTGCCCGCCTGGTGCGCCGAGACGTTCGTGATTGACCACGCCAACGCCGCGTCGTGGCGGGCGCAGAAGGACCAACTGCTCGCGGTGGACTCGCTGCGGCTGGCCGTCGCCGCGCTTCAGCACTCCATCACGCAGCTCGAGGCCGCCAACACCAAGGCGTACGAAGCGGGGTACCAGGCCGCGTACACCGGCTATCAGGACCTCTCGCAGCGCTACGTGGCGGAGCTGAAAAAGCCCCGCATCAGGCTCGGATCCGTCATTGGGCTCCTCGGCGCCGCGGGCGTCGGGCTGGTCATCGGGAGGACCATTCCGTGACCGGGCGGTTGCCGTGGTCTGCGGGCGTAAGCGCTGCTCGTAGCCGTAGTTACGGCCTCCGAACCGCCACTTCGAATGGTCGTTTGGAAGCTTCGAATGGGCATTTCGGAGCTTCGAATGACCGATTCGAAGCTTGGAATGGGCGTTTCGAAGTTTCGCATGAGCGTTTTGAAGCTTCGAATGAGCGGTTCGAGGCTTCGAATCGTCATTTGGAAGCTTCGAAACGGTCGTCCGAAGCTTCGAAAGGGCCGTCCGAAGCTTCAAAAGGGCCGTCCGAAGCTTCGAAACCGCCGTTCGAGGCTTCGAAACCGCCGTTCGAAACGGCGGTGTTCTGTCCCCAACCCCCATTCCCCTCACCAGGAGGTCGTCATGCAGTTCCCCGAACGAGAAGCCGACATTGCGGCGCTTGCCCTGCTGATGGTGCAGGGGCTCGAGCAAGCGCCGGACGACTTTCCCACGCCGCCGATTCCCGCCGCCGAGCTGCGAGCCCAGCTCGACGCGCTCAACACGGCGCTGGCCGCGTCCGTCGTCGCGGACTCGGCGCTCCGCGAGCAGCATGCGGCCAAGGACCGGGCGCTGCTGGCGTTGAAGGACGCCATGAAGGCCAACCTCCGGTATGCCGAGGTGGAGGTGCGCGGCCAGCCGGAGAAGCTGAGCCAGCTCGGCTGGGGTGGTCGGCGTGGGGCGTCCGACCTCGAGCCGCCGGGCGAGGTGCGGGACATCGCAAGCTCGGCGGCTCGTAGGAGAATGTCGCCACGGCGGTGGACAACGACTGCCTGCTGAGCCATCAGCCGCGCGCAGTCGAGTTTGACCTCCGGGTGGTCGCGGTCAACCAGGCTGGTGCCGGCCAGCCGAGCGCCACGGTCACGGTGGTGTTGTGACCTTGGGGCCCGGCGCCGGGCCAAAAGGTCACCGTTTCACCCTCCACCACCCGCTCCGTGCGCCGCGAGGCGTGCGGGGCGGGTGCCTGGGGTGTCACGCTCTGAGATGGACCTGTCGGCGCGTCACCCACGTGCCGTTGCGGCGGCCGGCGCCGGGCCGGCGTCCACCAGTCGCTTGCTCACCGGGTCAAGGCGCAGATTGAGTAGTGGAGGCGGTGGTGGCGAGTCACGCCGAGACGGGCTCCCGGCGCCAACCGTCAAGTGCCTGCTCCACGTCCGCAGCGACTGCTGCTCGTGCTTGGTGGCGCGCCCACCCAGTGGCGAGCAGCTCGTCATATCGCGTGTGGGTGTGCCGCACGTGCGCCCGCACGGCCAAGTCGATCGCTTCTGCTTCGAATCGCTTGGCGGCAGCCGTACGCCCCACGCGACCGGAGTATTTCAGGCCGGCACGCTCCGCAATCACCGCGCGCTCGGCCTCCGGACAACCAGGGTAGAGCCCGCCGATCCGTTCGGCGAACTGCCTCAGGTACTCCGCATCTCGAGCAGCCTGCCGTTCGGCCGCCCGCTCCCGTGCGCGGCCCCTCGCGTCGGCATCGGCGAGACACTCCCGCTCCGCCCGCTCCAGCGCGGGTTCCTCGACCAGAATACCCTGCCGCTCATACCGCTTCCGGGTCCGACTGAACCGGACCACGACAGCGTGCAGGGTCGAATGCTTGGTGGCCCGCCGCGTGAGTGCCGCGTCGCCCCGCGGCAAGAACACGAGATGGGCCAGGTCCGCACAGGATAGGCAGAGGGGCCGGTCCCCTTCCAGACGCAGCCACCGGCCGCGGCCCAGTGCCTCGCCACATTCCGCGCACGCCGAGTCGCGCAGGATCTCAAACACGACGATGTCATCGCTCGGTGAAGAGGTCGGGCGCGGGGACCTGCCCATCTCGATCACGCACCGGGGAGGCGGAGCACCTTGGGATCTGGCCTGTTGCTGGCCTGTGCGTCGCCCACTCGGCGCAAGAGGTGGGGGTCGACGTTCCAACGCTCGCCGGTGTCGGTGATGACCGTGACGGTCTTCTTGTTATATCGGGTCAGCATCCCCACGACGGGAGGGCGGCCGCCAGGGTGAAACTCCACGCGATCGCCGATGCGGAACTCCAGCATCTCCGCATGCGCGCGCAGGTGCCGAAGAAATCGGAGGCGCTCGACGATGCGGTTGTTGAGGTCTACCAGCTCTGCTTGGGTAAGCTGGTCTATGTCAATGCTCATTGAGCCCCCCACCCTGCCGAACCGATGATCTCATCATAGCGACGGGCACCTCGGATGATCCTAAGGGATCGCGGTGGACCTGCGAGGCCTACGGACGTCGACCGGATGCCGCCGCCTCCCGCCGCCGGGTCACGGCCCGCCACAGGTAGTACACCGGCACCCCCAGGGCCACGATCATCAGCCCGGGCCAGGTGTACTGCGGCTTCTTGAAGAGCAGGTCCACGCCGATCAGCGCCGTCAGCAGCACGTAGGCCCCCGGCAGCCACGGATAGCCCGGCGCCCGGACCGGCCGCTCCGCGTGGGGACGCCGCACCCGCAGCGCGAACAGGCCCACGGCCGTCAGCATGTAAAACAGCACCGCGGCGAAGATGACGTAATCGAGCAGCTGGCTATACGTCCCCGAGACACACAACACCGAGATCCAGACGGCCTGGATCACCAGCCCGAACGTGGGCGTCTTATGGACCGGATGCAGTGTGCCCGTCCGCCGGAAGAACAGATTGTCCCGCGCCATCGCGTAATACACGCGCGCCCCGGAGAGAATGAGCCCGTTATTGCAGCCGAACGTCGAGATCATGATCGCGATCGCCATCAGGTACAGCCCGGCCGGCCCGAACATGGCCTGAAGCGCCGCCGTTCCCACGCGGTCCTGCGCCGCGTTGGCAATCGCGTCTGCCGGCAGCACGCTCAAGTAGGCCACATTGGACAACAAGTACAGCACGGTGACGGTCAGCGTCCCGAGCCCCATGGCGATGGGGATGTCCTTGGCCGGGTTCTTCAGCTCGTCCGCCGCGAAGCCCACGTTGTTCCAGGCGTCCATAGCAAACAATGTGCCCACCATCGCGGCGCCGATGGCCGGCAGCAACATCAGCAGGGACCCGCCTTCCGGCAGGAAGGCCATGTTGAAGTTCGCCGCCACTACCTCGGGCTTCCGGAACAGCACCGCGCCCAGCAGCACCAGCGCGACGAGGGTGGCGACCTTGATGAACGTGAGCGAGGTCTGAATGAACGCGGCCGTCCGCACACCCCAGTAATTGATCCACGTCAGTACCACGATGGACAGGATTGCAAAGACGCGTTGCGCCGAGAGGCCGACCTCGATGGGGCCGCTCGGCAGCTGCACCGTCCCGCCCACGAACACGTCCGGCGACAGCGCCGGGAACAACACCGCCGTAAACCGCGCAAACGCCACCGCCACCGCCGCGATCGTCCCGGTCTGGATCACCATGAACAGGGTCCAGCCGTACAGGTAGCCGAACAACGGTGAGATCGCTTCGCGGAGATAGACGTACTGCCCTCCGGCGTGCGGGAACATCGCCGCCAGCTCCCCGTACGTCAGCGCGCCCAGCACCGTCACCACGCCGGAGATGGCCCAGACCAAGAGCACCAGCCCGGGCGAGTGGACCTGCCGGACGATGTCCGCCGAGACGATGAAGATGCCGGAGCCGATCATGGCCCCGGCCACCAGCGCGGTCGCGTCCAGGCGGGACATCGCTTTGACGAACTCTGGTTTCGCGGTCACGTCACCCCTTGCCCCTCTCGCCCTCGGAGTCAGCCGTGCGCATGCGCCAGCCGAGGAGCGCCGGCACCAGCGCGATACCCATCACGATCAAGCCGGAGACGACGTACGTCGGGTTCCCGGACGTGAGGAGCGGCATCCCGATCTGCACGGCGTCGATCACGAAGTGCGCCACGATACAGGCCAAGAGACCGAAGTGCAAGAACGCCAGGCCGAACAGCACGCCCCCGATGGTCAGCTCGATCCCCCGCAGGTACACCGGAAAGACCGGGTAATTGGAATGGCCGAACGCCCAGATCGCGGCAGGCACCAGCAGAGCCAACGCGGTGGAGCGGGCATACCGTTTGACCAGCGAGATGCCGAACAATCGGTAGGTCGTTTCCTCGGTGACCGCCGCCACCAGGCTGATGGTGAGCGGCGCGAGGAAGGGCAAGTACACGTTGAAGATGCTGGAATACGGCCCCTCGGCGGGCAGCCACGCGCCCAAGTACCGCTGGGCGATCAGGTAGAAGACCGTGAGATAGCCCAGGATGGCGAAGCCGACCGCGTAGCCGCGGAGGCTGGCGCGCGCGCTCTCCTCGGGATCGAGGCGTCCCATCACCGCGTCCACCAATCCGCCCAGGCTCTGCGGAAAGGCCTCGCGACCCAGGCTTTCGCCCGCCGTCGCCATGAACAGCACCCACAGCCCGTACGTGGCGGTTCCCAACAGCAGGATCAACGCCAGCGTCCCGATGTAGGGACCCCACCCCAGCTCGGTGGAGTAGGTGTAGCGCGCCATGGGCCAGGACAGCACGCCCTGGATCAGCGCCAACCCGAACACCAGCCCCGCCAGCCGGAACGCCGGCTGCCAGCGGATGTCACCGTGCCGGTGCCGCGCGATCGTGAGCCCCAGAGCCACGAGCACCAGGATGAACGTGAGCCCCAGGCTGGCGATCGCGAGAAACTGTCCCAGGCCCATGGTCCGCTGCACGTCGCGCTCGAACGCCTCGGGAACTTTGAGGAAGTGCCGATAGCTACCCACCGCATCGCCCAGCACGTCCAGCTCCAGCCGCACGGCGCCGGTGCCGGTGGCGGTGTCGCCGGCACTGGTCCACGCCACGGCGGTTCCCCGCTGTTCCCAGGTGAAGTGGTGATCGGTGCGTTGGTCGCGCTTCCGGCTCGAGCTCTCCACCCGGTCGAAGTCGGCCACCGACCACCCGCGTTCCACCAGGAAACCCTCCGCCAGCGCGAGCGCCGTATCCTGCGGCAGGTCCGCCCCGGGAGCGGCTTCGTCGATCAGATGTTGGAACCGCACCACCCGCCCGTCCACGCCCACGCCCACCCTCCACTCCTCCTTCTGGGCGGGCTTGAACCACCGCGCATTCCAGGACCATATGGGGACCCGCTCGCGGGCCCACCGGCTGGCCTCATCCAGCCCCACCGTCCGTTGCAGGAACGCCAGCCCGTCGTCGTCACCGCCGAATTGCGCCGCCTGGCGGTACCCGTCGAGCGTCGCTCCTCGACGGCTCAGAAACTCCCGCGCCGCCAGGGCGGCCTCCGTCCGAGTGACCTCCAGCGTGACGGCCGCCTGAGGGAAGGCCTGCCGGTAGAACAGGACGAAGACGGCGAGCCCCACGGCACCCGCGGCAACCAGCGATCCAGCTCCCCATCGCGATCCGGCCGGCATGTCCCTGCCCCTTTCCGTGGCGGCCATTAAGATTCGCTCCCGCGGCGACCGGCGATAGTGTTCCTCCGGGAACGACCGCCGCCGCCCCGAGTATCACAGGGATTCACGAGCCATTGGAGATCCGATGCGGTCCAGGTCCTTGGTTGGCGCGCTGCTCACCCTCTCCTTCAGTCCAGTCCCCGCGCAGGCGCAGAGCCCCACCGGCTCGGCCGCGATCAGCGAGGTCCGCTACGAGGTGACGTTCGATTCCGCCACCGCGGAAACCCGGCAGATCAGGGTGCGCATGACCTTCCGGACCAGCGGCACCGAGCCGGTGGTACTGTCGCTCCCCGCCTGGACCCCCGGGGCGTACGAGCTGTCCTACTTCGCGCGCAACGTGCTGGACTTCACCGCCACCGCGGGCGACCGGCTGCTCCGGTGGGACAAGGTGGACTACGACACCTGGCGGATCCAACCGGACGGCGCCCAGAGCATCACGGTGAGCTTCGCCTACGTGGCGGACTCCATGGATAACGCCATGGCGTGGAGCCGGCCGGACTTCGCGCTGTTCAACGGGACCAACGTCTTCCTCTACCCAGAAGGCCAGCCGTTCGACCGGCCGGCGCGCGTGGTGATTCGCAGCACGCCCGGCTGGCAGGTGGCCACCGGTATGGCGCGCGGGACCCAACCAGGAGAGTTCACCGCCCCCAACTTCCACGACCTGGTGGACATGCCGGTGTTCGTGGGCCGGCTGGAGGTGGACAGCATCCAGATCGCCGGCAAGTGGTACCGGCTCGCCACCTATCCTGTGGGCGCGCTGAGCGGCGCCAGCCGGGCGGCGTTCTGGGATCAGATGCGTGGCTTCATGCCGCCGCTGGTTGCCGTCACGGGGGAGGCGCCGTGGGACGCGTACACCGTGATGATGATCTTCGACCCGGAATACCCGGGAGGATCGGCGTTGGAGCACCAGAACTCGCACGTGGGGATCTATAACCCGGGCATGGTCCAGGCCGGCCCGCTCCTGGCGTCGATTACCGCCCACGAAGTGTTCCACGCGTGGAACGTGAAGCGCCTGCGGCCCGCCGACCTCTGGCCTTACGTCTACGACCGCGCCCAGCCCACCACCCTGCTCTGGGTCAGCGAGGGCATCACCGATTACTACGCCGACCTGGGACTGGTGCGCGGCGGCGTGATCACGCCGGAGCAGTTCTATCAAACCACCAGGGAGAAGATCAATAACGTGGCGGGAGCGCCTCCCACTGCCCTGGAAGACGCATCGCTCTCAACCTGGATTCACCCCGCCGACGGATCGGGGTATCTCTACTATCCCAAGGGTTCGCTGGCCGGCTTCCTGCTGGACATTCAGATCCGGGACGCCTCGGACAATCGCTCGTCGCTGGATGCCGTGCTGCGCGATCTGTACACCCGCTTCTACCAGGCGGGCAAAGGATTCACGGCGGACGACTGGTGGCAGGCGGTGAGCCGCGCCGCGGGCGGCAGGTCGTTCGAGGAGTTCTACCGGCGCTACATCGACGGGCGCGAGCCGTTCCCGTACGCCACGGTGCTGCCGCTCGCGGGCCTCCGGTTTCAGGTGGACACCACCCGGGTCCCGCGCCTGGGGACGTCCACCAGCGTGGATAGCGTCGGCGTCCGGGTGACGGCCGTGACGCCCGGCTCCTCGGCCGCGGAAGCCGGCCTCCGAACCGGCGATTATCTCGTGAAGGTCGGGGACGTGAGCGTGGGCGACGGGGATTTTGGCCAGGCGTTCCGCACCCGCTACGCGAACCAGCCAGAGGGATCCCCGCTGCCGCTGGTGGTGCGGCGGGAGGAGCGCACGCTGACGCTCTCGGCGCGCTTGCGCTTCGCCGCGAACGTGAGCTACGCGATGACCGTGGATCAGAACGCGTCGGCCAAAGCCGCGCGCATCCGGCAGGGAATCCTGGAGGGTACGGTCACCCGATAGGCGGGACCCTAGAGCTTCTGGAGGATCGAAATCCCGATCGTCCCGACCCAGAAGAGGAACATCCATCGGATCAAGCGGCCTTCGGCGCCGGCCAGGGCCACGCGGAGCTCGGCGATTTCCTGGCGTAGCCGAACCTCGAGGCCGGAAATCTCCTGCCGAAGCTGAACTTCCAGGCGGGAAATCTCCTGCCGCAGCCGCACCTCCAAGCCGTTGATCTCCTGGCGGAGGTCGGCCTTTGTCTCGCCGAGGCGTTGGTCCAGGCGCACGTCGAACAGGTCCCGGAACGCCGCGCGGCTCATAGCGTCCAACTGATCGAAGCCCGCCTCCAATTCCTCGGCGAGATCCTCGCCGACCGTCTCGTGGAACTTGCGCGATAACCTGACAATCCCGGCCATTGGGTCACTCCTGGAGCTGGCTGGGACCAGACTAATACTACCCCAGGCGCGCCTTGGCATCAAAACGACGCGCACAGGTGGCTTCTTGCTGCAGGTGGCGAGAAGCGTGTAGCATAGCGACGTCACGCTACCAATGGGGCTGAGGTGACGGGCGGAGATCGGGTGGCCGACGTGCTGGCGGCACACGGGGTGCGATTTCTCTTCACCCTGTGCGGCGGCCACATCTCCCCTATTCTGGTGGGCGCCAAGCAGCGGGGTATCCGCGTGGTGGACGTGCGCCACGAAGCCAGCGCGGTGTTCGCCGCCGATGCCGTGGCCCGGCTCAGCGGAACGCCCGGCGTTGCCGCCGTGACCGCCGGCCCGGGACTCACCAACGCCATCACGGCGGTCAAGAACGCCCAACTCGCCCAATCCCCCGTCGTGCTGCTCGGCGGCGCCACCGCCACCATGCTCAAGGGGCGGGGCGCGCTCCAGGATATTGACCAGACCGCCCTGCTTCGGCCGCACGTGAAGTTCCTCGCCACGGTTCGCCGGGTGCGGGACTTGGCACCGGCGGTGGCCGCGGCGTTCCATGCCGCCCAGGCAGGCGTCCCCGGCCCGGCGTTCGTGGAGTGCCCCGTGGATCTGCTGTACCCCGAGGCCACCGTCCGCGACTGGTACGGGCTCGCTACGCCCAAGCCTCCCCGCGGCATGGGTGAGCGCCTGTCCCGATGGTACCTCTCGCGCCACGTCGAGCGGTTGTTCGCCGGCGCCGATCGCGCGACCCCTGCGCTCGCACCGCCCCATCCTGCTGAACCCGCGCCCTCCGCGCTGCGCCGGACGGCCGAGTTGCTGGCGCAGTCGGAGCGACCCGTTCTCCTGGTAGGCAGTCAGGTCGCCGCGCCCGCCAACGTGGAGCCGGTGCGTCGTGCCGTCGAAGCGCTGGGGTGCCCGGTGTTCTTGTCGGGGATGGCGCGGGGACTGCTGGGCCAACGACACCCGCTGCTGTTGCGGCACCGCCGCGGCGCCGCGCTGCGTGCGGCCGATCTGGTCCTGCTCGCCGGCGTCCCCTGCGATTTCCGGTTGGACTACGGCCGCGCGATCAACCCCCACGCCCGCATCGTCGCGGCGAACCTGAGCGCCGCCCAGGCGCGGAAGAATCGCCGCCCCACGGTGGCCGCCGTGGGGGACCCGGCGCGATTCATGGTGAGCTTGGCACTCCTGCTCGGGGCCGGCGGGTCGGCTCGCTGGACGGCGTGGCTCGCGACCCTGCGCGCCCGCGACGATGAGCGGGCGGCAGAAATCGAGCGACTCGCCGGAACCACCACCGAGCACGTCAACCCGCTCGACCTGTGCCGCGCCATCGAAGCCGTGTTGCCAGGCGATAGCGTGATCGTGGCGGACGGCGGCGACTTCGTGGGAACCGCGGCCTACATCCTCTCGCCCCGTGGGCCCCTCTCGTGGCTCGATCCCGGGCCGTTCGGCACCCTCGGTGTCGGCGCGGGGTTCGCGCTGGGCGCCCAGCTCTGTCGTCCCCGCGCCGAGGTCTGGCTCCTCTACGGCGACGGCTCGGCCGCGTTCAGCCTTGCCGAGTTCGACACGTTTGTGCGCCACGGCTTGGCCGTCATCGCGGTGGTGGGAAACGACGGCGCCTGGAGCCAGATCGCTCGGGGGCAGGTGGAGCTGTTGCGGGACGACGTCGGCACGGTGCTCCGCCGCACGGATTACGAGCGCGTCGCAGAGGGCTACGGCGGCAAAGGGCTCCGGATCACACGCCCGGAGGAGCTGGCCACCACGCTGCGAGAAGCGCAGGCCATCGCTCGAAGCGGAATCCCCGTGCTGGTGAATGCCCTGATCGGCAAGACCGAGTTCCGCGCCGGCTCGATCGCCATCTAGCGATGGCATGCCAGGGCGCCGTTTCGTTCGACCTCTCCGCTCGGCAGCGAGCTACCCTGTCCGCTATCTGCCAGACGCTGCTGGAGGGGGAGTCGGGACTCGAACCCACGCTCCGGCGGGCGGAAGCGCTCATTGCCAGCCTTCCCGATCCGCGAGACCGGACCCGCCTGGGGCTGCTGCTTCGGGCGCTGGATCTCCCGCTGGTGAACCTCGTCCTCAGCGGCCGGCCCCATTCGTTGGCCGCCTTGCCAGCCGCGGAGCGCGAGCGCGTGCTCCGGACCTGGGCTTTTTCCACCAGCGTGCTTCGGCGCGCGGGATTCCAGGCCCTGAAGCGGCTGGTGCACGTGGCCCACTACTGCTGGCCGCAGGAAGACGGATCCCACGCCGCCTGGCGCGCGGTGGGTTACCCCGGTCCGCTGCCGTTCCCCGCATCGGTTCCGGAGCCGCTGCCCACCGTTGACGTCAGCCGGGACACGATCCTCGACTGCGACGTGGTGGTCTGCGGCTCGGGCGCGGGGGGCGGCGTGGTCGCGGGAGCGCTGGCGCAGGCCGGCAAGAGCGTCGTGGTGTTGGAGAAGGGACGGAACCCGCTGCCGTCCCAGATGACCCAGATCGAGGGCGACATGCTGTCCGCCTGGTACCTGGACGGCGGGCTGGTGATGACGCAGAGCGGATCCATGCCGATCCTGGCGGGAAGCTGCCTGGGCGGCGGCACCGCCATCAACTACACCACCAGCTTCCCGCTGCCGCAGCCGGTCCGCGAAGAATGGGATGCCCTATCGGGGCTCGGGGTGTTCACCAGTGACCGCTTCACCCAATCGCTGGAGCGGGTGGGTCTCCGGTCCGGCCTCGGCACCCGCTGGAACACGCCGGGTGAGCGCGACGGGTTGCTCGAGCGCGGCTGCCGCGCCCTGGGGTGGCACGTGGCAGCGCAGCCACGGAACGTGACCGACTGCGCCGAGGGACTCGAGTGCGGCTACTGCGGCTACGGGTGCCGGCGCGGAGCCAAGAACTCGACCGATCGGACCTACCTGCGTGACGCGGCCGACGCGGGCGCTCGTCTCGTGGTGCAGTGCGATGTGGAACGGGTGACGCGGGAGCGCGGACGGGTCACCGGCGTCGAGGCCACTATCCGCCGATCCGCCGGCCCTCCCATCCGCCTGACGGTGAAGGCCCGCGCCGTCGTCGTAGCCTGCGGCGCGGTGCATACGCCCGCGGTGCTTCGCCGCTCCGGGCTCACCAATCCGGCGATCGGCCGGGGCTTGCGGCTGCACCCGGCCACCGCGGTAGCGGGAGTGTTCCCGCATCGTGTGGAGCCCTGGAGCGGTGCGCTGCAAACGCGCTACTCGGAGGCATTCGCCAACCTGGACGCGGGCTACGGGGCACGCTTCGAGACCGCGCCGGTGCACTTCGCGCTCCCGGCCAGCGGGTTCGGTTGGGAGAGCGCGCGCCGGTTCCAACACGATGTCTCCCGGCTGGCGCACACCAGTATCGTCGGCGTGCTGTTGCGCGACCGGGACGCTGGGCGCGTGGCGGTGGGCCGCGACGGCCGGCCGCGGGTGCACTACGAGCTATCGGATTACGACGCCGGCCACGTCCGGCGGGCACTCGTCGCGGCGGCCGAGGTGCTGGCCGCGGCGGGGGCCCGGGAGATCTTCACCCTGCACACGCCGCCGGCGCGGGTGCGACCCGGGACACCCAACTGGCGCGCGCGCCTGATCGCCGAGGCGGACGGCCGCGGCTACCAACGGGCGCGCATGTCGTACATCAGCTTCCATCAGATGGGGAGCGCGGCCTTGGGTCGGGACCCTTCGCGGTCGGCTGCCGACGAGACGGGTGAGCTACACGAAGCCCGCGGGCTCTACGTGGCAGACGGGAGTGCGTTCCCCACGTCCAGCGGCGTCAATCCCATGATCACCATCATGGCAATCGCCGACCACATCGCCTTGGGGATCGCGGAAGCGTGGTGACGCCAAAGGTCATCGTGATCCAGCACGTCGCCCCCGAAGGGCCCGGCGCCATCGGCGACGCGCTCCGGGCACGGGGCGTCGAAATCCGGATCGTGCGGGTGGATCGCGGAGAGCCAGTGCCGGCCTCCCTCGATGATGCGTGGGGGCTGGTCATCATGGGCGGGCCGATGGCAGTGTACCAGTCCGAATGGTATCCGCACGTGCGGGCCGAGCTGGCCCTCATCCAGTGGGCGCTGGCCCGCGACCGTCCCGTGCTCGGCGTATGCCTTGGGAGCCAGTTGCTGGCAGCGTGTCTGGGCGCCCGCGTGTATTCCGCCGGTCGCAAGGAAATCGGGTGGTACGACGTCGAGCTTTCGGCCGCGGCGGCCACCGATCCCCTGTGGCGCGGCGTTGACGCATCGTTCCCCGCGTTCCATTGGCACGGCGACGTGTTCGATCTCGCCACTGGCGCGGTGCCGCTGGCCTCGTCCGCCATCACGTCCCTCCAGGCGTTTCGCTACGGCAGCGCCGCCTACGGCCTGCTGTTCCACCTCGAGGTAGACCGGCGGGAAGTCGAGCAGATGTGCCGGGAGTTCGCGGGTGAGCTGGCGGCTGAAGGGATCGAACCAGCGGAGCTGCTCCGCGCTACCGACGCCTGCCTGCCGCGGAGCGGAGCCATTGGCGTCGAGGTGTTCGCGCGCTGGGCTAGCCTGGTGGCGAGGGGCGGGAAAATAGAAGCGTAAGGGGTGAGGGGTGGCCCCCTTACCCCTCACCCCTCACGCGGTTGAGCCCCGCCTTTTACGCGAGCGATCCCGCGATGGCCGCCCCAAAACAGCTCTTATCGCAGCGGAGCGGGGCGTCCCCGAATCGCTCGCACCAGATCACCGCGAGCCGGCCATCGTCAGGGCCGGGCCCCAACCGAACCCTCGTCACGTCGCCGAGGATGGGACACAGCACCCGTGCGGGAAGGCCCGCCGGCCGCTCCCGTGGGGCCTGGTCGGAGTGGATGCGCATTACGCTCACGGCTCCGCCCACGATGACCGCGATGAGCGCCGCCACAATCAGCAAGAACCCGACCGTCACCATGGCATCACCTGGTAACAACCTGCGGGGGTGGGGCTGAAGGCCGGGTGAACCGGGCGTGAAATGCTAGATTGGACGGGCAACCTACCTCAACTCGAGACCTTCCATGCGAACGATACCCCTCCTGCCCGCGGCGCTGCTGATCCCGGTGGCCCTGGGCGCGCAACAGCCGATCGTCCTCCGCGCCGACCGCGTCTACGACGCCATCGCGCCCGCGGCCCAACCCGGTTGGGAAGTGATCGTCACGGGTGACCGGATCACGGCAGCCGGCCCCGCGGGGAGGGTGGCGCGTCCCACCGGGGCGAGAGTCGTCGAGCTCCCCGGCCTGACGCTGCTGCCCGGCCTGATCGAGGGCCACTCGCATCTCCTGCTGCACCCCTACAACGAGGCCCCCTGGAACGATCAGGTCTTGTTTGAGCCGCTGGCGGTCCGCACCGCGCGCGCCACGGTCGCCGCTCGCGCCACCCTGATGGCCGGCATCACCACGACGCGCGATCTGGGGACCGAGGGCGCCGGGTACGCCGACGTGGGCCTGAAACAGGCGATCGACCTTGGCGTCATTCCGGGCCCGCGCATGATCGTCACCACCCGAGCGATCGTCACCACCGGCAGCTACGGTCCCAAGGGAGCGCAGGAATGGAGCCTGCCGCTGGGCGCGGAGGAGGCGAACGGCCATGACCAGTTGATCCGGGTGGTGCGGGACCAGATGGGCCGCGGCGCCGATTGGATCAAGGTCTACGCGGATTACCGCTGGGGCCCGGGCGGCGAAGCCCGTCCATCGTTCACCCAGGAAGAGCTGAATCTCATCGTGGAAGTGGCGAACAGCGCGGGGCGGCCGGTCGTGGCGCATGCGGCCACCGCCGAAGGGATGCGCCGGGCTACCCTGGCCGGTGTGCGAACCATCGAGCACGGCGACGGCGGGACGCCGGAGGTGTTTCGCTTGATGGCTGAGAAGGGCGTGGCCTTCTGCCCCACCCTCGCCGCCGGGGACGCCACCGCGCAGTACGCCGGCTGGCGGAAAGGCGTGGATCCCGAGCCCGCCCGCATCGCCGCCAAGCGGGAGTCGTTCAAAGTGGCGCTGGCCGCCGGGGTGACGATCTGTTTTGGCGGTGACGTGGGCGTGTTTCCGCACGGAGACAACGTGCGGGAGCTGGAGCTGATGGTCGCTTATGGAATGGAGACGGGCGCGGCGCTGCTGAGCGCCACCTCAGGCAACGCCCGCATCCTCCAGCTCGACGACCGGCTTGGCAGCATCCGGCCCGGACTGCTGGCGGACCTCATCGCCGTGGAAGGCGATCCCACGAAGGATATCTCGGCGCTCCGGCGCGTCCGGTTTGTCATAAAGGGCGGCGCGATCGTGCGCGCGCCCTAGTATGGCGAGTCAGAAACTCGCCATCTGTGGCACGCGCTGTTGGGGTTCCGCCGGGCGCTACGGCGCGGCGTGGACGCGACGCTTGGACGCGGTGGGGCGTGGACGCTGAGCCAGCCGGTGGGTCCCGCAGGGCGCTGGGGTGCGGCGTGGTCTCGGCGCACTCGGGGGTCGGGTTGGGCGGCGGCGGCGAGTGCCGTCGAGTCCACCCGCACCCGGGCGCCCCAAGGGACCCACCGGCTGGCTCAGCGCCTAAGACGTCACTAGCGACCTACGTGAATCCGCCGCGCCAGCTCGTGATCCACGGCGAACTCGGTGTGGCCCATCCGCATGACGAACGCGGGATATCGCTGGAGCAGTGTCAGCTCGACGCCGGGGAGCACACCCAGCGCCACCAGATGCGCCGTGCCCTGACTTCCGGGCTCATCCAGCCGTACCACACGTGCGCGGACGCCCTCTCCCAGAAGCGTTAGCGGAACGTCCTCGGGCACCCGGGGCTCAGTCATGGTGGCCTCCGGGTTCGGGCGACGTGAGCAGCCGCGCCAGCCGGTCCACCCACCGCGGGGTCTCGGGATTTTCGAACCCGCAATACGGGCAGCGAATCCACCGACAGCCGCCCGTGAGCGGGCAGACACCGCACGCCGACTGGCCGCGATCCTCGGCGAACTCGCGGGCACAGAACCCGCACACGACGGTGCGCAGGGCGGTGGCCGTCACAGGAGCGCTCGCAGCGCGAGGTTGAGCAGGAAGCCGGCGCCGAACGCGACCGGCGTGATGAACGCGAGCATCGCAATGGCGGTCCGGGCGCCGCGCTCCTTCAGCATCATCAGGAACTGGGCGATGCAGGGGACGAACAGCGTGAGCGTCACCGCGGCCACCGTGAGCTGAATCGGACTCAACAGTCCCTGCTGCTCGAGATCGAACAGGCCGGCCGCGCCGTAGTCCCTGCGGAAGAAGCCGAACAGGAAGATGCGCGCAGTCTCGATGGGCAGCCCCAAGGCCCCGACCACGGGTTTCAACCCGTGGACCACTACCTGAAACAGCCCCGTCAGCTGCCCCACCCACAGGAACACGCTGGCCAGCAGGAACAGCGGCAAGACCTCCAGGAAGTACCACTGCATCCGCGCCAGCGTCTTGGTGAGCACGTTTCCCACCCGCGGCCGCCGGAGCGGCGGGAGCTCCATGTGGAAGACCGGCCCGTCGCCCGGCAACACCCGCGCGCCCAGCGCGCCGATCACCACAAACGTGCCGAGCACCGAGAGACTCCAGACGCCCAGGGCCAGGGGTTGGTGGGCCATCAGCGCCAGGATCACTCCCAGCTGGGCCGAGCACGGGATCGCCAGCGCCAGGAGCAGCGTCGCCAGCACCCGCTCCCGCTTGGTTTCCAGGGTACGCGTGACCATGGTCGCCATGGTGTCACAGGCGAAGCCCAGGACGATGGGGATCACCGCGCGGCCGCTTAAGCCCAGTCGCTTGAACAGGCGGTCCACCAGCAGCGCCAGCCGCGGGAAGTACCCCGAGTCTTCCAGCAGCGAGAAGAACAGGAAGAAGGTCCCCACGATCGGCAGGATGATCGCCACGGCGTAGCGTACGCCCAGCGTGAGCAGCCCGAATTCGCCCACGAACAGCGAGCGCACGGATTCCCAGGGGATGCCGGCGAACAATCGCGTGAAGAACGGATTCAGCCGCTGCCCGAAGACGGGACCTTCCAGCCAATCCACCAGGGTGCCGCCGCCAAACTGTCCCACGAACTGGTACAGCCCGAGGTAGATGACCAGTAGCAGCACCGGGATCCCGGTCGCGGGACGGGCGAGCAGCCGGCCCAGCCGGTTGCCCCATTCGGCGCGGCGGCCGTCCGCGGAGTGCACCACGCCCGCGGCGAGCTGCTCCGCGGCATGCTGACGCTCCACGGCCACCCAATATGCCGGTGGCTCGGCGAACCCCGCGGCGTACTCGCGGGCCACGGCCACCGCCCGCGCTCCCGCGTCGGCCTCGCGCTCTCGAACCGCCGAGACCACATCGGCATCGCCTTGGATCAGCAGGGCCGCGAGCGCCGTGCCATCCACCGGGTAGCTACCCGAAAGCTCGGCGCGGACCGCACGGATTGCCGCGCCGACCCCGTTGCCGTACACCGGAGGAAGCGGCGCGGGCCCAACGCTCGCGGCCACGATCGCCTGCCGAAGATCCGCGATCCCCTTCCCCTCCACCGCCACGATCGGCACCACCGGCACGCCCAGCCGCCGGGAGAGCCCGGGAGCGTCCAGCGTCAGGCCCAGGCGGAGAGCTTCGTCCATCATGTTCACGGCGACGACCATGGGCCGGCCCAATTCGACCAGCTGCAACGTGAGCGCCAGCATGCGCGGCACGTTCTTCGCGTCCACCACGTGCACCAGCACGTCGGCGCCCCCGTCCAACAGGAAGCGCCGTACCACGTCCTGCTCCTCCGTGACGCTGGTCAGCGAGTAGAGGCCGGGCGTATCGAGCACCTCGACATGCCGATCGCCGATGAGCCCAAAGCCCCGCGAGATGGCCACGGAGGTGCCTGGGTAGTTGGAGACCGTGACGTACCGGCCGGTCAGCCGATTGAACAGGGCGCTCTTGCCAACGTTGGGGCTGCCGACCAGAGCGACGCGAAGGGAGTTGAGAGCGGGTCTCATTCGCACGAACAATGCGCCCCGCGCCGTAAGGACGACCTGAGTGGATCAGTAAGAAGACTTTAGGGCTTGCGATGGCAGCCGCCGCCCAGTCGAGAACACTTCGACATTGGGCCGTGGCCGTTCTACATTGGACATTCCGTCTGGAGTCCCGGTGAACCTCCGCGAACACGTCTCCCTCGCCCCCTACACGACGATCGGCCTCGGCGGGCCGGCCCGCTATTTCGCGGACTGCGCCAACGAGGACGAGCTGCGGGAGGCGCTCACGGTGGCTCGCCAGCGGCGGCTCCCCGTGCAGGTTCTGGGCGGCGGGAGCAACGTCATCTTCCCGGATGCCGGGTTCCCTGGGTTGGTGGCGCGGGTCGCCCTTGGCGGCCTCACGGTTCGCGAGGCCGGTGACACCGCGGACGTCGTAGCGGGCGCCGGCGTTACCTGGGACGAGCTGGTCGAGGAAACCGTGCGCCGCGGCCTCTCAGGTGTCGAGTGCCTGTCCGGGATCCCGGGGTTGGTCGGCGGGACGCCTATCCAGAACGTGGGCGCCTACGGGCAGGAGGTGGCCGACACCATCACCGGCGTCACCTGCCTGGCCCGCAACTCGCTCGAGCGCCTGACACTCGACGCGGCGGGCTGCGGCTTCGGCTACCGCACCAGCCGGTTCAAGCGGGAGGACCGGGACCGATTCGTGGTGTTGGGCGTGACGTTCCGCCTGCGCCGGCACACGGTCCCGACGCTCGGGTATCCGGAGCTGGCGAACGCCGTCGCGGAGAAGGCAGACCTCGCCCGCCTCTCGCCGCTCGAGGCCGTGCGGCTGGTACGCGAGACCGTCCTGGCGCTTCGGCGACAGAAGTCCATGGTGCTGGACGCGGGTGACCCCAACACCCGATCCGTCGGCTCGTTCTTCTTGAACCCCGTGCTATCGCGCCAGGGGTTCGCCGAACTGGAGCAGCGGTGGAAGGCCGCGGGTGGGAGCGCCCCGATTCCCACCTTTCCCGCCCCAACCGGCGTGAAGGTGCCGGCGGCCTGGCTGGTGGAGCAGGCAGGATTCCGGAAGGGGCACCGGCAGGACGGGGTCGGCATTTCCAGCCGGCACGCGCTGGCGCTGGTCAACCTGGGCGGCACCACGGCGCAGCTCCTGGCGCTGGCCGAGGAGATCGAACGCGCCGTGCTGGAGAGGTTCGGAATACGACTCGAACGCGAGCCGGTGGTCGTGGGCGCCGCGCTACGCTGAGGGGGCAGGAGTCGGGCGGTCTGCTCCCGGTACCTCCGCGGGGCGCAACAGCTCCAAGATGTGGGCCGTGTTGATCAACGCGGCGTGCGAAAGGGCCTGCGGGAAGTTCCCCAGGTGGTCGCCAGTGGCGGGATCGATCTCCTCCGCAAACAACCCCAGGTGGTTGGCCCGGCGCAGCAGGTTGCGGAACAGCCGCTCGGCCTCGGTGTGCTCCCCTACCATGGCCAGGTTCTGCACCATCCAGAAACTGCAGACCACGAACGCCCCCTCGTCGCCGCCCAGGCCGTCCAAGGTTCGATACCGGTAGATCAAATCCTCGCACACGGTCGCCAGCTCTTTCCGGACGGCGGCGAGGGTGCTCCGCACCCGGGGGTCCGACCGGGGAAGGAATTGCACTTTGGGGATCACCAACAACGCGGCGTCGAGCTGGGGCTCGCCGTACGCTTGCACGAACGTCTGGCGCGCCGGGTCCCAGCCACGCTCCAGCACCTCCGCATGCACGGCAGCGGCCTCCCGCCCCCAGCGCTCCGCGTCACCCGGCAGGTTTAGCTCGGTGGCGATGCGTGCCCCGCGATCCAGCGCCACCCAGGCCATCACCTTGCTGTGCACGTACTGTTTCTCGGCGCTGCGCGGCTCCCAGATACCGGAGTCGGGGCCCCGCCAGTGCCCGGCGGTCCAGTCCACGAGATCGCGCAGCACCTTCCAGGTGCCCTCAGTCATCTGGTGGCGGTGGCGCCAAATGCTGCCGGTCTCCAGCATATCGCCGTACACATCCAGCTGGAACTGATCGGCGGCGCTGTTGCCCACGCGCACGGGGCTCGCCCCGCGGTAACCCTCCAAGTGTTCCAGCACCCGCTCCGGCAGCTCGCGCCGCCCGTCCACTGCATACATGATCTGGAAATGCCGGGCCTCCGCGCGCCGGCCAACGCGCTTGAGGAACCGCATGAAGGCGTCCGCCTCGGCGCCGTAACCCAGGGCGTCGAGCGCGTAGAGCACGAACGCCGAGTCCCGGAGCCAGGTGAAGCGATAATCCCAGTTTCGGCCGGCGGTCAGCCACTCCGGCAACGAGGTCGTGGGGGCGGCCAGGATGGCCCCCGACGGCTCGTAGCAGCACAGCTTCAGGGCCAGCGCGCTCCGCTCGACCTCCTGGCGGTACGACCCCTGATAGGTGAGCCTGGACGCCCACGCGTCCCACCACTGGATCGTCGCCTGAAGCTTCTCCTCGGACCGGTAGTGCTCGACCGGATGCACTTCATCGTCGTCGAACCGGAGCACGAACCACACCGTCTCGTCGGCCTGGAGCGCCACCCGGGCGGTGGCCCGTCCCTCCTCCACCTGCCAGGTGACGGCCGGCGCGGTGGCGATGGTCGCGACGTCGTCGTCCCGGTCGGTGGCGAGCACGCCGTGCCGCCGGAGAGCCATGGCGGGCACTTTCAATCCGTAGTCGAAGCGCGGCTCGAACAGCACCTCCACCTCGACCGTGCCCCGCACGCAGCGGACCCGCCGATGGATCTCGGCGCGTCCTTCACGCGCCGGACCGGCCGGCATGAAGTCCGTCACCTGCACCGCGCCACCCGCATGGGGTGTGAACGTGGTTACCAGCACGTTGGTCTCGGGCAGGTAGCGTTGCTCGCTCACGGCGGGTGCCGCGGGCGTGACGGCGCAGCGGCCGCCACGCCGGGCGTCCAGGATGGCGCCGAACACGCTGGGGGAGTCGAACCGCGGCACGCAGCACCAGTCGATGGAGCCGGTGCGTCCGACCAGGGCTGCCGTGTGCAGGTCCCCGATGACGCCGTAGTCGCCGATCGGCAGGTAGCTCATGACCCCAATACTACCGCGGCGCGCCCGCGAAGGCCCCGGACGCCAGCCAGCGAAGAAGTTGCACCACCGCGTCCGGGTCGGGCAGGCGAAAGTCGGCGGCCGTGCCGGCAGCGGGCGCCACCGGCGAGACGCAGATGGACCGGCCGATCCCCGACAAGGAGCGAAACGCGTCCTCATCGGTCGCGTCGTCGCCCACGTACAGGGCGCGCACCCGTCGACGTCGAACCGTGGCTTCTCGCCGCTCCTCTGCTCTTCGACGCGGTCACCGCCCCGCACCACCTTCCTCGCGATCAAGCTGCATCACTGGCTGTCGGTGCGCTGAGGCTCGTCGATCGCGCTGGCGGGCGCGGGTGCCGGGAGAGGCTGCTCAGACGTTTCCGCCCGCAGCCGCCGCAGCGTCATCGGGAATCCGCCCGCAAAGAGCAGGATGGTGGTCACCACCGCCGAAAACACCGTGACGGGAAGCCACTCCGTGTTTGCCACGCCGGCCGACGCGGGCAGGGTGGCGAGCACGCCGGCCGCCATGCCGCGAGGCAGGCATACGGTGACCAGCCGTCGCTCGGTCCCGGAGAACTCCCCAGCGCGCGTCGCGAGCCACACGGCGGGAACCCGCACGGCCAGGAGTACCAGGCCCAGGACCACACCCAGCGCGATCAGAGACCAAGGCGGCGCGAGCATGGCGCCCATGAACGTGAAGAAGAACGACTTGATGATGAACGCCAGCTGGCGACTGAAGCCTCGCACGTCCTCACCCAGGTCGACGTCGCCCGAAAAGCCCACGCGCTTGCCGATCCATCCGGCGTTCCCCACGATCACCGCGAAGGTGAGAATGCCCAGGGCCGCGCTGCCTCCGGTCTCCCCGATGATCACGTAGAGAATCAGGAGCGCGGCGAACGTGATCGGAGATGCGTACTCGCTCTCGTGGAGCACGTGGAGCGCCAGCAACCAGAGACCGCCCCCCACCGCACCAGCGGCCAAGCCGATGCCCAAGGAGCGCACCAGCGCCGGCACCGGCTCCAGCGCCGCCGCCGCGGTCGGCGTCAGGAGACTGATCAGGGTGGCCGCTCCCACGACGCAGAACGCGTCGGTGAAGGCCGACTCGAGCCCCACCAAGTTCGCGAGCTTGGCGGGCACCCGCGCCTGCCCCACCGCGGGCAGGACGACGATCGAACTCGACCCCCCGAGGATGGAGCCCAGGAGGAAGCCGTGGTACCAGCTCCAGGCCGCTGGCAGCAGCTTCACTTGCTTCAAGGCCATGCTCAGCACTGCGAGCGCCACGGCGGCAAAGACGAACGACACCAACGCGAGCAGCAGCGCCCGGAGTGCGGCCTGTCCCAGCTCCGTGATGCGGAGGCGGCTGCCGCCCTCGAACAGGATGACGATGAGTGTCAGCGCCGCGAAGTAAGGGGCGATGGCGGAGAGCCGCTGCGTGCTCAGGGTCCCCGATATCGGCCCCAGCGCCATGCCCACCACGATCAACCACACCACGTCCGGTACGCCGGTGCGGCGAAAGACGATCTCGCCGAGGGTGCCGATCAGGAACACGCCCGCGATGGTGAGCAGGAAGGCAGCCACCGGGTCCATTCACGCGCCTCGCCAGACCGCCTTCAAGATCCACCGGACCGTGACCCACCGCCAGTTCCGCTCATGCGGGCACGACGCGGTGCAGTCGGCTTCCCTCACCGGATCAGCGAGGGATCGGTCGTGGACTCTTGTGTGGCGCCATCGACGCATCGAGCCCGCGTGACCCAGGCCGCCCGGCGCGGGCCGGTAAACCCGCGCCGGCAGGAGTGAACGGCGGGCTTACAACGCCGGCCCGTGGATCCTGGGCGGTCGGAGGCCGAGCAAGTCCCAGAGATACAACGACGCGCCGGGAAGGAAGAACCCAGCCCCGAACGCGAAGACCCAGAACATCCAGAAGGCCATGTACTGCGTCCGGACGGTCATGAAATCCAGCCCGACCATGCGGTGCAGGTACACCTGGATCACGCCGGCGATGGTGAACGCCAGCACCATGGCGAGCATGCCGCTCGTCATCAGCCAGAACGCGGCCAGCCCCCGACCCTCCCGGATCCGCGCCACGCCGCGGATCGGGGGCAGCATGGTGTAGATGGCGGCGATCACCAGCATGGCGAAGGCGCCGTAGAACGCGAAATGGCCGTGGGACGCGGTGACCTGGGTGCCGTGCGTCCACTTGTTGATCTGGGGCAGCGTGATGGCCACGCCCCACACGCCGGCGCCCAGCAGGTGGCCGATCACCGAGCCGCCCAACCAGTACCACGCCACGCGGTTGGCCGGCTCCACCCGCCGCGCGCGCATGCTCACCAGCCCGTCGTACGCCATCAGCGCAATGGGAATGGGCTCCAGGGCGCTGAACAGCGCGCCCCTTGGCGCGCAGGATGGTACCTCCCACATTGACCAGGAACAGCACGGCGCCGAGCGCGATGAGCCAGGGCCACGGCATCGCTGCCTCGGTGAACGGCTTGCCTCGGCTGGCACCGAAGAACCAGAACCCGGTCAGCGCACCCACGCCGGCCAGCAGCAGGGTGGCCAGCTGGACGTACGCCAGCCTGGGGCTGAACAGCTCGGTCTCGCACTCGTCCGGCACCAGGTAATACGACGCGCCCATCAGCCCCAGAAGCAGCCAGACGACGAGCAGGTTGAGGTGACTCTCCCGCCCCACGTTGAACGGCAGCGTGTCCATGAGGAACGTCGGCCAGACGAACTGCGAGGCGATGATCAAGCCGAAGAGGATCTGTAACAGGAATAGCGCCGCGGACGCGATGAAGAACGGGTAGGCGACGCGCTGGGACGCGTACTTAACGGCGTTGGTCATGAGTTTCGTCCCCTTTCACTTCAGGCCCGCCAGGTACTCGACCAGCGCTTGGCTTTCGTCTGCCGTGAGCGGAACCCGGGGCATGGTGGTCCCGGGTTTCTGCCCTGCGGGATCCTGGAGCCACAGCGCCAGGTATTCCGGCGTGTTGGGCAGCGCATCGTACGGCTCAGCGCCGATGCGGGACAGGTCCGGTCCGACGCCCACCACGCCCCGCCCGCCAACGACGTGACAGGCGGAGCATCCCTTTTGCTGGAACAACAGGGCCCCTGCTGCCAGGCCGGCGCCGGCGGATCCCGCACCAACCGGTGACGGCGGCCAGTCGTTGGTATCGATTCCGTGCACCCACCGGAGGAAGGCCGCGAGCTGCTGCGCCTCTTCCGCTGTCAGCCGCTGATCCGGCATCGTGGTGCCGGGCTTCACGGCCTGCGGCTGGAAGAGCCAGCGCGCCATCCAGGCGTCGTCGCGCCGGCCCGCCACCTTGGTCAGGTCGGGGGCGAAATAGCCGCCGATCCCGAGGATCGTGTGGCAATCGTTGCAGTTCTTGCGTTGCCAGGTGGCCTTGCCGGCCACCACCTGATCGGTCAGCGGAGGCGTGCGGCCGCGGGTGACCTTGCCCAGCGTGTCCACGCTCATGCCCGCCAGCACGATCACGAACGCCGCCGTGCCCCAGCCGAAGATCCGCGCCAGTTGCTTCTCGGTCATGGGCCCTCCTTTACCGCCGCACTTCGAGGCGATACGCCGCGTGACACGCCACGCAGTTGCCGGTGATCCGCGCCAAGCGCACCGTGACCGAGTCGCGCCCCCTGGGGCGCGACACCGCTTGGCCCAGCTCATCGAACCCCAGGTGGGTGCTCATCGCCAGCTTCAGCCATGCCTCGGGCAGCAGCTGCTCGAGCGCGGGGTCCGCCGCGGCCGCCGTGCCGGACGCGAGCGCCGCCCGGCGCATCGCCGCCGTGTCTCCCGTGGCCTGGGCAATCAGGAGTGCGTTGACGGAGCCGAGCATGGTCCGCATCTCACCCATCACCGCGTCGCGCGCCTCCACGGGGAGCAGGATCCCGGTGCGCGTGTCGCGGCTCGCCGGGGGCTGGTCCTCCCGCCCACAACCCGAGAAGGCGATGATCGCGGTCACGCTGACCCATCTCGCGAGCTGTCGTGTCGTCATACGGTCCCTCCGGCAACTGGTCCCCAGCATCGTGTCCGTCCCCACTATTATGCGCGCCGCCGGCCGGACCGGGGGTGGCGGTAACCGAGCTTGCAGGCATTTTCAGGCTGGGTTCAAACAAGCCAGGCAGGACTACACGCGGCTGTGGAACCAGTAACTCCGTCGGGATTGCTGCGCCCGCGCGCCGCGCTCTCGTCGTTCGTCGAGGCGACGCTCCAGGTGCGTCCAGGCGAGGGGCGGCGGGTGGCCCTGCTGTTCCTGCAACTCCTGCTCGCGTCCGCCGTGTTCGTCCTGGGACGGACGGTGCGGGACACGCTGTTCCTCAGCCGCTATCCCATCAAGTACCTGCCCTGGATGTTCGTCCTGTACGGGGTGACCTCGGCCGCCACGGTGGTGGTGTACGCGCGGTTCGCGGACCGGGTCGCGAGGCACCGGATGATCGCCGCCACCACGGCAGTCGGGATCACGACCTACACGGCCACCTGGGGCCTGGTGCGTGCCGGCCAGACCTGGATCTACCCGGCGTTTTACGTGTGGGCTGAAGTGGTCGCCAACCTGTTCATCGTGCAGTTCTGGACCCTGGCCAACGATTTGTTCGATGCGCGCGCCGCCAAGCGGCTCTTCGGAACCGTCGGCTCGGCGCGCGTGCTCGGGGTGGTGCTGGTGGGACTCGCCGCCGGGGCGGTGGTCGAGATCATCGGCACCGCGCAGCTCTTGTTCGTGCTGGCGGGCCTGATGGCCGGCATCGCCGTCTGCGCCCACCGCATCAGCCGGGAGCAGCACGCGCCGGCGGCCGAGCGATCGGGCGCTCAACCCAGGAGACGCGGCGCGCCACCGGACATCGGGCGCGATCCCTACGTGCGCGCCCTGGCGCTGATGATCCTGGTCGCCTTCGTGGCGCTGACCATCGGCGACTACCAGTTCAAGCGGATCGCGCGCGCCAGCTTCCAGGAAGACGATCTCGCCCGGTTCTTCAGCCTGTTCTATGCCGGCGCGGGCACCGTCTCGTTGGTGTTTCAGGTGCTCCTGACGCCGCGCATCCTGGCGCGCCTGGGCGTGGGCGCCGGCATGAGCGTCATGCCCGCGGTGTTCGGCGCGGCCAGCGCTACCCTGCTCGCCTTCCCCACGCTGCCGGTCGCCACCGTGATGAAGTTCTCCGACAACGGCTTCCAATACACCATCCACGAGACCACGCTCCAGGCACTCTACGTGCCCTTCGCGGCGGAAGTGAAGGCGCGGACCCGGGCGCTGCTGGAGGCCGTGGTGAAGCCGCTGTCCTACGGGCTGGGCGGGGTGGCCCTCATCCTGCTGGTGCCGCACCTGACGGTCGCGGGCTTAAGCGCGGTCACCGTGCCGCTGGTGCTGATCTGGGGCGTGACGATCGTCGCGGTCCGGCGCCGCTACGTGCGAAGCCTCGAGGCCACGCTGTCGGCGCGCGGGGCGCTGGCCTTCGATCACGAGTATCTGCTGGACGCCGCGGGACGCCGCGCCTTGATCGGCACACTGGAGCGGGGAGCGCCGCGGCAAGTCCTGCTGGCGCTGGAGCAGCTGGCGGGCGAGCCGGACGATCAGGTGCGGAGCGCGGTGGCGCGTCTGGCCCGGCATCCCGACTCCGCGGTCCGCACCGCCGCGCTCTATCAGATCGCCTCGACCGCCCGGGGCGATCCCGAACCCACGGAGGCGGCCCTCGCGGACGGCGTGGCCGACGTGCGCGCCGCGGCGGCGGCGGCGCACGCCGCCTTGGCACAGGACGAGTCCGTGGAGGCGCTGGCGCCGCTGCTCGCCGATGCAGCGCCGGACGTTCGGGTGGCGGCGCTGGCGGGATTGCTGCGCCACGGCGGCGTTGAGGGGGGCATCGTCGGGGGTGCCGAGCTGGGCCGGCTCCTCTCCAGCGAAGCTCGCGACGACCGGGTCGCCGCGGCCCGGGCGCTGCGTCACCTGGGGGCCGGCGCCTACCGGCCGCTCCGCCGGCTGCTCGCCGATCCCGATCCCGCCGTCCGTCGCGCCGCCTTGAAGGCCGCGCCCGGCGTGGCGGACCCCCGGCTGGTGCCGGTGCTGCTGGAGCTGCTGGCCGATCCCGCCGCGCGGACCCGTGCCGGCACCGCCCTGGTAGCCGTCGGAGCCGACGCGGCGACACCCCTGGCCGCGGCGCTGGACCATGCCCGCACCCCGCGCGCCGTGCGTCTCCTCATCCCCCGCCTGCTCCGGCGCATCCCGCAGCCGGTGAGCTACCAACGCCTGCGCGAGCACGTCCGGGAACCCGATAGCCACGTGCGCTTGCGCATCCTCGCCGCGCTCGCTCGCCTGCGGCGAGTGCTCAGTCTGCGGGAGCCGCTGGCCTTCGTGCAGGAAAACGTGTCCTTCGAGCTGCGGGAAGCCTATCGAAACCTCTCGGGGTGGGAGGCGGCCCGGACCGCGTACCCGAGCCCGTTGCTGGATGAGGAATTCCTGCTTCGCCGGCGGCGCGCGATTCGCCGGGTGCTGCGGCTGGTGGAGCTGCGCTACGATCCCGAGGCCTTGCAGCTGGTGCGCGAGCGCCTGCCCGACCCGGCGCGGCGCGCCAACGCCCTGGAAGTGCTGGATACGCTGCTGGAAGCCCCGCTCCGGCCCCTGGTGATGCCCCTGGTGGACGACGTGCCCGACGCCCAGCGCCTGGCGCGGGCCCGCGAGCTGACCGGGCCGCCGCCCGACCCCGAGACCTTCCTGCGCGAGCAGTGCCGGCACCCCAATCCCTATGTCGTGCTGCTGGCGCTGGACGCCTTGCACCGGCACGGCAACGGCGCGGCGCCGGAGGAAGGCGCCCGCCTGCTGAATCACCCCGAGCCCCTGGTGCGCGAGGGCGCCGCCATCGCCACCGCGCGGCCGCTTCCGGAGGGACAGATGTACTCGACGCTCGAAAAAATCCTGCTGCTCAAGCGTGCTTCCATCTTCGATCGGGTGAACAGCGAAGATCTGTCGGCCCTGGCACGCGTCGCGACCGTCGCGGTCTACGCCCCGGGAGAGGTGATCGTGCGGGAGGGCGACGCGGGCGACGCGCTCTTCATCATCGTGCGCGGGAGCGTGGGCGTGGTGCATGACAAACAGCAAGTGGCGGCCCTGGGCCCCGGGGAGCCGTTCGGCGAGATGGCGGTCCTGGATCGCGAGCCGCGCAGCGCCTCCGCGGTGGCGTTGGAAGAAACCGAAGTGCTGTGGATCGGCAGCGACGAGTTCTACGAAGTGCTGCACGAGCAGGTGGAGATCGCCGAGGGAGTGATCCGGATGCTGAGCGGGCGGCTCCGGGGAGCGACGGCTGAGCTGGGGAGGATCAAGCGGGTGTCCACGTCCTCTCCAGGGGTCACTTAGCCTCCCCGACCGTCCCCGCCCGCGGACGCCGTGGCCCTCTAACAGGGCACCTGACGTCGCCGTCCTGCTTCCGGCGCTGGGCGCGCTTCTTGCACGACCAAGGAATCCCGGAGGGAACCACCTATGCGCAGAATGGCTCTGGTCATGACGACCGTGTGGCTGGCCGCGTGGCCCACGGTGCTGCTGGGACAGATGGGCGGAGTCGGCGGCCGGGGCAGTATGGGAGACCCTGGCGTCGGGCGACGGGCGGAGGGATCCGCCCCCAAGCTTCCGGGGCCCGAGCTGGCGGGTCCGCCGGACTCGGCCACCATCCGGCCGGTGTTGAGCCTGGACCCCGAGCAAGCGCGGCGGTACGTGGCGGTGTACGACTCCTTCATGGTCGCCACCAAGGCCCAGCGCGACAGCGCGCACAGCCTCCAGGACGTCATGTACCAGAAGCTCGACGCGGGCGACCGCGCCGCCGCCTTGTTCTACGCCGAGCGGCTCCAGCAGCTGGGCAAGTGGCTCAAAGAACGGCAGGAGGAGTTCGAGAAGCAGCTCACCGGGTTTCTCACTCGCGATCAGGTGAAGAGCTATCGAGAGTGGCGCAAAGCTCAGGATCAGGCGGCCGACGCCAAGGCGAAGGAAGACGCGGTGCGATGGCGGATGATGCCGTTCGGCATGGATCGGCCGGCAGCGGAGCCCAAGTCGTTCGTCAACCAGCCAGGACTGCCGCGTCCCGACGCCGGCTCACAAGCGGTGCGCGTGGGCCGCACGCTGTACCTGTCCAGTCAGGTGAGCGTGGACGACGCCGGGAACATCGTGGGAGCCGGAGACCTGCGGGCCCAGGCTATCCAGGCCTTCGCCAACTTGACCCGCGTGCTCGGGGCGGCGCGCGCCCTTCCCATGGACGTGGTCCGGCTCACCATCTACGTGGTCGACTACCGGCCGGACGACCTCGACATCATTCGAAGCGCCGGCGCCGCGTATTTCCGGGATCGGAACCCGCCGGTGGTCACCGTCCTCGGCGTACAGTCATTGTCCCGCGAGGGGCTACGGATCGGGATCGAGGCGACGGCGGTGGAAGGCAGCGGGTCGTCGCTCAGTCGGGAGCCGGCGCGGGAGGGCTGACGGGCCGCTCGAGCGCGGCGATGCGGCCGTCCGCCTGGGCCACGAGCAGCTGTGCTCCGCGGGCCGCGAGCCCTGTGGGATGCACCAGGCCTGGGACCGCGTAGGCCGCCCGCACCATCCGGCCCTGGAGATCCATCACCAGCAACGTGGAGTACGCTGCGCTGAACGCGTAGAGCTGGCTGTCCGCCACCACCGCGCCGGTCACCATATAGTCGCCCAGGCTTCGCTCCGGGCCGCTGAGTGTCAGACCGGCCGCGAGATTCGGCACCACCTCTGACACCGGCAGGAAGTCCGTGCGCGAGAACCGGGCCACCACCAGGCGCCGGTGCCGCGGGCTCGGTACGGTCAGCGTGATCAATTCGTCCGCCGCGGGGTCGTAGGCCAGCGACATGACGTACATCTGCCGGGCGCGCACCGTGGCGAACCGACCCAGCCGAAGCTCGGAGATCGTGCCATCCGTGGTCACGAAGTGACGCCACTCGCGGTCCGCATCCGCTTGCCTGTCTGGGCGCAGCAGCACGATGCTCTTGTTGGTCGCCAGCACGGCCAGCGTATCGCCCAGGAACGCGGCGCCGGCCAGCGGCGACAGGTCAATGCTGAAACCCGGGTCAATCACCACGTGGTGCAGCACGCGCGAAAGCGTGCTGTCTAAGACGTAGACGCCGTGGTGG
>Ga0209002_10000589_pt1 | contig 29421 bp, 25 predicted proteins | sample Rifsed16ft2_FD_184010 | JGI IMG/M metagenome (GOLD analysis project Ga0209002, IMG submission 184010) | Soil microbial communities from Rifle, Colorado, USA - sediment 16ft 2 (version 2) | ecosystem: Environmental > Terrestrial > Deep subsurface > Rock core/Sediment | place: Rifle, Colorado... | reverse complement strand
CGGGACGGGACCCCCGCTGGCAAACTGACCGTACGTCCTCCCGGCAACGGTTACACCTTCGGCCGCCGGAACATATGCCCTGGCGTCGTAACCGTACCGCAGAATGTTCACCGACTCGCCGCTGAATCCGTTCTTCGTTGCCTGCAGTGTTATCAGAGCACCGTCCAGCGGATATTCCCTCACGTCGCGGGTGTCAAATGTGTAACCGATTCCCAGCGAAGGGAATTCATCCTTGCCGTCGGGAGAAATCGTTCTCCCGATCGCCAAATCCGAGACTCTCCATGCCTCATAGCTCAGGCTTCCGGTCAACAGGCTGTAGAGCCCAAATCGTCTCCCCACTGTGATCGTTCCACCCATCGTTTCCTGTTTATACGTTCCACGGTCAGGATTGAGGTTCTGGACACGGGACCAGAAACCGGAAATTCGAAAGAAAATATCGTCGCCCGCCGTCAATTTGGGATTTTGATAACTGAACTGCACCCAGCGATCGTACCCGAGGGCAAATTCTCCGATCAATCGCTCATTGCGGCCCCGGAAATTGAAATGGGCAACTCCGGCTCCGTAATAGAACTTTTTGACGTCCCGATATTTGAATCCCAGAACAGGGAATGGATAGATGTACCATCGCTCGTGAACACGAACGATAAGCTCGGCCTTTGGCCCGTTTGCGGCATAGTCAATATCGACCCGATTGAAAAGGCCCAGGCTGTAGATCCTGTTCTTGTCGTACTCCAGTTTCTCGAGACTGAGGGTGTCACCGATACCGGTGGACATCTCGCGAAGAATGATGTAGTCCTTTGTCGATTCGTTCCCCGTAACACGAATCGAGTGTACAATCAAAACGGAGCTGTCGTCATTCACCTGCAGCTGGGAGAACGGCGAAGCACACATCCACGTTGGCAGTATAAGGAGGATGAGCCTCTGCATCTTCTCTTCTTTGAACAGAAAACCCCTGCCTCGAACAAGGAAGGGGTTGCCATGAGCTATTTCTTTCTAGCGAATAAGCCTTCGGTGATCAACTGCAATGCAACGATCCATGATGACCTGCATGCCGTTTTTCTCCGCCTGCTCCGCCCCTTCTTTGTTCACAACACCCAACTGCAGCCAGAGAACCTTCGCTTTTACCGAGAGCGCATCGCGGACAATCGCCGGTACGGCTTCGGACCTGCGAAACACGTCGACAATATCGATCGGCTCAGGTACCTCTTTCAGGCTTGCATAGCACGGCTGTTCGAGTACACTCTTATGGTTTGGATTCACGGCAAAGACCCGGTAGCCGCTCTTCATGAGATACCGCATGATATCGTTGCTGTCCCTCCAGGGCTTGTCCGATGCCCCGACGACCGCCACGGTACGAGACGTGGCGAGAACACGCCGCAATTCCCGATCATCGTCGATGAGCATCAGGACTCCACGGTTTCAGACACATAATCTTCGATCGGGGGACACGAACACATGATATTGCGGTCGCCATAGGTATTGTTGATCCGCGCCACGGGAACCCAGAATTTGTTTTCCTTCAGTCCCGCTACCGGATACACCGCCTTTTCACGGGAGTAGGCGTGCTTCCAATCATTACTGAGTGCCTCTGTTGCGGTGTGAGGCGCGTTCCGCAGAACGTTATCCGACTTGTCCGCTTTTCCATCCTGAATTTCCTGGATCTCCTTCCGAATCGAGATCATCGCTTCAATGAAGCGGTCAAGCTCGGACTTCGGTTCGCTCTCCGTCGGCTCGATCATCACGGCTCCTGCGACGGGAAACGAAACCGTCGGCGCGTGAAAACCATAGTCCATCAGCCGTTTGGCGACGTCTTCCGCCTCGACATTTACTTCTTTGAACGATTTCATCGTGAGAATGAACTCGTGTCCCACGCGTCCGTTCTTCCCCTGGTAGAGGGCAGGATAGTGCTTCTCCAGTTTCGACTTCAGATAGTTCGCATTCAGAATGGCATACCGGGTCGCATCAGTGAGCCCTTCCGCGCCGAGCATCTTGATGTAGCCGTAGGAAATCAAAAGAATGCTGGCACTCCCCCACGGCGCCGCCGAGACCGCGTGAATTCCCTTTTCTCCTCCCGTCGCAACAAGCGGATGACGCGGCAGGTACGCGGCAAGATGTTGAGCGACGCAGATCGGCCCCATTCCGGGCCCTCCACCACCGTGCGGAATCGCAAACGTCTTGTGCAGATTGATATGACAAACGTCAGCCCCGATTTCCGCCGGGCTTGTGAGCCCAACCTGGGCGTTCAGGTTTGCTCCGTCCATGTAAACCAGGCCGCCGCTTTTGTGCACGATCTCGCAGATCTCGCGAATACGCTCTTCGAAGATGCCGTACGTCGAAGGATAGGTCACCATGAGCCCGGCGAGTGCACTCTTGTGCTGTTCCGATTTCGCACGCAGATCATCGACATCGATGTTTCCTGTCGCATCACAACCGACCACGACAACCTGGAAACCCGCCATAACAGCGCTTGCGGGATTGGTACCATGAGCTGAAGCAGGAATAAGGATGACGTTTCGCTTTGCCTGCCCGTGATCCGCGTGGTAAGCGCGAATGACCATAAGCCCCGAAAATTCTCCCTGTGCACCGGAATTCGGTTGAAGTGAACACGCTGTCAGGCCCGTAATTTCGCAGAGCGCGTGCTCAAGCTCGCGGAAGACCTCACGATACCCCTCTGCCTGATCCATCGGAGCAAAAGGATGCATCGACGAAAATTCCGGCCAGCTGACCGGATAAAGCTCGGTCGCTGCGTTCAATTTCATCGTGCATGATCCGAGAGGGATCATCGCATGCATCAGCGAAAGATCCTTGTTCTCAAGGCTCTTGATGTATCTCATCATTTTTGTTTCCGAATGATGAGAGTTGAAGATCGGATGTTGCAGGTAGGGGCTTGTTCGGACGAACGGAGTTGAGTACGGCTGTTCCTGATGCGTCCCGATTTTCTCCCATTCCTTCTCCCGCGTCTTCTTCCCGGCGACTGATGCAAAGACCTTCAGAAGAGCACGAACGTCCTCAGGCGACGTCGTTTCGTCCAGAGAGACTCCAATATGCCGATCATCAATTCTTCGGAGGTTGTATCCGGCCTTGGCCGCGGCGTTCAGAATTGCCCGGCCGTCAGGGACAGCGATCTTCAGCGTGTCAAAGTACGTTTTGTGCAGCTGACTGTATCCGAGAAGACTCAGTTCTTTTTCCAGCGCCTGGGTCAGAGAATGAATCCGGGCGGCAATCCGCCTGATTCCTGAAGGGCCGTGATAAACGGCATACATTCCGGCCATAACGGCAAGAAGTGCCTGGGCTGTGCAGATGTTGGACGTGGCCTTTTCACGACGGATGTGCTGCTCCCGCGTTTGGAGCGTCATCCGGTATGCCCGGTGACCATGGGCGTCAACCGAAACGCCGATGATCCTTCCCGGAAGACTCCTGAGATAGTCCATGCGCGTCGCAAAAAAACCTGCATGAGGTCCGCCGTAACCCATCGGCACGCCGAAACGCTGCGAGTTGCCGACAACCACATCAGCGCCAAATTCGCCCGGAGGCGTCAAAAGGGCCAGGCTCATAAGATCGGCTGCAACCACGACGAAGCCCCCTCCCTCGTGAACCTTCTTTGTAACTGAAGAATAGTCAAGAACCGCTCCATCCTCCGCGGGATACTGGAAGAGAGCTCCAAAGAAGGACGAATCGAAAACAACCGTCTCGTGATTCCCGACGACAATTTCTATCCCCTGCGGGTGTGCCCGTGTTTTCAGAACGTCAATGGTTTGCGCAAGGACTTTTTCCGAAACAAAGAACCGATTCTTCGGAGACCCGTTGGTCTGCCTGTTGGCAAGTCCGTGGACCATGGACATGGCCTCGGCCGCAGCCGTCCCTTCATCGAGAAGAGATGCATTGGCCACCTGCATCCCGGTCATATCCGCGATCATTGTCTGGAAGTTCAACAGCGCTTCCAATCGGCCCTGAGAGATCTCGGCCTGATAAGGAGTGTATTGCGTGTACCATCCCGGGTTCTCAAAGACATTTCTGAGGATGACGGATGGAATGACGGTACCGTAGTATCCCTGCCCGAGATACGATTTCAAGACCTTGTTCTTTGCTGCGATCTTCTTCAGCGCATCCAGATAGGCGAATTCGCTCATGGGGCCGGGAAGTGCCAGCGGGGTCTTGCGTCGGATGGCTGCAGGAACCGTCTGCTGAATCAGCGTCTCAAGGGAATCGGCGCCGATGGCATCCAGCATATGATGGAGATCGTCATGATGGGGACCAAGATGACGGGAAAGAAACTCGTTTTTGACGCCTATGGAATCATGCATATCAGTTCTTTTTCTGGATTCGTTCAAGTGCTTCGGCAGCAGCGGCCTGCTCGGCTTCTTTCTTGCTCCTGCCCTTACCGGAGCCAAGGTGTTGTGATCCTACGAACACATCAACGGTAAACCGCCGGTCGTGATCCGGCCCGTCTTCCTTTGCAATGACGTAATGCGGAATACCAGTTGAGTTGGCCTGCGAGTATTCCAGCAAGGCACTCTTATAATTGTCGTCGGTCAGCGCCCCTTCAAGGATTTCCTCACGCAGGAGAAGGGTTTTTCCCACAAACTCTCTGGCGACCTCGATACCGCCATCGAGATACAGCGCTCCAATGAGTGCTTCAAAGGCATCCGAGAGAATCGATTCGGACCCCGATTGGGCTGCGCTTGTGCTCAGGAACAGGAACTCATTAATATGAAGCTCCTTTGATCGCTCGGCGAGAATTCGGCGATTCACGAGGCGGGATCGAATCTTGGTAAGATCACCTTCTTCCTTTTTGGGATGATGAGCAAGAAGATGATCGGCCACCAGGAAATTCAGGACAGCATCGCCGAGGAACTCCAGCCGTTCGTTCGGCCGCCACTTTTCCCCAACGTGCTGCGTGTATGACCGGTGGAGCAGCGCCTCGACAAACAGATCCCAGTTCCTCGGTTGATATCCAATGGTCCGGACAAACCGGGAAAAATCAAAATGCTCTTGGATAGACTTGGGGAGATGGTCTCTTGCGGCAATCTTCTTTTGAAAACCGCCGAAGAACCTCCGGAGAGCTGTAAAAACGTTTCGCAATTCTGATTCCGACCTTCCGAAAGCGCCGTCAGGGTTACTGGCGGTACTTCTTGAAGAGGATCGACGCATTGTGACCGCCAAAGCCAAAGGTATTACAGATCGCAGCCGGTACCTCCACGTCCTTCGCCTTGTTCGGGATGTAGTTCAAATCGCAATCCGGATCCGGTGTGTCCTGATTGATCGTGGGATGCACCTTGTTGTGAACCACGGAGAGTGTCGTCGCAACAGCCTCAACGGCTCCGGCAGCGCCCAGGAGATGGCCAATCATTGATTTCGTGGAGTTCACGGCCAGCGAGTATGCGTGTTTGCCAAAAACTGTCTTGATTGCCGCCGATTCGTTCTTGTCGCCAACCGGTGTCGATGTCCCGTGGGTATTGATGTAGGCGATCTCTTCGGGCTTGACGCCTGCATCCTTCAACGCAGCCTTCATGGAGCGGACCGCCCCCTCACCACCGGGAGCAGGTTCGGTGATATGATGAGCATCGGCCGTAAATCCGATTCCCCCGATTTCCGCATAGATCCTCGCACCCCGGCGGACCGCATGGCCGAGCTCTTCGAGAACGAGAATGGCGGATCCTTCTCCCATCACAAATCCATCGCGGTCCTTGTCAAACGGGCGGCTTGCTTTTTCCGGTGCATCGTTCCTCGTGGAAAGAGCCCTCATGGCGTTGAATCCGCCAATACCCATGGGACAAACTGCCGCCTCGGCTCCGCCGGTCAGCATAACATCGGCGTCTCCGCGTTCAATCCAAACGAAAGCATCGCCGATGGCATGAGACGAGGTCGCGCAGGCCGAAGTGGTGGAATAGTTCGGCCCCTTCAACCCGAATCGCATGGAAATACGTCCCGGGGCAATGTCGGAAATCATCATCGGGATAAAGAACGGGCTGATACGATGCGGGCCTTTGGATTCCCACAGTGATTCCTGCTGCTTGTGGAAGGTCCACATACCGCCGATCCCCGACCCGACTATGACGCCGATCCTGTCCCGATCTTCCTTCGCGAGGTCCATGCCCGAGTCTTTGACCGCCATTTCCGATGCGGCCAGCGCATACTGCGTGAAGGGATCGCACCGCTGAGCAAGCTTGCGATCCATGAATTTCAGAGGATCGAATCCCTTGAGTTCACACGCGAACTTCGTGTCGTAGTCCGAGGCATCGAAGTACGTAATGGGGGCCGCGCCGCTTTTCCCCAGAAGCAGATTAGCCCAAAACTCCTCGACGGAGAGCCCTATGGGGGTCAAGGCTCCCATCCCGGTAATAACAACACGTCGTCGTTCTCCGTTAAACGGCATAGAGTACCCTTCTGTAGAAAATACCCGGCATGGCGATCGCCGGTCCCGCAATCCCCGCGGCCATTCCCGTCATCCCTGCGAAAGCAGGAAAAGCGGGAACGCGGAAGCAGGAATTAGGAGACCTTGCCTTTGAGGTAGTTGATCACGTCTCCGACAGTTCCGATCTTCTCAGCGTCCTCATCGGGGATCTGAATGTTGAATGCCTTCTCGAACTCCATGACCAATTCAACGGTGTCGAGAGAATCCGCACCCAGGTCGTTGGTGAAGGAAGCTTCGGGGGTTATCTGTCCCTCGTCGACGCCAAGCTTGGAGACGATGATTTCCTTGACTTTCGCATTGATGTCTGCCATAGGTACTCCTTTGATGAAGTGGTTGAAAAAACTCGTTACATGACTAAACCGCCATCCACGCAAAGAACCTGGCCGGTTACGTAGCTGGATGCCTGTGATGCAAGAAAGAGAACAACACTCGCAATTTCTTCCGGCTTCGCCGTACGCTTCAAGGGAATCATTCCAATCAGCGCCTCCTTCTGCTGCGGCGTCAGCTTTTCCGTCATGTCGGTGTCGACGAATCCCGGGGCTACCGCGTTCACCCTGATATTCCGCGAGGAGAGCTCCTTCGCTAGCGTTTTGGTCATTCCGATCAGACCTGCTTTCGCGGCGGCATAGTTTGTTTGACCCGGATTGCCGATGACGCCCGCAATCGAGCTGATGTTGATGATGACTCCCTCACGCTGGCTCATCATCTGCTTGCATACCGCCTTGGAAAAATTGAACGCACCCTTCAGGTTCGTGTCGATGACGTCATCCCAGTCCTGTTCGCTCATGCGCATCAGCAGCGTGTCTTTGGTGATGCCGGCGTTGTTGACCAGAATATCAAGCCGCTGAAACTGCGCTATCACTTTTTCGACGACCGAGTTCGCCTCCGAAAAATTCTTTGCGTCGGATTGAATCGCAAGAGCCTTCCGGCCTTTCGCCTCGATGGCCTTGACCACTTCGTCAGCCGCTGCCGCGGCACTTTTGTAGGTGAAAGCAACGTTGGCCCCGTTGTCCGCCAGCACGAGCGCTATGGCTTTCCCGATTCCCCGCGATCCGCCTGTGACAAGGGCCGCTTTGTTCTGAAGTGCACTCATGCGTCTGTTTTCATAACGTCTTCGGTGATGTCTTCGAACTTCTCAATTCCGCGGGTCTGTACGCCGGCCGCGATTCGCTTGATGAGTCCCTGCAACACTTTGCCGGGCCCGACCTCCACAAAGGTCCCTGCTCCATCCGCCGCCATGTTTACAACACTCTCCTCCCACCGCACCGGCTTCGTCAACTGAAGATACAACATCTCCCTGATTTCTTCCGCACGCCTGACAGGCCGTGCTGTAACGTTCGTATAGACAGGAAGCGCGGCATCACGAATCGTCGTTTTCTGCAGGGCGGCCTTCAATCCGTCACCTGCCGAAGCCATGAGCGGCGAGTGAAAAGCGCCGCTGACCGGAAGCTCCTTCGTGAGCTTCGCTCCCCGGGCTTTGGCAAGCTCCATTCCTTTCCGCACACCCTCAACGGAACCGGATATCACGATCTGTCCGGGAGAATTGAAATTTGCCGCCTGCACAATACCCGCAGCTGCTGCCTCAACACAAATCGCGTCCACGACGGAGGGCTGCAATCCGATCACCGCGGCCATCGTCCCCGGTTGTTCGACGCCTGCTTGTTGCATCAGCTCGCCTCTCAGCCGAACAAGCCTCAATCCGTCTTCGAACGAGAGGGCTCCGGCATGGACCAGGGCAGAATATTCGCCGAGCGAATGCCCTGCCGCCATTGCCGCCGGATTCCCGCCCAGAAGTTGAGAAAGAACGACACTGTGAAGAAAAATTGCCGGCTGAGTGTTCCGCGTCTGGCGAAGCTCTTCTTCCGGCCCCTCAAAGCAGAGTCGAGAGAGCGGAAATCCCACGACCCGGTCGGCCTTCTGAAAAATGGACCGGGCTGCCTCACTGCGTTCGTAAAGATCCTTACCCATCCCCACGTACTGTGATCCCTGCCCGGGGAAAACAAAAGCGACGGCTCCCATCTACGGTTTCGCCGGATTGGCAAGCGACCAATTCATGAGGACAGCCCCCCATGTATAACCCGCCCCAAAACTTGAGAGGACGATCTTCTGGCCGCGTTTCAGTTTGCCGCATTGCCACCATTCGGAGAGACACAATGGAATCGTCGCCGCCGTGGTGTTGCCGTACTTGCCGATGTTGATCATGACTTTGGATTGATCGATTCCCATACGTTTGGCTGTTGCATCAATAATGCGAAGATTCGCCTGATGGGGAACGAGCCAGTCAATGTTGTCTCCCGTGAGCTGGTTGCGCTGCATGATCTCGGCGGATACATCGGCCATACCGATGACCGCGACCTTGAACACTGCTTTCCCGTCCTGATAAAGAAAATGATACTTCTTATCCACCGTTTCATGGGTCGGGGGATTGAGACTTCCGCCCCCCTTCATGTAGAGATACTCCCCGCCGGAACCGTCGGAATACAATCGATGATCGATAATGCCATAGTCCTCACTCTCGCTCGGCTCGAGCAGAACCGCCGCGCCCCCATCACCGAAAAGAATACAATTATTTCTGTCTGTGTAATCGGTAATGCTGCTCATTTTGTCGGCGCCAACGACCAGCACCTTTGAATAAGCTCCGCTTTCGATGAACTGAGATCCGAGAACAAGGGCATAAAGGAAACCTGAACAGGCTGCCGAGACGTCAAAACCCCATGCTTTGCGAGCCCCAATGCGCTCTTGAACAATACAGGCCGTTGCAGGGAAAAACATGTCCGGGGTTACCGTTGCAACAATAATAACCTCGATCTCAGAGGGATCAACGGGCTTTGTGGTCCGAAGGTGCTCAAACGCCCCGACACAAAGATCTGATGTCGCGCCGCCTTCGAGGATCCGCCTTTCGCTGATTCCCGTCCTGGTCCTTATCCATTCATCGTTGGTGTCGACCATCTTCTCGAGATCCTTGTTGGTGAGGATCTTCTCGGGAACATAGTGTCCAACGCCTGTAATTGTTGCTCTGCGTTTTTTCATCGTTCAGGGGTGCGCTACCGAGATTTCATCCTTGGAATGCGCCTGTTGTGTGGTGATTTGTGCGAGTGTTTGTTCTATGTGCCGATTGATCCCGGCCTTTGCCACCTCGGCGGCCTTCAGAATCATGTTCTTGATCGCCTTAGGAGTCGATTTTCCGTGTCCAATAATGGTCACGCCGTTGACGCCAAGGACAGGAACCCCGCCGTGCTCTTCGTAATCCATATCTTTTAACGCCGTCTTGAGGGCGCCGCGAACCATACCTAAGAGCCCCTTCCTGAATACATTGCCTCCCGCATAAGAGAGCAGCTTCGACTTCAAAAACGACGGAACACTCTCGCCGAATTTCAACAGGATGTTCCCCACAAATCCGTCACAGACGACTACCTGCGCGGTACCTTTGAGGATATCTCTGCCTTCCACATTTCCCAGGAAGTTCAAAGAGCTGTTCTTCAGCAACTTGAAGGTCTCCTTGGAGATCTCATTTCCCTTTGTCTCCTCTTCACCAACGTTCAGCAGGCCAACAGCCGGATTCTCATACTTTATGATTCGCTTTGCGTAGATACTGCCCATGACCGCAAACTCGAACAGGTGTTGGGGCCGGCAGTCAACATTGGTGCCGGCATCGAGGAGCAGGCACACCCCCTTTTCCGAGGGGAAAAAAGCCCCGATCGTCGGACGGCTTACTCCTTTGATTCTCCCGAGGATGAGGGTCGCCGCCGAGAGGACTGCGCCTGTGTTCCCGGCACTGACGAACGCGTCGCCTTTTGCCTCTTTATGGAGGTTCATGCCGACGGCAAGTGATGAATTCTTCTTCTGCTTCAGCGCAGCAGTGGGTGAATCCTCCATGGTGATGACCTCGTCGGCATTCACAACCGAGATTGGAAGCCCTTCATGGGGCCGTGTCCGAAGTTGTTCGGCAATGGCGGATTCCCTGCCGACAAGGATCACTTCGAATGCGTTCCCCGACGCGCGCAGTGCTTCAATTGCCCCGGCAACTTCATTGGCAGGGGCAAAATCTCCACCCATGGCGTCAACAACAATTCTCAACTTGAGGTTCGTGTCCATTATACGGAATCTGACAGATTGTCCTGCATTCCGTCAGGGATCAGGCTTCTTTTGGGACGATGACAGATCGACCGTCGTAGTAACCGCAGTTCGGACAAGCCCGATGAGTCAGTTTCTGCTCGTGGCAATTCGGGCATTCGGCAGTGCTGGGAGCTGAAGCCTTATAGTGGGTGCGACGCTTGCGGCCACGGGTCTTCGAGTGCCGCCTTTTGGGATTTGGCATGGTGAGGCCCTTTCAAAAACATAAAAACCCGAACCAGGTTCGGGCCGTCCCGGACATCAAGGGACCGGTTAATTATTCAGAAATCGTTTTAAGTCTGCCCAACGCGGATCGGTCTCTTCCACCGTACAGGAGCATTTGGCCTTGTTTCTGTTGATGCCGCAAACGGGGCACAACCCGGCGCAGTCTTCCTTGCACAACGTTTTCAATGGAAGCGACAGGATGAGGTACTGACGCACATCTTCTCCCAGGTCGATCATGTTTGCATCAGCAGGGAGATACTGCACCTCTTCCTCCGTTTCTTCGGAATCTTCAGGAGCCGCCTGACCCTGAACGTAAAGGACTGAGTAGTGCGACTCTACCTTCTGCTCAAACTCATCCAGGCATCGGTCACAGACAAATGACCCGCTGCAGCGGGTGACAACCTGAACCAGCAGCTGGCGGTTCGATTTTTCAACACTCACATCGACGTGCACCGTTTGGCTGAAGCGTTTGTCCAGGCCTATATCGGCCGGTTCCGTGGACAACGAGTGTTGATGCATGCCTTCCGACAGCTTCGATATGTTGATCCGAAGGCCACTCACGTTGCACACCCCTCTCCCGCGGGAATTTTGATGAATATTCCCCTTCCCAAGCCGAAAAAAGGGGGCTTTTTCAAAAAAAGCGGTGAAAATATAGCGATAAGTGGCTAGAGAGTCAAGTAGCAATCAACGAGGGGTGCAAACTTCGACATTCGGTGTTCGGCGCTGGAGATTCGACATTTCTTCACCGAGGACAGGGCAAGAAGCAATAACGAATTTCCAACTTCGAATAAAGCATGCTGAAGGTTGGGTACTGCGCGGGGGATAAGAGGCAGGAAATTACATTTCGAACCTGCCTGCCCCGATTTTGTCGGGCCAGCCGGCATGCAGGCGTCAAACGGAAGGAAAACACACCCGCAGATCAGACAAACAAACGGATCTGCGGGTTCTGTATCAATGTTGGGGCTTTGTTCTCTCCGTCATCCCCGGGAAAGCGGGGGAGGGAATTAGGATTTTTCCATTTCAACCGCCGCCGGCGCTGCCTGCTCCACTCCCGGCAGAAGCTGTTTCTGTATGTATTCGGTGGTTTCGTCGAGGGCATCCGCAAACTTCTGGAAATCCTCTTTATAAAGGAAGATTTTGTGCTTCTCGTATTCCTCTTCCCCTACGCGTTTGCTCTCTGTGATTGTAATATAGAAGTCCTTTTCAGACTTTGTCGATTTGACGTCAAAGAAGTAGGTGCGCTTTCCCGCACGGACCCTCTTCGTGAAGATTTCGTCCTTGTATTGGTTTTCCAAGGTGACACCTCCCAGATAGATAATGAACCACGATGGGTTAGCTAGTCTTTCGCTCCACGATGAAGCACCCCGCCCTCCCATCCTCGAGCAGGCAAGACATCAACACTCATACCCTCTTACACTTTTCCACCCTTTCACTTCCGGACCACAGCGACCTTCCCCGACGCCACCTGGTCGCCGTTCTCGGCAAAAGCCACAACAAAATACACTCCTGACCCGACCAGGTTTCCTTTCTGATCCCTGCCATCCCAGAATGCCCTCCCCGCACCCTGAGCTTTGAACTCTGTAATCAATGACCCGCCAAGGGTCAGGATCTTGATGGAACTTTCGGCAACCAGGTTCCCAATGACCAGCGAATTCGAAGCCGGGAGAGTGAACGGATTCGGTCCCATTGTCAATTCCGTGGTCGAACGAACGGGCAAGACAGCCTCGATGGAGAGGCTCGAGATCCCCTTTTCGGTGCCGATATAGGCTATACCGCGTCTTTGGTCGATTGCAAAGGCCCGAATATCGTTATCGATGAGTTTTCCGCCGGTTGAGGTGACTGTGTACTGCTGAAGTATCTGCGTCGCATCGGCATTCATGACGAATACTCCCTCTTTCGTACCAACCCACTTGTTGTTGAGAGCATCGACTGCAAGTGCCTGAATCGATTGCTCCCGGAGCGGAAAGGAAGTGAAGTGCCGCTGCTTCGGAAAGAGCGGATCGGAAATGATCATCAGCCCAAGATCCGTGCCGACGCAGACGTTCCCATCGAAGTCCACGGCAAGAGACAGGACGGTGTTGTTCGGAAGGCCGTCTGAGAGCGTAAAGAGCCCCCATCCGTTCGTCAGCGAGGTTCCGGAGATAACGCGATCCTCGTTCACATAATACAATCCCGTTGCCGGCTTGTTGAACGGCTCGGCATTTGCCAGCCATTTCGATCCGTTTCCGTCTACAACCATCGAGGTGAACGTACCTTGTCCCGGCGTGAAGCTATTGGTCAGATAAGTAAAGACCGAATCACCGATGAGCCCCGCAAGATGATTACCGTTGACGGCAGTCCGGTTAACAAGCCAATCCGTGCCGTCGGGTGCCGATCCCGCGCTACCGACCACAACGAATGGGGGCCCTGACGGGACTGAGCTGGCAAGTGCCGGAACCGAGCCTGCATCCAGCCGGCGACGGATCGAGTCTGCTACCACCTCCACGACTCCATAGCCCCATGAGCTTGCCCATATGCGGTTGTTTGAGCCAACGCTCACTTTGTAATAGTCGTTGGAAAGCATCACCGGGTAGTCAGCCGCACGGAAATACTTCCATTGTTGCAAAGCCGCTGCCGCTGAATTGTAGCGGCCGAATCCGTTCCCTTTTCCGCTGATTCCCGATGCATACCACAGGACTCCCTGTTCATCGACGGCGAGACTGCTGAAGATATTGCCGAAGGGCCCGTTGGGAACGATGGATCGCTGGCTTGCACTCCATTCATCAATTCCTTCACCTGAAGTCCCGACAAACCATGACGACACCGTTGAATCATAGGCGAGAGCCGAGGGGATGTGAGTCGCGTGCTGGGCCATTACGGCCGCATTTCCGCCGAGGACATTGAATGCCCTCAATTCATATCCGGTGGTTCGCACCAGCAACCTCAGTTCATCCGGCACGGCGGCCATCGCCACGATCGGCATGGATGACATCGAAGGTATTTGTTGAAACGATGCTCCGTCAAAATAGCCGACACCGAGAGTTGTTCCCACGACCAGTGTATCATGGAACATCACCGCGCCGGTGACGACATTCGCAGGGAGCCCCTGAGCCGTTTGATAACGCACCCAATTCGTCGGTGCGGACAGATTCGGCAAAAAGCGTACTGCTGTCGCCACACCCTGATTGGTGGCTATCCAGAGCCGATCGCCCAGCACAACGACTGCGTTCACGGATGCTTCAACCGGAAAGCCGAAATTCGCGTAGGTATCTCCAAACTCCCATCGTGACAATCGGAAGATACTGACTCCGAAATCCGTCCCGATGAAAAGAGAATCGCCGCTCATCGAAAAAGTTCTGATACTTTTCTGTGTCCGGGCCGAGTTCTTGATATCGTCGATGACGACCCACCGGCTCGATCCCGGTTCAAGGACATTGATCGACCCGCCGAACGTCCCAACCCAGACCCGGCTGTCCGGATCGACCATCACTGCGGTCAAATCGTTGGAGCTTAGTCCTTCTGAATTCGTATACTTTGTGATGTTTCCCGTCTGGCTCTCCCAGCGAAACAATCCTCCCTGCGAGGCGGCCCAACCGATTCCGCCGGACGATGCCAGTGCGCGGATGCTTCTCATATCGGTGAAGGTTCGCCACCGTCCGGGGCGCTCAACCACTTGTCCGAACGCAGAAAAGAAATGAATCAGGCACAGGGCGATCATCGCGGTGATTTTCACAACGTTCATCTCCTCCGCGAACCCTTCAGCTTCCTGAAAAGCCATCCCATCTCAATCGCCGTCATTGCTGCATCCCATCCCTTGTTCCCGTGTTTTCCCCCCGATCGTTCGCGGGCCTGGCGCACGTTGTTCGTCGTAAGAACTCCAAAGACGACGGGTATGCCTGAATTGAGGGCAACCGATTGAATACCGCGGGCTGCTTCGGCGGCAACATAGTCAAAATGTGGAGTCTCTCCGCGAATTACGGCCCCGAGACAGACGATAGCATCCCATCGTCGTTGCGCTGCAAGCAGTCCGGCAACCTGGGGAAGTTCAAAAGCGCCTGGACAGGATACCACGGGGACCTTTGAAAGAACTGCTCCATGCTCTTCAAGACAAGCCTGCGCTTCTCGCAGGAGCTTTGAAGTTATCGGTTCATTGAATCTGCTCACGACGAGAACGATCTTCAAACCATCCGCACGAAGGGTGCTGATCCGGGTGCTGCGCTTCCACGAACTCACGTTGCCTCGGGGAACAGTCTGCTCCGCATTGTTTCAACGACATGGAGAGGAACGCAATACGTGCCAAAGACATGATCGTCGTTCTTCTTTCCCCCGTGAAAATCGGATCCACCGCTTTCCAGAAGAAAGTAGTTGTTGACAATTCCCCTGTAGTACTCCTGCATGGCGGGCGAATGTGACGGGTGGACAACCTCGATCCCGTCCAATCCGAGCTTGATCAGCTCGAGAAGTTCCTGCTCGGTCAAATAATTCCCCGGATGTGCAAGGAAGGAGAGCCCGCCGGACTGAGAAATGAGCCGGAAGGCCTCGGAGGGAGTGAGTTGGAATTTTGACTCATAGGCGGGGCCGCCAGTACCGATGAAACGCGTGAACGCCTGCTGAAATGAATCGACCAATCCCCCGTCGACAAGAGCATTGGCGATGTGAGGTCTGCCGACTGCGGCGATGCCGGCCTGCTCAAGGACCGAATCAATCTTCAACGGCACGTTGATGCTGTTGAGCTTTCTGACCATGCGCTCGGCCCGCTTGAGCCGTTCTTCGCGGAAAAAAGTCAGGTAGTCGAGGAGCCGCTGATTGGTATAATCGAGAAAGTACGCGAGGATGTGGAGATCGCGGCCGAGGAGGGTAATGCTGAGTTCAACGCCGGGGATGACGGTAACGCCCATCTGACGCCCGATTTCGATGGCCTCATCAAGGGCGCCGACGTGATCGTGGTCGGTAATGGAAATGGTGGAAAGTCCGGCTGCTCGCGCCTTCTTCACAAGTTCCGCAGGTGAGAGCACACCATCGGAATAATTGGTGTGCATGTGGAGGTCGGCTTTTCCCCCTCCTGGCCACGCGGTCGGAAAGAGTTCCTGGCCTGCCTCGGTGTTCCCTGACTCCTCAAACCTCGCCATGTCGTCTCATCGTCTCTTCAGAACCAACTGAATCACCCGCCGGATGCGAGGGGCACCGCGACGACGATTCGTTCCGTCAAAGGTAAGCCCTGCGGAATTCCTCGTAGTTATTGATGATGAGCCTGTTTCCTTCCAGGCTCACGTGATCCTTCTCAATGAACTGGTGGATCATGCGAGAGACCGTTTCGCGCGATGTCCCGGCCATGTTGGCCATGTCCTGCTGAAGGGGAAGATCCTCAATAATCACCTTTCCCTTCTTGAACAGACCGATGTCGTCAGCCAGCAGCAACAGAACGTTTGCCACGCGTCCCGCAGCATCTTTCAGCGAAAGGCTCTTGATCTGGGCGTCCGCCTTTCGAAGTCTCATGGTCAACTCCGCCAGCAACGAGATTGCAACTGCAGGGAATTCATTGAGCAGATCAAGGAATTCCCGCCGGTGGATCATGAACAACTCCGACTTTGCCGTCGCCACAACAGTTGCCGACCGGGCAAGACCGTCAAGCAACGACATTTCTCCAAAAAACTCCCCCGGACCAAAGATCGAGAGAATGACCTCGCGTCCATCCTCGTCCGTCCTCACAACCTTCACTTTCCCGGTGATAATGACAAACAAGGCAGCACCCATCTCCTTTTCGAGAACGATGATGTTGCCTTTTTTGTACTTCTTCCGGGTGCCGAGTTTGGCAATCTTGTCGAGCTGGATGTCATCCAAGTCCGCAAAGATGGGGACGTTTCGTAGGAAACCCAGTTCTTCAGTCATTCTTTTATCGCGGGGTGATCGGTGAAATGCAATTTTTGAGTGGAGTACTGTAGATTGGCTTGCGTCTCAAATCCACTCGTATTGGATGATGAAATATATGCGCATGTGTGACGAAAGTCAAGGATAATTCCCCCATGAATGGGGCCTCCTTCGCACGCTGGTACAGTTGGAGAGAATTAATCCTCCCAGAGAAGAGAGTACGTCAGCAGAGCGAAGGTCGCCTGAGTAATAATGAGGGAAACAAGCGAAAGTCGATCGTACCGATGCGTGGAAGAAAGGAATGCCGGATCTCCGGTCGACGAGTACTGTTCGAACTGACTGTTCGCGCGGTCTTTGAAATATGCAGCAGCGACGCCTGACACAATCATGCCCGCCGCCGAACCGATGGTCATCAACTTGCATGTCGGTGCGGTCGAGGAATATTCAATGGTGAGTTCGGAAGGAGATTTTTGCGGTTCCAGCCGAATGAGGGACGGCTTTCCCTGAATCGGCACCGAAACGCTTTTGTACTCGTTCATCTCCAGAGTGAAGTTGCCGCGCAAGGATGCGGCGCTCCGATGAAAAAGAGGCGTGCGACCAAGCTCGGTCCCCTGAAACGAAACCAAAGCCCCCGAAGGAATCGAATGCACTGTGAGGAAAGTACCGAATTCAAACGACATCTCGATCTCATTCCCCGCATTCAATCGGAATGACTTTTGCTGGACAAAAGCGTTCCAGTCCGAGGGCAACGGATAGAATACTCTCACATCGTGCTCCCCCTCCGTCAGCCGAAGCCGTTCAAGGGGTGTCGTTCCCGCGTAGGCCGAATCAATATACACGCTGGCCGCTGAAGGTCGTGATCGGACGGTGACGAATCCCGTGTGCGATGTGTCCGTACTCTCCTGTGCGGAAACCAGGAATGGCAAAAGCGTCAGGAAGATTGTGATTCTGAATTTCATAAGGGCTTCTGCGGTCGCAACGCGGTGACGTATTTGTCTTCGGATGTTATAAGGAGCACATCTCCCCAGAGCACCGGAGGAACCTTGATTCTCCCTTCGGCTGTGTAGCGCCACAGTTCCTTCCCCGTTTCAGAGTCGAGACAGTAGAGCGTCCTGTCCAGAGCGCCCGCATACAACAGCGAGCCCGCAACAAGCGGAGCCGAATTGATGATGCTTTTGGCTGTGAAGTTCCAGAGCTCTTTTCCCGAACGAATATCGAGTGCGCGAAGAACACCGTCGGCAGTTCCGACAAAGACCGTTGTCCGGTTGGCACTTGCAGAACCAAACACCCTCGACCCGGTATCGGTTTTCCAGAGAATTTTTCCGTCTGAAACGTCGACGGCGTATATGGCACCGCGGATGTTTCCAACGATGACAACCCCTGAAACAACGACGGGAGTCCCGAAGATGCTGGCACCCGTCTGAACGGCCCAGCGAAGGATTCCGTTCGATGCGTCGATCCCGAAGATCACGCCGTCATCCGATCCAAACGTCACAATCCTGCCGTCCGAGGCAGGTGATGACCTGATCGGAACACGCTTCTCTTCCTCGACCGAATCAAATTTCCAGACTTCTTCTCCGTTTCGCTTGTCGACACAGTACAGGATCCCCGCGAGAGTCGTAACAAAGATGTTGTTGCCGATGATGAGCGGGGAGGATTCAATCGGGCCGGCCGGGAAGAACCATGCCCGCTTTCCTTCCTTCAGGTCGAACGAGATGAGAGTTTCAAGCTTCCCCGCCATCGTGACAATCACATAATTTCCGTTCAGAGCCGGCGTGCCGACAATCGCAGATTCCAGGATCTTGTACCCCAGTCTCTTCCCGTTGGCGAGATTCACGGCCTGCAATTCACCGTGGAGTGTTCCGAGGATCATGACGCTGTCGCGGACGAGGGGAGATCCGAGGAGGCCTCCCTGTGCATTGTACTGCCAGATCTCATCCAGGGGAGGCTGCACCGTTCCGCGTGCAACATTCAGGCGTTCGGGCCCTCCTCCGTACATAACCCAGTCATGATCGGCAGACTTGAGGACGCGGTCGATGCGAAGACCCGAGCAACCGGCCCCGGCAACGCAAACAGCAAGCGCGAACGTCCTGAATATCATCAGAAATCCCATCCAAAAAAGAACTGATAGAAAAGGCCTTCTTGAAACTTTGCCAGATTCTCCTCAATGCGCTTCCCGATGTCGTAACGCAGCACGAGGAATCCTCCAAAGTTGAGGCGAATACCTCCTCCGACGCTGCCCAGTGTTTCAACATACTTGCTGTCCCAGGCTCCGCCGAAATCCGCAAAGAGAGCTCCGCGTATTGAGCCAAAACCGAGGCCGCCAAAGGGAAACCGGATTCCCAGCTGGTCGATGAATGGAAACCGAAGTTCATGGCTGGTGATCCAAATCTTCTGTCCTCTGATCGACCAGCGTTTCCATCCTCTCAGATCCCAGCTCCCACCCATAAAGAACCTCCTCGCTTCTTTCCCCTCGTTCCACCACAGGTTGAACCGAGACGCAAAGGCCGCGCGGTTGCCGAGCCTGTGGTACGTCCTGTAATCCGCAATGACGCTATAGTAGCTCACGTTGGAGTACTGGACGTCCGACGTGAAGGCGAGCGTCAGCTTGAGGCGGTTGCCGTCGAGAGGACCCGTTGGACCCCACAGGGAGTTGTCCCAGACAAACGAAAGTGAATTGGAGGCCAGAAGAGCCCGCCTGGGGAGATTTCCCGTGAGGACATCCTTGTCCGAGTTGCTCAATGTGACATTGGCTTCGACCCGGCGGAATTTCGAAATCGGATAGCTGAGGGCAAAGTAGCCGCCAAACGAACGCTCCCAATAATAGATATCCGGATCTGTGAGGTCATGACGATAACCCGCGAAATGGAAAACGCCGTATGCGTAGTTTGTCCGCTGTCCCAGGGAGATACGCGACATTGCGACGTTGAAGCTCTCGAGGAATTCTGAGGTCACTTGAGCGGTGTTGTAGACGAGGAAATAGTACATCTCGTTGCCGAGAACGTCGCTCATTGCCAATGCCGCGCCGCCTGCGGTCCCGAAGATCGGGTCAACGGAGATCTGGCTTTGCGCGACATCGAGCTGGTAGTCTCCTTCGTAGCGGAATCGGCCGACGACGGATTCCCCTCCAAGCTTCTTCTCGGTCCACCGCGGCCCCGCTTCCTCAAACGCAAACGAGCGAACCGAGGTCGACGCCGCATACTTATGTTCAATGCCTTTGACGCTCTTCAGCTGAAAGCTGAACTTCTCGAAGGAAGAGAAAATGATCTCGTCCCCGCCGACCCATGTGGGGTCAAAAGCCGCCGTGGAAAGCGTGGTAAGTTTCCGCATGGACCGTCCTGCTTCCGTTTTGGAGCGGGCCATCTCCATGAGCCAGATATTCTGGGCTCCGTCCAGGTCGGAGGTGAAGGCAAGCCACCTGCCGTCCTTGGACCAGGAGGGTGTATGATAGCTTTCCGGGCCCAGCGTCAAATACTCGATCCCGTGAGTCTCAAGATCATACAGAAAGAGGTTGTAGACTCCGCTTTCACCGTATGGGGTCCGGTCGGATCCGAAGGCGATCGATTTCCCGTCGGGAGACCACGCCGGGTCGCGATCGTCATAGAAATCGTTGGTCAGTTTGATGAGGGAGTGCGATTCGAGCTCAAGAATATGAAGGTCATTGTTTCCCCCCTTGTCGATGGAAGAAAAGACGATCCGTTTCCCGTCGGGTGACCACGAGGGCGATCCAAGAACAACCTGGTTCTTGAATCGGATGTTCTCTTTCAGTTCGTCGCGAACAACATCGTAGAGGTGCAGAGCGTCATTCTCCCCGCTCTTTGTCACAAACGCGAGTATTCCATCCGGGGAAATGTCGAGCTTGCTTTGAAAGAGATGAAATGTCTCGAATTCATTGTCCTTTTCTCCCTCGATGACAACCTCGGGACTCGGTTCCTTCTCATCCAGGTTCACCCTGTAGACATTCGTGTAGCCGGTGTAATTGGCGATATAGTAGACTTCCCTCTTTCCGTTGTGAGAAAAGTAGACAGGTTTGCTGTTGAACCCTTCATCCACAATGTTGCGCGTGACGCCGCTGGGGAGGTCGTTCTCGGCCATCAACGGATAGTAGCGTTTCTTGAGCGCGTAGAGCCAGTCCTCGTCGAATTCCTTGAAATTCTTTCCGATCGTCAGTTTCATCACCTCGCTGAACGATTGCGCCTTCCAGAAATTCTCAAACAGGAGGAGGATCTTCTCTTCGCCGTAGCGCTGGGCAATGAATTCGCAGATCTGTTGCCCCTCTTTGTACATGAGGAACGATCCGAATATTCGCTCCATGTCATCGAGCGGAACCACATAGTTATTCAGCGTGGCATCCCGCAGGACCATTTCAGCCTGGGTATCCCATTTTGTCGACCAATACTCCGCGAGACCTTCGGTAAACCACAACGGGAGGAAGCGATCCTGCGCCTGCCTGTGGTCCAGAAGAACGCGGTTGATCTTGCTCACGGTGAACACGTGCACGAGCTCGTGCCGTATCACATGGTCGAATTGGAAGGTTGAGCCGTTGGAGGGTATGACGACGCGGCCCTTGAGGAACTCGAAGAATCCTCCAACACCCTCTGAGATGAATCCCGGCGTGACATTCGTCTGCTGAAAGTGAAGGTGGGAACTATAGAAGATGAGCGGAATGCGGTTGGCGACGGTATGATTGAACTTCTGCTCCAGCTCCTTGAAAGCCTTCTCGGCAAAGTACGCCCCCCGCTCAGCCAGCTCCCTCATCTCCTCATAGAAGTAGATGTCGAAGTGCTCGGTCTTCAGTATTTGCCACTCAAATTGAGTGTACTGGACCTTGTTGCGGCCGAAATAATAGAATTGAGATGAAGCCGGTTCCCAACACACCGCGACCATGAGAACCGCTACGCCAATGGTTCGGATCATTCCCTGCTCACGAGACTTTCGACAATTCACCTTTGAGGTAATCGATTACTGCAACCGGTGCCGGATCCTCATCATTGAGAATCGCAAGATAGAGACTCACCCAGTCTCCAAACTGGATAATAGAAAACATCCGGGCAAGCAGGGACGTTCCTTCGCTCCAAACCTCGGTCACATGGGAGGCATACCTGGCGATGACCTGTTTCGTGATGTCCTCGCGCATTGCAACGCGCTTGTGGGTACCCTTGTCTCTGAGGAACACCACTTCCATCTCTTTCATCAGGTTTTTCAGCACCTTCCACCCGACCAGTTCATTGTGGTTCATCTCGGGAAGAACATGCCCAAAGGCAAGCTGCTTCGCATTTTCCGCCATCTGCCCGCGCCAGCGGACATTCACGGCGTCAAGATGTTCGTTCGGGCTGTACAGAATGGGGAGTTTTCCTTTGAACTGCTGAGCCAGCCGATACGGCGCATTGTTTTCCGATCCGGGATCGGCAAAAGTCTCCGCTCTCTGAGCCAGCAGCTGGACCGTCTCTTTGATGTCCTTCGCCTTCGACTTGATGAGGCCGAGCCGACCCAGGACGACAAGCAGCGGAAAGAACGAATACCCGAGTGCTGCACGGGGCGAAAGGCCGCCCGGGATCCTGATAACCGGATGACGGTACTTTGCAGCCAGCTTTTCTGTTTCGCCGTTCGTGCTGATGCACAGCACACGGGCTTTCCTCTTCGCTGCGTCGCGGTGGGCCGAAATCGTCTCCTCGGTATTCCCCGAATAGCTGGAAACAATGACGAGGCTCTTCGATGTGACGAATGCGGGGAGGACATAATGCCGGTTAACGACAAAGGGAACCTTCAGCTCGTCGGCAAGATACGAGCGCAGCAGGTCCCCGCCTATGGCCGACCCTCCCAGTCCTGTGAGCACGATATTCTGAATTCCTTTGACCTGGAGTTTTACCTTTGCCTTCGTTCCTATGCGAACAGCGTCTTCCACCTGCTTCGGAAAATCCCGAATCCAGTTATACATCCCTTTGGGATCCAATCTTTTGATGTCTTCGAGTGTCATGGTCGTGGTCCGATTGTTAAGAGTTTCAAACAACACCATTGCATTTTTCAGTCGCCGGTGAGAACGTCGGGCAGCTTCTCTTTCATCAGCGATGAAAGATGCTTCTTGATTTCATCTTCTGTCTGCATTTCAAGAACCTGTTTCGCGATCTTTTTCGCATCGCGATACTTCACGGAACGGATAATCTTCTTGATCTCAGGCAGAACGTGAGGAACAACGCTGAACTCGTCGAGCCCAAGGCCAAGGAGGAGGATTGTTGCAAGCGGATCTCCTGCCATCTCTCCGCACATCCCAACCCATACCTTGTTCTCCTTGCCGCGTTCGATGATCCTCCTGAGAAAACGCACCACCGCAGGATGGAACTCCTGATAGAGCGGTGAGACGATGTCGTTTCCGCGATCGACGGCAAGGAGGTATTGGATGAGGTCGTTCGTTCCGATGCTGAGGAAGCTCACTTCGCGGGCGAGGTCTTCGGCGATGACAGCAGCGGCCGGGACTTCAACCATGACCCCGACCCTGATATTGTCATCGTAGGCGATCGTTCTCGCTTTCAGTTGAGCCTTGGCATCTTCCAGGAGCTGCTTGGCCCTCCGCACTTCCTTGATACTGCTGATCATGGGGAACATGACGCCGACATTCTTTCGCGCACTTGCCCGCAGGATCGCCCTCAGCTGCTCCAGAAACAGCTCGGGCCTGTCGAGCATAACCCTAATCCCGCGCCAGCCGAGAAACGGATTTTTCTCACGGGCCATTTCCGCCATCATCTTATCTCCCCCGATGTCGAAGGTTCGGATGATCACCCGCTTCGGATACATGGTATCTGCCAGGAATCGATACCGTTCGTATTGCTCATCTTCGCCCGGGAAAACCTCTCCGCCCAGCAGCAGTACTTCGGAGCGATACAGCCCTATTCCATCAGCCCCCTGCAGCTTCACAAACTCCAGCTCTTCCGGAAGTTCGACGTTGGCCGAGAGTTCCACCCGGCGTCCGTCCGGTGTTTCAGCCGGAAGATCCCGCAACCCGTGAAGTTTTTCCTCAAAATTCAGGTAGCGGTCGCGCTTTTCCTGAAAGCGACGGATCGTCTCCTCTTTTGGGGCCAGGACAACCGAACCGCCATATCCGTCAATGATGATGATATCCCCGTTACGAACCATGGCGGAGACATTCCTAACACCGACCACTGCGGGGATTTTCAGAGCACGCGTCAGCAACGCCATGTGGGAGGTGACTCCGCCGATTTCGGTCAGATACCCGAGGACGGCATTCCGGCTCAGGATGAGAGCATCTGCCGCGGCAAGGCTCTGCGAGACAATGACCGGCGAACCTTCGAGGCGCGAAATCAGTTTCTCCTCCTGCAAATTGCGAATGATGCGATTTCGCAGATCCTCCACATCGAGCGCCCTGTCGCGCGTGTACTCGTCGGTTGACAAGACCATCACGCGGTGGTACTTTTCGATTTCATCGTGGACAATGAACTCAACGTTCTTCTTTTCCGCCCGAATCCGTTTGTCGATCGATTCGAAGAGGACGAAGTCCTCGAGGATCATCAGCTGGGCCTCGAAGATCTTTGCCTGATGCTCGCCCAGCTTCTGCTTGGCAAAACCATGAATCTTGGAGAGCTCCTTGGTCGACCGATCAATCGCCTGCCGGAGACGCTCAATCTCGCCATCCACGTCCTCGGCTTTGATATCCTTTTCGTTCACAACAGGCTTGTGCTTCTCGAAAAGAAGTACCGGCCCGATGGCAATGCCCGGCGACGCCGGGATGCCCTTGAGGACGAGTTCCTCCGTTATGTGTTGAGTCGCTGTCATCCTCTCATGTCGGTTCGTCAAACGCCCTGTCGAATAGTTCAAGAATTGCCGCTGCAGCAGCCACTTCGTCTTCTCCCGTGAAACGGAGTCGGAGCACCGAGCCCTGTTCTGCGGCCAGCGTCATCACACCGATGATGCTTTTTCCGTTGATCTCAAAACCGTCCTTGCTGATAAGGAAATCAGACTTGAATTTCGCCGCCAGTTTTACGAGCGAAGCGGCCGGTCTTGTATGCAAACCGGCGCGATTCCTCACAGTGACATCTTTTTCGATCATTCGGCCCCGAACTTTATTGCTAGTACGTCCGATGAAGCAGCATGTCAGTGAACCAGGAGAGCATATCGCGGGCGGCTGACGGTCTCAGTTTCTGCAATTCTCCCTTCGCCTGGACAATATCGCGTCCCACAAAATCACGTGCCGCATCGATCGCTCCGCTCGTTTCGTAGATACGGCGGAATTCGCGGATCTTTCCTTTTGCAGCGCCGCCATTCTTGATCAGCATCTGGAGGAGTTTCTTGTCTTTTCCATTCGACCGTCGGAGCGCCTCGAGGAGAAGAAAAGTCTTCTTCCCTTCTTTCAGGTCGCCCCCGATCGTCTTGCCAAATTTCTTTTCATCTCCAATAACATCGAGGAGATCATCCTGTACCTGAAAGGCCCTTCCGACAAGCTCTCCGTATGTACGCAGTGCGGCTAACTCGTCCTGAGATCCATTCCCCACCAATGCTCCGATTTCGGTGGAAACCGCCACCATTTTGCCCGTCTTCTTGCGGATCATCAGAAGGTAGTCATCCACGCTTACCGCAGCGCGCGTTTCAAACTGCTTGTCGTAAGCCTGCCCTTCGCACACCTCGACGACGCCGTCCGTAAACACACTTGCGATTTCTCTAATACGCGGCGAGGAGGTCTTGAGAAGAATATTGTATGCGAGTGCGAGGAGCTCATCGCCGACAAGAATGGCGACGTTGCTGTCCCAGCGCGTATGCACAGTCGGCCGGCCGCGCCTTGCATCGGCATTATCCATGATGTCATCGTGCACAAGAGTAAAATTGTGGAGGATCTCGATCCCCGCGCTTGCATGAAGAGCATCGTCGATGTTCCCACCCACAACTTCACAGGAAAGAAGAACCAGAACGGGGCGAATTCTCTTTCCACCGCCGGCCAGGACATATTTGAGCGGTTTGTAAAGCGAGTCGGGCTTTGTCTGCTGAATGGCCTCGACAAGATAGCGATCCACACGTGACTTGTATTCCGAGTATTTCAGTTCAAAACTCATTCATTCACTCCGGTTCGACGAACAAGGGTCTGACGCTGCAGGTCATCGAGGTTTTTAGATCCGGTGAGGAACATCGCACCCTTCAATTCCATTTCCCATACTTCGAGTTCCTTACTCAGACCCCCCGTACCCCCTTTTTCCAGCGCCTTTAACATCGGACGGGCTACGCCGGCCAGGCCCGCACCAAGGGCCAGTGCCTTTGCCACGTCGAGACCGTTTTTCAATCCTCCGGAGGCAATCACGAAAAGTTCTCGGGTCCTCGTTTTCAGTTCGACCACTTGGGCAAGTGCGTCGGCGGTTGGAATCCCCCAGTCCCAGAAGACCGGTGCATGGTCCCGGCCGCCTTGCGGCCCACGCTTTTTTACCTCTCCGTTCCGGCGGAGTATCTCCACCCCTGCCCAACTTGTACCTCCCGAGCCCGCAACGTCGATTATTCGTACGCCGACCTCAATAAGCCTCCGGGCAACAGCGGCAGAGATGCCAGCCCCAATCTCCTTCACAATCAACGGGATTCCCAAATTCTTCACCAGCATGGCGATCCCGTCAAGAACTCCCCGGAACCGGGGGTCACCTTCAGGCTGGAGGAACTCCTGCAGGGGGTTCAGGTGGACAGCAAACGCATCCGCCTGAATGAGATCGGCAAGCCGCTTGAGCGGAGATGCATCTTTCAGCCGGGCCACTTCCGATGCACCGATGTTGCCGAACACGGGGATATCCGGTGCGACCTCGCGGACCACGCTGTAAGAGCGGTGATGCGTCGAGTCCTCAAGCGCCTGACGCTGGCTTCCGACTCCCATCGCAATGTTCTTCTGCGCGCAGACCTCAGCAAGGCCCCGATTGATGCGCTCGGCATCCTTGTATCCCCCCGTCATGCTTGAAATGAGGAACGGAAGGGAAACGGCCTTTCCCAAGAACACAGTGGAGGGATTGACTTCAGAAAAATCGACCTCAGGGAGGGCGTTATGAACAAACTCGTACCGCTCGAATCCCGACGTTTTCCCACGGAAAGAAACGTCTTTTGAGAGAGTAATTTCGACGTGCTGCTGCTTGCGGGACGATGTTTGAGAGGATTTCATTCATACACCTGAGGGATAATAGTGAAATGGGCCCCGAGAATCAAGAAATGGGGGACAAACAACTGTTGTCAGCAACCGTCCTGATAAAAACTGACAAAGCGGTACAGTGTTTAACTTGAAGTAACGCACGAAGCACGCCGAAGGCGATCAGCTTTCAGCAGTCATCCAAAGGAGCTGATAGCTGAATGCTAACATCCGTCGAGAATCCGTTTGTTTCACTTGGGAAACATTCGTACCTTTGTAGTCCGTAAAAATGCAAACCCATTCTACAAAACGAGTCGCATGAGAGCCATTATTCCCGTTGCAGGTGTCGGCAGCCGTCTCCGCCCGCACACCTATACGGTACCGAAAGTCCTGCTGAACGTCGCAGGCAAGCCCATCATCGGCCATATCCTCGACAAGGTCATCGAAAACGGCTTTGATGAGGCTACGATCGTCATTGGGTACCTCGGAGAGCAGATCAAGGAGTACATCCTTGAGCACTATTCCATCAAAGTGGATTTTGTTGAACAGGAAGAACGCCTCGGTCTCGGACATGCCATCTATCTCTCGCGTCACACCTTTTCCCGTTCCCCCATTCTTATCATTCTTGGGGACACGATCTTCGACGTGAACCTGAAGGAAATGATGAAGAACACGCACTCCGTCATCGGAGTCAAGAAAGTGGACGATCCGCGACGGTTCGGCGTGGCAGAAACGACAAACGGATACATTTCCAGGCTTGTCGAAAAACCCGAGGATCCGAAGAGCAACCTTGCTGTCGTGGGCCTCTACTACGTGGCGCAGCCGCAGCTGCTGGTGGAATGCCTCAAAGAGATGATCAAAACCAATGCCCGGACAAAGGGTGAGTTTCAATTGACCGATGCCCTCCAGATGCTCATCGATCGCGGGGAAAAAATGACCACGTTCGACGTCGAGGGGTGGTACGATTGCGGAAAACCCGAGACTCTCCTCAAGACAAATCAGACGCTGCTCGCACGCGCACCGAAACCAAAAGCCTACGAAAGCGTTGTCGTTCGACCCCCGGTTTTCATCTCGCCTCAAGCCACGGTCAAGGACTCCGTCATCGGACCAAATACGACGATTGCAGAGGGTGCAACGGTGGAGAACGCCATCATTCGGAATTCCATCGTCAGTGAAGGCGCGCATGTATCCCAGGCGCTGTTGGAAGATTCGATCGTCGGGAGCAACGCTCTCATCAAAGGCAGTTACAAGAGGATCAATATCGGAGATTCCTCGGAATTGGAATTCTATTAGCCGTCGTTCCGCAGCCGGTCTTCCCCTCAAAGACCCCTTGCTGCATAACCATCCTCCATTCGATCACTATAATACAGGATCACTTCTATGAGGTATTTGTTCACTTCGGAGTCCGTTTCCGAGGGACATCCGGACAAGGTGGCCGATCAGATTTCTGACGCCGTTCTCGACGCGCTGCTGGCCCAGGACCCGTATTCACGAGTCGCATGCGAGACTTTCGTTACGACAGGACTCGCTCTGGTTGGCGGCGAGATCACAACCAATGGCTATATTGAAGTACAAGAGATCGTCCGCGGGGTTATTCGAGACATCGGATACACTGAAGCCGGAGTGGGATTCGATGCCGACTCCTGCTCGGTCATTTCGGCCATTCATGCCCAGTCCCTCGATATCAAGCGCGGTGTGGACACCGGCGGTGCGGGTGATCAGGGAATGATGTTTGGATATGCATGCAGCGATACACCCCAGTATATGCCGATGCCAATTTTGTTTGCCCATCAGCTTGTTCAACGACTTGCCTCGATAAGAAAGAAGCAACCGAAGCTGATGCCGTATCTCCGGCCCGATGCCAAATCCCAGGTCACAATCGAATACGACGGCAAGAAGGCTGTCAGAGTTGACACTGTGGTCATTTCCACCCAACACACCCCCGATGCCGTCCAGAAACGGATCAGGGAAGATGTTATTGAACACGTTGTCGGACGCGTTATCCCTCAACATCTCCTTGAGAAGACCCGGTACTTTGTCAATCCGACGGGCCGGTTCGAGGTCGGAGGGCCGCACGGCGACAGCGGATTAACGGGACGAAAGATCATCGTTGACACATACGGCGGACGTGCACCGCACGGCGGGGGAGCGTTTTCAGGAAAAGACCCCACGAAGGTTGATCGCAGCGCAGCGTACGCCGCCCGCCATCTCGCGAAGAATATTGTCGCTGCCGGTCTTGCCTCGGAGTGTCAGATCCAGGTGGCCTACGCCATCGGAGTGGCTGAACCCGTTTCGATTCATGTCCAGACGTTTGGCACCGGAAGAATTCCCGACCAACAGATAGGCGAGATAGTGAAAAAAGAAATAGACATGACACCCCGCGGGATCATAAAGAGACTGAATCTTCGCCGGCCTATCTATAGAAAGACTGCCGCATACGGACACTTCGGACGGAATGAGAAAGATTTTACGTGGGAGAAGCTGGATTTGGTGGGGACGTTGAAGAAAGCCGTGAAGGGGTAGGAGCAGTTTCAGGTTTCAAGTTTCAGGTTTCAGGTTTCAAGTTTCAAGTTTCAAACAATTTACTATTCACAATTCACTATTCACACTCTATCTGGGAATCATGGACGAAAAACAGGGTGTCTACAAAGTAAAAGACCTCTCGATGGCCAAAGAGGGACGACTGAGAATTGAATGGGCCGAATCACGAATGCCGGTGCTC
>Ga0209002_10000586_pt1 | contig 29442 bp, 41 predicted proteins | sample Rifsed16ft2_FD_184010 | JGI IMG/M metagenome (GOLD analysis project Ga0209002, IMG submission 184010) | Soil microbial communities from Rifle, Colorado, USA - sediment 16ft 2 (version 2) | ecosystem: Environmental > Terrestrial > Deep subsurface > Rock core/Sediment | place: Rifle, Colorado... | reverse complement strand
CCATCCAGCCGATCCGGGCGGTGAAACCAACCAAGGTATTACTCAGAGAACTTATGACAATTATCGCAAAGGTAAGAAATTGGTTCCCGCACCCGTTAAGGGGATTACTCCTGGAGAGGTCGCTTCGATCTACCGAGAAGGGTACTGGAACGTGGTTAAAGGAGAAAGTCTGCCTAGCCCTCTGGACGTGCTTGTTTTTGATGCTTCTGTTAACATTGGGCCTGGCCGGTCTCTACAGTTATTTAAGAGGACGGTGGAAGAGACCACGCAGGGTCAGTCGTTAGACGACTGGCTGTGTGTTAAACCTGAGTTGCGGAAGGAACGTCTCCTGCAACTTGTCGGAATCTACAATAAGAAGCGCATGGAATATTACCGTGGGCTTCGGGCCGATCTACAGAAACATTTTTTGAAGGGATGGGGGAACCGAGTCAAGGCCCTATCCGAGTATGCAGCTACGTTAATTTAAAGTTAAAGGGGGTGATACGCTTGAAATTTAACTCAGTCGAACACAAGAACTTTGCATTACAGTTGGTGAACTCCAGCAACTTTCCGGGTCAGGCATTGGAGTTTGTCCTGGGGTTTAAACAGGCCGTGATCCTGGCCGGTCTTGAAGGTGCAGGGGAGGTCGCTAAGAATCCTGGTCCTCCTGCCGAGACACCAAAGACACCGGAACCTGAGACCACGACAACTCCATCTGGTGTGCCCGTGACGGACAAGAGAAAGGGGAAGTAATGGTAAGAGTACGGACTGCGAGATACGAGCCAATTTGCGTGGAGGAAAAGATGGCAACGATAAAGAAGAAGCCGGTGCTTACACCGGTTGAACCAAGTCTTGAAGTCAGCATTAAGGCAATTACCGATAACGGGAGGAAGTTTGATACCCTTAAAAGTCTCCCCGGACTCGAAGTGTTCGGTTATGCTGTTGACATCGTGGAGAAAAACAAGATAGGCGAATTTGCGCCTACCCAGTCCATCCTGATTTACATTCCGGGGTATTCAGTTTCAAACCTGTTTAACGACTGAAAGGAACGAGTGTCTGACATAATCCGGGCAATACTTGAAGCCAATAAGTTAATCGTGAAACTTGAATGGGAGGTGATTAAACGTGCCATTGAATCGAAGGTCGTATAAGAAAGATGAACGGGATGACAAGAGGGAGGACACCCGTGAACCAGACCGGGGCCGAGAAGATAGTCGGGAGCCTGAAAGAGACAGGGATCGTGATACACGTTCAGATTCCCGTGACCATGATCGGGACAGTCGGGATGAAGGTCGTGGCGAGAGTCGGTCCAGGAGCAGAGGGAGGGACAAGGATGACGACTCCAAGTTCGTCAACATAAGCCTGCTGTTCGAGGGCAAGACCGGCAATTCCTTCACCGTGTTCCTCAAGAGGGACCAGATTGATGCCTTGAAGGATTTGCGTGAGGATGATATGCTCGGAGTATCTCCGACCAAAGACGAAACCAGGTTGTCTTTGTGGGCTAGGATAAAGAAGTGATCGGGGACTTAGTTTTCGCAGCTTTGGCTCTGGTCACTCTCTTTATCCTGGATAGGATGGGGAGGCTATTGTGAGATGGGTAAGACGTTGGGTACGATATATCTTGCGCTGCAAAAGAACTGGCCGAAGGCACAAAGGGTCAAAACGAACGGGACTTTACCTGTCCGGCGAGTAGTGGAGAAGATTGATTGGCGGGGGAGGATAACGTGGAGTCGGTTATAGATCAAGAGTTCGGGTCGGCCCTCAAAAAACAACTGGCCGACTACATCCAGAAAAACAAGCGGGAGGACAACAAATTCCACATCTCCGAAATCCTCATGCCTCGGTACGCATACTTTGTTCGGCGGTACGGGAAGAAGATCAGCGAAGAAGATGTCGGGTTCTTTATCCCCGGCATAGCCTTTCACGAACTCCTGCAAAAAGTCATGGGGCCTGAATTGGCCGAAACCCAGTTGACTCTGGGGGATGTCATCGGGACTGCCGACATGGTGGGTCTCAAGTTCTCCGAAATCAAGACCTCCCGAAAGTGGAGTGTACCATTGGACCCGGACCCCATGTATGTCGAACAGATCGGTGACTACCTAGCAATGGACGGGACCCGCAAACACGGCTGGATCATCGTGATCTATTTTGTAGCCGGTCGGAAGTGGGATAACTCGAAGTCATCTAACCTGGAGATCGTGTGCTGGAGAGTCACCTTCACCGATCAGGAACTCCAGGAGTTCCGGTTAAACATCAAAGGGACACGGGACCTCTTGGACCGGGCATTGGTGAGTGATGACTTCAAGACATTGAAACTCTGTCCTCCGTGGAAGTGTGGCCGGGTATTCAAGGGCGAAGTCGAGGGACTCTGCTTTGCCTACGATAAATGTCAACCAGAAGGACGGTTCCCTTTGGAGGAATTGATTAAGGCCGATGGAAAAGATAAGTACCAGAAGCGTAAAGCGGATGGTAAGACAACTTCTCGGACCTCAAAACCGAAATCAACAGGGTCGTACAGGAGGACCAGTGGTAAAGCCCCTGCGGGAAATCCGTTCAAGAACCGAGGCGAAGGTACTAAAAGATCGGGTAATCCGTTCTCTCGGTCGTCTCGATAAGTTTGAACTCTTGGTCTCCAAGTCCATGTTGCATCATCACTGTCGGTACGCCGAAGTGGACTTTGAGGAACAAGTTATCATCTTCAACCCAACAAAGAATACGTTGGAGGAATTTCCATTCTCGGTACTGCACGAACTTATTCACGTTATGTACCACGATGCACAAGAAAGAACGGTTGAAAGAATAGAAGCCCTATTCAGGCCGTTAGTAACCAGACGGGATATCGAGATCATCATGGCCTACACTGTGCCACGTTTAAACTGGGAGGATTGGAATAATGGAACCTAGAATATTAACTATAGATTTGGAGACAGCCGGGGTCAATGCCCGGAATAGTGACCTGGGTTTTGTAATCATTTTTGGTTATAAATGGCTCCATGAAAAAGAGGCCAAGGCAATTATGATCGACAGAAAAAGCCTCAAGACATTTGATGACAATAAGTTGTTGACTCAGGCCAGTCAGATATTGCAAAGGGCCGACCTGGTAATTGGGCATTATGCTTCTATGTTTGACCGGCGGTTTTTCAGTGGACGGCTATTGATAAATAAGTTGCCCCCCGTGCCGCCCACAAAGATGCGGGACACCTGTATAATCGCCCGGTCTGCGGGTAAGTTTTCATCGAACCGTTTGAAGCACCTTGCCAAGATACTGAACCTCAAAAACCAGAAACTCGAAAGCGGTTGGCCGGAGGCATGGTTTAAAGTGATGCAGGGTAACATGAAAGTCCTAAAAGAGATGGTTGAATACTGTAAGGGGGATGTCTTGGCGACAGAGGAACTCTATTTGACATTGAAACCGTTCGACAACCCGCACCCCAGGATGGTTATGAACCGGTCTCTCTGCGGGGTATGTGGCGGTGAGATCAATTACCACGGATACGCCTACGTTGGGCAACTACGATACCGGCAGTTCCAGTGTAAGTCGTGTGGCAAATGGGACCGGGAACGAAAGGCTGCGGAATGAGTTGCGCTAATAGACTTGGACATCCAGGGCCGTTTATTGATATGTGGTTTCATACGGCCTGTGGGTGTGACAAAATGATGCCATACATAGGTCATCCACCACAGATAATGAAATTGCACTTGAAAGAAAAGATCGTACTGTGGGAGGACATGACTGGTCCAAGGGCTATGGAAGTCAGGACAAGAGAGTTTGAATTAACCAAAGTTAAACGTATCCGAGATGAATCTGGAATGTTCCTTGAAGCCCATTACGAAGAAATCCTCCCGGCATAGGTACCTGGTCAGGGCCTACGGGATCACCCAGGGAGAGTATGACACAATCCTGCGTAACCAAGGGGGGAAATGTGGTGTGTGCCAAAGAAAGCCTAAAAAGAATCTGGCAGTGGACCATAACCACAAGACAGGAAAGGTCCGGGGTTTACTATGTTACTTTTGCAATAAGTTTCAGGTAGGCCGTCACACGATGGAGTCGGCAAGGGCTGTGTATCTGTATCTTTTGAAGGGGGAGGTCGGAGATGTTTTTAGTAACTAGGAAATGGCACGGGGAGTATTTGAGAAAAGTCCGGGATGAATATAATAAGATAATTTCGGACATGGAACATACCCAAGAGGAACGAATCTTGCGTCTCACCCAGGTCACTGAGGAACTCAAGGCCAAGGGTCTCCAGACCGAGAAACTCCAACGCTGTGACCAAGGTCACGCTCCTGTATTATTCTCGGAAAACCTCCGAGTCTGCCCGGCCTGTCATTATAGTGAAATCAGACTGGATGATTATTGGAAATCCCGTGCCATGAATATAATAAAGGCATTGGCAGAGGACCCTGCCAGAGTTGATGATATGTACTTTGTGGAGGTATCAAAATGATTCTTAAACCAAAGGAAGAACAGTATATGAATCAACGGAGGGCTTTGCAGGGCTGTGTCAGGGCAATCACCCAGTTGATCGAGGTTGTCAACGACCTGTCGGCCAGAGTCTCCCAATTAGAAATGACATCACCCTCGGTGGTATTTCCACCGATGGACCCAACCAATCCCACAAACACATTATTTGTGGAACCAACGGAGGATACTGATGGAGAAATTTAATATGCACAAACCTGGATGCTGTGGACACGATGTACTGAGTATGTGCTGTCATCCTGATTTTGGTTTGACGGCACACAGAATATCAGACAGCGAGCAGTCTACGATCACAGACAGCAACCCGAAGGACCTTATCGGTGCCAAGAAAGTCCGTCTTGATCTGGTCCCGCCGTCCAGCATCATTGCCCAGGCTACAGCAATGGAGGAAGGGGCGGATAAATATGGTCCCTATAATTGGCGGTCCAAGAAAGTCAAGATGTCCATTTACATTGCAGCCATTCTCCGTCACACCCTGGCCCTTCTGGATGGTGAAGATGCCGACCCGGATTCTGTCTCCGGGAAAACCCATCTTGCCGGGATACTAGCATCGGCTGGTATCATCGTGGATGCGGGGGTGACTGGGAACCTGCTTGATGACAGGCCCCCAAAGGGTGCGGCCTCTGAATTGCTTCGGGACTTGATAAAGAGATGAAAAAAATTACTCCTGCATCCTTTGGTTATGAGATAGCAAAAGCCATGAACAAACTCAAATCGAGTCATGTCTATTTTGTAATCCAGATGGCATACGGGGACATAGACTGGGGCGGGAAAGACGGGGCGCAAGGAATTTTGGACGAAGTCATAAAACAGTACAAGAAAAAATGACGAGAGAAGAGATCATTGCCGACATAACAGGCCGCATGGGTCTTATCATAGCCGCAGACATCTTTAGTAAAATGAGGCACGTCTGTCCTAATTGCGGCGGTTCTCTATGGCCGGTAACTCCTATGGATGGAACGGCCCCCAAAATGTCCGGTTGTACCCAGTGTGACAAATATTTCAAGGGTGAAGTTGTGGAATTGGTTTGGGTCGGGGGACCCCCGGAACAATCAGAAGCAGTCTGTAGACCCTCGGAACCCGAACAGGAGAGATCATGAACATTGGCTTTGACGTTGACGGAGTCCTGGCAAACTTTAATTTGTCGTTCAGTAAATTGTGCCAGGAAATGTATGGGACCCCTTTGGTCGAGGATATCAGTATCATTAAGGACTGGGACTGGGACAAGTGGTATCCTCTGACCAGAGATAACATTCACAAAGTTTGGGAGGAACTCAAGACACGGGAAATGTGGTGGTGTCATCTGGAACCGCTGGTTTCTGGTGAAGTTTTCAAAAGAATAAATGCACTCTGTGTCCATAACAACGTATATTTTATAACCTCCAGGGCACCGGCGGGAAAGATGTCTCTGCAAACCCAGACTGCAAACTGGTTAGGGTATCATGGTATTGAGTGCCCGGCGGTGATCCCCAGTAACAAAAAGGCCGGAGTCTGTGATGCCCTAGACATTCGGTATATGATCGAGGACAACTTTGACAATTTCAAAAGCATCCTGAATTATTCCAGTGATACAACCTGTTATCTTTTGAAGAGACCGTATAATAGAATAGGTCAACTTTCCCCCAATTATGGTTGGGCCGAAGTCAACACGGTCGAGGAATACCTGGACATCATAGACAGGAGGGGCTGATGGATGCCAACGAGCGAACTGTTTTTATAGATCGGTGTGTCTCCATGATGATCCCGGCAATGATAGACGCAGCCCGGTCCATGATGGAGGTGTTTAGATCAACTATGTCTGGGGAACCCAAGAATGTTGCTGACAGTATAGCCCTGTCGGTCCTGATGTCGGCCTGCATGAGAATCTTCGATCAAGCCTCACAGGTAGCCAAGAGTGGTGGGGTCGAATATCTGACACCGATGACTTATGGTGACATAGAAAAGGCCAAACAAGATGTACTGCTAAAGAAACAAGAATTAGCAGAACTTGAAAGGATGTGGAAAGATGACCCCATACAGCCTAAAGGTCCTGGGGGCGACAGTCCGAATCTCCCAGAGGGAGACACCGGCAGGCCCAGTGATAAGGTATAGGTTTATCTATCCCCCCCACAGGGGAGGCCGGAACTTCACTGGGGATATTGGTTCAGTACACCCTAGCCTTACGGACTCTTTCATAAAGGATTGGGTATACAAGGCGGTCAAATCCGCCCAGGATGACTCAGGAACCCCGACCTCCCTAAAGACAGCCATAGAGCTATACCTGGAACGCCATTCTTCGTTCCTGGCCCGGTCTGGCGAGACAGACTGGCGTGTTCTGGGTTCGTTCCATGTCTTTGTTGGGGTACACATCACCAATCTCAAAGATGTCACTCCAGGGATGATCGAGGACTTCAAGGCCATGAGGTCCAAAGAGGTTGCCCCTGGGACAGTCAACCGGGAACTGTCCATTATTAAGAGCATGTTCACGAAATGTGTACACTGGCAATTACTGGACAAGTCCCCGGCGGCTCATGTCTCCAGACTCAAGGACTATCCTACCAAGACCAGGTTTCTGACCCAGGATGAAGTGGGTCGTCTTTATGCTGTCCTGGATAAAAGTGACGGCTATTTGAAGGATATTGTGATCTTGGCAAGAGAGACCGGGTTGCGTATGGGGGAACTGATAGGGATTAAACCGGATTCTGTGGATTTTGTAAACAGAACTTTGAGGGTCGTTAATACCAAGTCCAATCGGATCGAAACTATTCCGTTAAATGGGGCAGCCCTGACTGTACTCGTAAAATATCCGCATGGTCTCTTTTTTATTCGTACCTATACCCTTCGCCGGGCATTTAACAAGGCCGTAAAAGAGGCCGGGATAACTGACCTGACGTTCCACGACCTCCGGCATGACTTCGGGAGCCGGTTGGTCATGTCCGGGGCCGGGATCGAGACAGCCAAAGAACTCCTGCGTCACAAGAGCATCTCGACCACGACCAGGTATTGCCATCTCGACCAAGAACACCTTCGTAGGGCTGTCGAGGGGATGAAATGAGGACATATCGTTGTGATAAATGTAAGTCAGTTTCAGACTTTCTTCTGTATGGTTGGTGTTTTGAGTGCATCTGGCTGGCAATACGTTACTGGAGAGAGAATCATGGTTGAGTTCACATCCTTCAAAAAGAGCATAGAACTCCCTGACCGTGTGAAGCGTTACTCTGTGGCTGTGTACCAGCCGAAGGGGTTCAATTATCCTAAACTGGATTTCTTCGACATCCGTAAGAACGGATGGTGGATCAGACCGAGGTTATACGCCGAGGACCCCAATCCTTTGATGTCCTACCGGGAGACCCTGATGAACGCCTACATTGGCAGACAGGATGACATCATACGGTGGATATATGATCGACCAGATTATGTAGCCCTGTGTTGTTGGTGTCCTTACGAAAAGGCTGCCCAGAGGCAGATCAGGGAACATGGGAATTTTGTGTGCCACACCGAGGTCATCGGGGGGATCATCAAGACACTGGCCCCGGAGACTCACATCATCTGGGACTATGACCGCAGGACTCAAATGAAACGGTTGTGGACCAAGAACTCAGGAGTGTATGATTAGTCCTGATATAAGGGAGGAATTGCGTGAAATCGCCAAAGAACTTGAAACGCAGAAGTCGGTTGGCAAGTCTGGAACTGAGGGTCTTGAACCTGGAGAACCAGGTGGACAATCTGACCAGGCTTCAAGCAGAAAAGATAGCTGATGAATTTACTGGGTCAGTCGAGAACCAAACCACGACATGATAGCGGCCTCGAAGAATAACCTCACGCCGTCTTGAAGTTGTACATCGTAATATGGTCCGACCACCAGGGCCAGTACACCGACAGCCACGACCGTTGGCCGGATCGCTGCCCTCAGATCGACTACCCATTGGCTCGGAGTCCCGGAGATATCCCGATTGAAGAACTTGGTCTGAGCATCCATATAGGTTGCCAGGGACGTAGTGTACTCGGCCAAGACTTCTGGCTTGGTTGTCGCTAAGTTGCCCATCGTCCTCTCAGGGGTATCGCTCTCCGCCTTCACAAACTTCTTCTTGACAAAATCAAAGACAGGTGGTATAATCAGACTCCCGATAGCCACTATTGCGTCAATCACTGGGAACATTGTAAACCTCCATACAGATTATTACAAACCCCCCACAGTCTTACACAGTTGCCCCAGGAACGATTATTCCTGTCTACCCTGCATGATTCTCTAGGTGGTCGATAAACTTGTCTGTCAGGGCCTTCACGTCAGTCTTGACCTCCACAATAGCCTTCTCGATATGACATAACTCGTTTTCCTTGAGTTTGGTGAGTTTTCTGGCTATATACCAGAAGGCCGGGAATATAAGACCACTCACAAGTAACGATATCCATTCCATGTTAATTCCCCAAGAATTTCTTGGCTTGGCTGCCCATGTCCACGATCTCGGTCACGCCTGTCTTTTTGTTCTTTCTCATAATGACATCATAGGCCCCTGGCCGGATATCCGGGGCATCAACCCCGGTGATTATGGGCGTAGATTTCTTTGAGCGTTGGTCAACCCGGTACAGAACTTCCTCACTTTCCTTCATTCTCTTGGTCCTGGCTACGGCCTCCATAGAGGTAGTCCCGGCCCCTGGAGGTTGCAGGCCACTAGGACCCACACCAGGTTTCACGACCTGGGCCGTCTCACCAACCGGCGGAATTTCTCTTTTTGCAACTATTTCTTTGGCTATTTCTTCAATCCTATGCTCCTGAGTACCGGCTTGTGATGCCAAAGGATGATTGGTTTTGACTAACCAAGCGTCAATAGCGTCTTTGTCCGCTTTCGATAAACCTCCTGCCGATTCAGTAAGAAACCGACCTTTCTCATATTTAACTCTTGATAGAATAGATTCCAATGCTTTTGGTATTTCCTCAGAACCTTTTTCTGCTGCACTAATAACCTCACCCATTCTGGACTGTAAGATAGGTTCAGTCTTACCCATGCCACCTGCGGCAGCCTTCCCCTTCATAGCCCCTGAGACCCCCTTTATGGCCCCCATAGCAAGCCCGGCCCCTGGTAGGGCCATGCCAGCCACGTCACTCATTGACTGAGGCTGTGCCATGTCCATCAATGCGTTCGGATCGAAGTCAAACTCGTTGGCAAGTTTGGCTATGAGTTTCTTGGCCTTGTCGGTCTCGGTGTTCAATAATTGACCGAGAAACCTCCCTATGTCCTGCAAAGCACTCTGTTGTTCGGCCTCCGGGAGTTTTTCAATCTCGGCTTTGGTCAATGGAATATGATTAGGCATTATAGCTCCTTGCAGTCGCTAGACTGCTACCTTCCCCCCTGTTCACGTCTGAGTTCTGGCTGTTTAGTTCCCAGAGTACCGACCCCGGTTCGTATCGTACCCATAACTGCTGCACCGATTCCTGGTTCAAATCGGAGGTCCTCTCCGTATCCAGCATTGGCCGCTTCTGCCGCTATCTTGACAGCGAGTCCGGCAGCCAAGGGACTCCCCTTTGGCATACGAAGGGCATTGGTAAGATACCTGGCTCCACTTTTACTTGTCAATAAATAGGCAATGGCTTTTGGACCGGCAAGAAAAGTTATGGCACCTCCGAGGCCCACATCCCTAGTTTTTTCAGAACCAGTAGCCATCCCCACAAGGGCTGTACCAGCGGAGACAAGCACCCCTCCCTGAACCAACTGTATTACGACACGACCTTCCTCGGTATGTCTGAATTGGGCAACCTTGGCAGCCCGGATAAATTCTCCTATTCTATTACGTTGTTCTAGTGTAAATGCAACATTGTAAGTCCTGCGTTGCAATGGGTCATTCAAAAATTTCTCCATTGAGGCAGCATCCAAAATTCCATTTTTAGAATTTTTTGATAGAAAGGCTTCAAAATACCCTCTCTGGACCCCGCCCCACGCTTCATCAACTTTCAAGGATGGATCATATTTTTTGGCTGCGAATAACGCCCGTTTAAGACCCAAAACCTCAGTGATGTTGCCAGATTTAAAAAGTTCGTCCCCAATTCTTTCCCTGGCAATCTTATCGTCTGTAAGAATCCGTGTGACCAATTCATCATCAAAAGCCCTTTTACCTTGACGGTAGAATGAATTAAATGCTTTCCACTGTTGAAAGATGTCACCACCAAGTCGTTCTGCTGTGACCTTCATCTGAGAGTTCATCTCAGTGACAGCCATATTGATTGACTGACGATCCAGTTTAGCCAAAGTTTCTATTGGTTCTGCTCCACGACCTATGCTCAATAATCCGGCTCGTATTTCCTGGGCTTCTTTGAAAGATACAAGACCACCATACTCCTTCCGGCGATTGGAGACAGCAATGTGTTTCAGGACCTTGTCCATGTTTGGACCTAACTCGGTAAGTTTCTGGATATTCACTCCCTGCGCCACAGGACCAAGGGCTTCTACCTTGGCCGCAATAGATTCATCCAAAGCCCCGGCCATTTTTATAGCCATATCTTTATGGGCTGTGTCACCACCACGGAGAGTGTTTAAAAGAATCTGCCCAGAACGATAGTCCGGTAGGTTTGATTTCAAATCTTCATAATATAGTTTAGAAAGGTCGCCCTGTGCTTTTCTAAGGGCACGATCCGTTGCTTCATCGGCAGTCTCCATTGTGGTTTTACTTGTCATACCACCACGGGCCACACCTTCCAACCAATTTATGAATCCTTTGCCTTCTGTTCGTTGTGCCCCAGTTAAAACTGCGCCATACGGTTTAAGATATTCCTGAGCAAATCTGGCCTCGGATGTCGCTTCCTTCCGCAACGGTGCAATTATACGCCCCGCCGTACCTATCACGGCTTCCCCGGCGGCCTGTGCCCCTGCTTGACGTAAACCCGCCATTCCCGATGCCTTGGCTATTTCTGTCAAAGGTTGGGGCCATTCGCCAGTTGCTTTTTCGTAAAGCATCTGACTTCCTTTACCGATTGCCCCACCAGCAAAAGCGGCTGCGGTTCTTCCAGTAGCACCGAACTTTGTTGCGGCCACGGTGCCAACAGTAGAACCAATCAGTTCACCGGCATCCCGTCTGAGTCCGCTAAAAAATGCTTCCATCTTGTCGGGAGTCCTAGTGATCTCTGGTTGGACTTCCAAGTGTCCAGAAACCATACCTCTGATTTGGTCATCAGTAAGACCCTGTTTTTTCCACTCGGCTATATTTTCGATCAAAGTCTTACGAAAATCAGAATTTATTCCGTTTTGGTCGGCCATTTCATCCCCTTGAGAATTTCATCAGCCAATTCTTCTGGTGCGAGTTGTTTATTCTTAGATCGGACATCAGTCAGATTGGATGATTCTTCTTGTCGTTGTTTTATAAGATTCCGATAGGCTTTAGTCGGATCAAGCAATTCAAGAGTATTTCTGGATTCAGCCAACGCCGCATTTATCTTAAATGCCGCCGAATCAGTATCATCAAATAAAATACTCGGATCAAGTTCTCTGACTAAACGGATCATTTCCGAATCAGTTAACGCTGCCCCGGTTCTAGGACGCACAATAGCATCATACATCGTCTGAAATGCAGACCGGATCATTTGGCCTCTCGGTGTGGTCCCGGTTTTAGCCTCGATCAATGCTTGTTTGTCTAGTTGACCGTCAGGAAATAACAACGGGATCACTGCATCCATCTTACTTTGAAAACTGACTGCTACATTAAATCGACCAACAGATTCAGAAGGCATTGGCTTCAATTCTTTTTCTTCACCCATCACCGGTTGATCGCCAACTGTGAGAACCCTTGTTTCAAGTGTCTCTTTATTGACAGCAATTTTGGCTGTTTGATTTCTGATGGTGCCGGTTGTAATCTCCCATTCTGGAGTAAGACCACCTTTAACCAAAGCCTCTTTTCGTTTTTCTTCCTCAGTCAACTTCCCATATCGCTGACTTTCTACAGTTGGTTCCTCCAACATTTGTTCTTTGAAGGCACCCAATTTACCTGTGAGTTCGACAGAAAGTTCTTCGAGTTGACTTTTCATATCAACCCTGGATACCCCTTTTTGTTTAATAATCTGTAATGCCCTTTTGACACCATCATCACCAACTTCGTTCCATGATTCTTTGGGTATGTCTGGAAATGGAGTTGTCATGTACGGTGACATCAGAGTTCTGACTTGACTATATAAATTCGCTTTGGCTCCAGGCATAGGGGTTTGATTTGCAAATTGAAGGGCTAATTGACTGGCATTGTAGGCATGGTTATAATCATCATCGAATTTCTTCTGGGCCATCTTCATTCGATCAATCTCGGCAGCCTGTTCTTGCTGTCTATTCTGTGCCCTGATCTGCCCGATCTTGGCACCGATCTGCAAACCTTCGCCCAATCCTGTTGCAAGGTCATCAAAGAAACTTCGTTTTCTAGCCATAATTCCCCCTAATAACCGGTTTTTTCTCCCAAGTCACCACCGGCTCCGGCCCCGGCAGAAATTCCTTGAGGACTCCAACCTGTTGCGTACCCGCCAATCAATCCACCGGCAACCGTCCCGACCAATCGACCATATCCTCCACCACCTTCAACCCCCATCTCAGCAAGCGCAAGCCTGTTGGCTAATTCTGCATTGAACTGATAGGGTTGTTGTGCCATTCCATACGCTTGCAGCAATGGATAAGCCTGTGCCTGTGCCTGCATTTGTGGCTGTATGGCTTGACCAAAAGACCCGACTTGTGGCATCTGGACCAATGGCTGTATCGTTCCCATAAGTCCTGGGATGTTTTGCTGCTGTGTAGTCGGAGCGTATTGGCTCAATAATGCGGTTCGTTGTAAATTCGTACCACTCAAGATTCCGGTTGTCCCGGCTGCATAACCGGCCTCTCCAGCCTTGATACCGGCCACATTCTGTAACCCACCGGAGATAAGACCGGCCCCGGATTCGATTGTACCCCTCCGGGCAGATTCACGAATCCGTGTCGAAGATTCCTCAAAAGTTCGCATTGCTTGTTGACCGGCGGTAGAGGCCATGAAATTAGAACCAAGTTTGCGGGTCAACTGTTCGGTCAATAAGTTCTTCTGTGTCGTTAATTCATTCTCCAAGGAAGGGTCGATTGGAAGTTCCCCGGCAAGGGCCTTTTGCTGTCTGGTGGTATAGGCCATAGCGAGGTCATATTGAGACCTCTCCAGGGGACCCATACCGGCATAGAGTTCTTCCTGAGATAACTTCTCAAGCCCTATGAGTTCGCCGGTCTCGTCATAGGTCGGCTTATATCCCATAGCCGCAAACTGGGCCGGTTGGACAACCCGTTGCTCCCGTTGCTGTCTTGCTGCAAGGGCTTCATCTTTTGCTTGGAGGGACCGGAACCAGTCCCGTTCCTCTGCGGCTCTGGCAGCCTCGTCCCTGGATAAATTCATTACTTCTGATCGCCAGGCTCTTAGGTCCGCAATTTCTTCTTTTCCCAGGTCCAACTGTTGAGTCGCAAGATCAAAGTCTCTGTCTGAGGCGGTCTGGGCTATATCAATGAGTCGATCCAGACGTTCATCGGTGCGAACAAGACGCTCTTCCCCCCTTTGTTGGATTTGTTGTTGTGCAAATTCTCCCGAAGTAATCTCTTTAATATAACGATTATAGGCTCCTGGAGGGGCATCAGATTTAATTCCACCAAACTCTTGATCTTTTAACCAAACCCCCCTTTCCGCTTCCATTCTTGGCAAAAGGAAATTATACTCCGGCTCGGTCAGAGGTCTATCCAAAAGGCGTTCTACCTCAGACCTCATTTCTTCCATACTCGGAACTGCGATTCTATTCTCTTTGTGTGACATGATTTTATCCTTCTGTTGATACGGGAGTAGTGCCTGGTGTGGCACTAAATCTAGTGACCCAATCCTCCGGCCATCCGGCAGCGATATTTTGTTCAGGTGGAAGGGACACATCCATGTACCTTCCGTTGGGCATCAAAGTCCAATTAGCCATTTTATCTCCTACTGAATTATTTCCTAATCACTGATCTTTTCGATGGTGAACCAATGATCGAATATGTCCAAGTTACCACCAGTATTTTGATAAACTTCGACTTCTACATAATCTGAAAGAAGCAAGTTAAATTCATAAACACAGACAAGAAGAACCGGATTCAGAGTTAATACCGAACTGGTTTGTACGAGTGTTACTCCCTGAGAGGTACCATTACGCTTAAAACGCATACCTCGTATACCTGTTACATTTGAAACAAACGAAGCATGAGCCGTATACCGATATTTACCTGGAGTAATGGTGGTCATGCGGCTTGTGTTAAGAGTCGTACTGTGCATGTTGTCTGTGTCCCAATAATCACTATTAAAAGCAATAGCTGTCCAAGTATTATCAGAAATTGTCTGATTAACAGTCGAAAAGGCGTGAGCAGCCGGAACTGTCTGGTTTATTGTTAGACCATCAGAGTAACGAATAACAAAGCTATTTACCCCAACTCCTGCTCCCTTTGAAATTTTGAAATTATCTGAATCTGAGGTATCCATTCCGACACCCCATCCAGCACCACCGGTATAATGGAATATAATGGATGGATCGCCAGTAGACCCGGTTTCTATTCTGACATCAATCTGGGCACCGCTTGTCCCAGAAACGGCTTTATTCCAAACCGCTAATCTAACAGTACCTCCAGTGATTGTTCTATTGACATCTAAGACACCGGCGGCGGCTGCGCCACCAATTCCTACATTACCTGACGTATCAATGATTACATAATCGTTTGTGCCAAGTGTAGTTGCTCCAGATATTTTAAAACTGTCCGCAGCAGAGTTGTCTAATCCGAATGACCACGAAGAACCACCACCAACAGTACACACTACAAATGGATCACCAACACCATCTGATGATACGTTCAAATAAAGATACGCTGGCTTGGACGGGTTACTGTTTGTGATAAGCTGAGATGCCTCACCACCAGTGGCATGAAACTGATAAACCGAGCCACGAACATCTGCGGCAGCCGTGTTCTTACCTACGGTGAAATCATCATTTATTAAGTCCAGACCACCAACTGCGACCTTATAATTAAAACCAATATTTCCGTTCGTAGCTATCTGGAGGGCAGTTACGGTATCAGTACCAATCGCAAATCTATCAGCAATGTTCCCCAGACAATATAAATTCCAGTTGACGGCATCATTTCGGAGGACCAGGCTGGAAATACTATCCACAACAGTACTGCCAAGAATTAAGGAACTTTGTAGACCGGCCCCAGTACGACCAGCAAGCAAAGCGTAATGAGGGTGGTCGTCATCGGGAGTAAGACCGGTCAAGGCTCCGTGATCTGCGGCTGCACCTACGAAATCGGTCCATGCACCATTCTGATAGCCTTGGAATTTATTCGTGGTCGTATTATAAATGACCATCGAATTAGCAGGAGTCAGCGCATCTCTCTGTGCCGTTGTCATCCGGGGAGGAAGTAAGGCTCCGACTGTAGACTGGACATCTAGTGCGCCATAGGCATCAGGCGAACCATTGATTCCGACAAGTCCGGTAGTTGTTATGACTATACGATCATTGGCACCAAGTAAGGCCCCGTTGCTGATCTTGAATTTGTCGGAGTCAGAGTTATCAATTCCGATTGCCCAGTCAGATAGACCCGTAATCCTAAAGTTGATGAAAGGATCAGCGGCCAATGCTCCCCCAACCTGCACATGAAATTTGGCTTGACTGTTGGCAGTATCAGATGAATTGGTAACGGAGAAAAATAGATTGCCGCCCGAAAGACTCGCCAAGACTTGCTGACTTGTCGTAAAAATGTTGGCTACATTGACAAATGCAACATTGGTTAATGCTCCGGTAGGATCAATATACCACTCGGCTTGACCAGTGATCTGTTTCAGGAGATATCGCATCCGTTCAAGTTCACCGGCAAGAGTCGTGGGAAGGGATTCCACACCGGCAGGATATGGGTCCACCGTGGACCGCATCTCGGTCAAATCCTGAGAATAGTCGTCATGGCTTGCCGGAGTGCTGAACGTGATATGATTATCATGTTCTGCGTTCCGGTCTAGGGCTGTGATGATCTCGCCCGTGATAACTGTTTTGACTTTAGAATAATTTCCGGGCATCTTTAATCTCCAATAGTTTCAACTTCCGGTGATAGTCTTTTGCCTCTGTCAATGATCTTCCTGCCCAATTCAATTCCTGGACAGCAGCCAACTGAATCTTCCGTATAATGGCGGCCTTATCTTCTGCATCGAATTCCTTGTTTTTACAATCAACACACAGAAATAGTCGGCACTTAGACCCATCTGACAACATATACTCTTTTTCTCCGTAACGTGGGTCTTTTGCATGAACCAAAAAATGCTTCCCATTCGGCCCTGGCAAGTCAGACATCCTTCGATGCACAATTTCTTGGTCACAACACATACAGTTAATGTTCGTGATCCCCAATTCGTCCCAAAAGATGTAAGGTTGTTTTCCGTCTATGATAGAACACACTTCAATCATACCTATGCGTCCCATGTCGGCCTCGTTCCGAGGGGTTTGAAGTCACACATCAACCGTGTCACAAAAAAGTCCTCATTGGCGTTCTGATTGAATATCTCATACTGAATCCTGGTCCCAATAGCTCTGGTTTCAAACGCTGACTGGATCAATGACTGGCCCCCATACACCGCCGTACCAAACACACCAGACCCATAAATCCCGCCTATTCCGGCCAAAGATGTAGTTTTCAATCCTCTATCTGCGCCATCAACGATCCATCTGATCGTCAAGTAATAGTCACCTTCTGGCCGTGCTACAATCTGTGTCCCACGGTACGCCTTCCGTTGACGTGGATTCCCGAAATGCAAATGTGGTGTAAAAAACCCGGCATAGTACCCGCCGGATGCTCCGTCACGAAGTTCGGGCTGTTCCAACTTCCAGGTATTTCCAAGATAGTTCCCGGTCAAGACGAAAAAATTATTGTTAATGTCCGGGCCATAAGTCGAACATGAAGCCCGATATCCAGATATATCTCCGGCTGCCTCGGTGTCGTGTATTGACCATTCCTCACCTGGCCTGCGATCAAGGAAATAAACTATACAGGTATCGACTTCCGTTTGCCCCAGTCTGGGAACGAAGAACTTAACGGCTCTGAGAATAGGATCATAAACCCCGTGCCCGTCAGTAGATAACTTCGTGAAGTCAACATTTTCTACCATCCAGTCGTGTAACCAGGACGGCTTTAACAGGCTGGCGTATTTATAATCTCCAAAATCTGTAACTGTAGAAATAGAGTAAACTTCCCCATCTGCCGTCATAACAAGAACATCGTTCGGAGTTTTGACTATGAGTCTTTGGCTACCTGCACCCCCAGTCCATTGTGTTCTGACATATCCCCAGTTGGCTATGCTTAAATCATCATCATCCAAGATAAATGCAAAATTCCTTGAGAATATTATGAGACGTTCACCGAACTCAACCAGACCCACAAGACCTCTGGGATCACCGGAGTCAATCCGAAACACAGTGACGTTGGCATCGGCAAAGCTGCCTGATGTGTCTGAAACGTACAAATTGTTTTCTTTGCCTGGGGCACCTATCGCTGCAAGCCGGAGTGAGTTCTGCCTGGAGTGTTTGAGGATCACTTTGGGTGAAGCCGTGCCCCAATCAGTCGGGGGAGTTCCCAGATCGGATGTCGCCCCGGCTACGCCATCCCACGTTTGAACCTTGTCTGCACCGTTGCAGAAATACATAACGTCATTAAAAGTCTCCATCCAGGGCTGCGAATCAACCGTCAACCCTGACTTCAATTCAACATTGGCCGCATTAACCAACTTGATGATCTTCCCGTTGGCCGTCCCTGTTACGAGGGCGTTGACATTATTGGACTTCGTGAAATAAAATAAAGCCCTCATTTCTGGGGTCCCGGCTATGGGTGTACTGAACACCTTCTGGGTCCCTCCACGTTTCTTCCGACCCCCGGTGTGAAGATTGATATTCCGGGACGGGTCCACCATAGAATTGTCAGGTATGGAGTCGGAGTTAGGATTGTGCTGAAAACCACCGCTCAGAAAATCAAGCTGATATGACTGCCCTTTTACCCCCATCTATTTCCCCTTGGCATCCCGCCAACCGATCTAAACTTCACTGTACGCCTGGCTTGTTTCTTACGAAGATCGGAACCTACAAGTCTTTTTACTGATTCTACTTGCAATGCAAATGCGTCTCTTGCTCTGGGATCACCTTTTTCAAGATAGGCCCGTGCTGTGATTCCGGCTTCCAAGACATCCCGCCATTCCCGATAGATTGCTGTACGCTTTGAACTCGTCAGGTCTACAAGATTCAAGTCCATATAATAATCCAAAACACAAGCATAGAATTGAACCTCCGGGACGACATCCAGGTACAAAACCCCCTCATAGACCGTGAACATCTTTGGTGATCCCTCTGGGACATGCAATTCGGCATCTTCCCACGGGATGTAGCCAAGCACCCGTTCACTCATGGGAACCATGTATACGGTGCCATTCGCCGGATTCACTATCCAGTTCGGATTGACGACAGCAATTTTGGTCCCAACAGTGTACCCGGTAATTCGAGAAAACTGAGCCGATCCGGTTCCGCTCAGGGTGAATATCAACTTCCCTTCGGCATCATCCTGTGTAATCGTCTCACTGGCCGACAATGTAATTGATCCGGCTGCGCCAGCCTGTGCCGTGCCTACACCAACATTTCCGCTTTCCTTGTTCCCGGTGTATAGAGTCAGTTTGATATAATTGGCATAATCAGACGGCAGGGAAAGTGTCTGGAGGTCCTTTGTCGGAACGAGGACGGATGTTTCCTCAAGGGCCTTCCAATTCTTGAGATTTAGAAGTTCACGTTGAATCTCGTCAGCCCACTCGGTCTTGGCCCGGACATAGTATTCCATTGCCCCACATTTCTTTAGGGCTTCTGTCACAATCGTATCAAGGGTAGGTGCTACAGGTAACGCCATCGGTTACTCCGTTGGTTTAATTGCCTCGGTCGGCTTATCTTTCTGGGCCTGACGAAATGTCACAAATTCCTCATTGTCCTTCATCATCAGGATCATCCTCGACTCCCACTTCTGACGGGCTGAATCCTGACGTTCATCGTCAATGTACTCGTATCCTTCGGACACCATGCCATCAATAATGAACTTGTGAAACTTTTTCTTGATCCCGGTTGTGACAAAGAGATCGGTCCCATCATCAGTCGGCACCGTAATTTGTTTGTAAAAGAAATAGTTCAATGTTGGCAAAAAACTGGTCACAGGTTTTGGATGAAGATAAATCTTATTGGCAAACAACGCAAAGAATCTGGGCCATCCCGATTCTGCCAATGTTTTACGCATTTCCTCAAGTTCGGCCATTGCAACCTGAACCAATAGTCGAGGTTCCGATGACGACACCATCAACCCTTTACTATAAGTCGCTGGAAGGGTATAAAAATCTACTCCATTAGATGTCGCCTGAGAATCTGTAGTCTCCAATGCCCTCCAGAATCCCAGAGACTCGAACTCGTATAAAATGTTTTCCAGCCACTCATTTGCCTGCGTAGTCAGGATAGAATCCCCAACTTTACGCAGCGTTCGTGTTCTTAAATCTGAACGATTCATTATAAGTCCTGTGGGGGGTTTCGGCTCGTCCGCCAATTCCCCCCTTTTATGTCACCTTTAGGCAGGCGTGACAAGTTTTCGTGCGTGATTGGATCGGTACAGCTTAGACCCGAAAATCACATCACAAACGACTTCCCAGGCGATTGAACGGATGTTGTAATCCGCCTGTACCCGGACATCCTTTTGCATCGCCAGGATTACGGCGTTCTTGTGGAAGAAGAAATTCTCCCTATAAGAAGTAACCGCATCATCAGCGAGCAATACGGGACACTGGGTCGAGACATAGACCTTCACCCCGTACAATTCACCAAAGGCCCCAGTTCGGATTGCCGAACCATCACCAAGGAACTGATACTCTGTGAATCGGTCGATTCCGAGCATCACGTTCTTCTGTGAAGGATGGATCACCAGATAACGGTCATCTCCTGGAACATCAGCAGAGTCCAGAGTCTCGATTACCTGACGAAAACCTTCATCAGTTAGATCGGTTCCATTTCCGGTGTTACCATTGGCCGCACCGTTCCATGCAGTCAACCCGTCACTACCAATGACCTTGGTAATACCGGTTGTGGCATGTAACAGACTGTCGATGGATTTTGCCAGGGCATACCCGGCACCCATCGTATACTCGGACCGGAGGTTGTATGCGCTCTGGACCTCCACGATGTCCTCAAGCCGGAAGGATGATTCCTTGTGCTTGTCAATGTCCATCGTGAACTCGGTCTCAGTAAACGCCTGGAATGTAACCTCAGTTGAAGCCGCCTTGTCATTCGCAACCATTTCGCTAAGGTCAGGAATGTGCAGCTTGTCACCCTTTTTCCCGATGAAGCTGACTTGCTTCACCAGGTTTGCCAGGACAAGTTTCGCCTTGAGAAAGGCCCGGATTTCCGGGGACCAATACTCAGGGATAAACTTATCGGCTGTAGTTCTTGTTATGTTAGCCATGATAATCTCCCCTTACAAGTCCTCTCTGACCCTTCCCTCACGCAGAGCCTTCACTATTGCGTGTTGGTTCTTTGCGTAAGATATAGGATCATGGACTATCATTCGATCAATTTCACTTCGCTTCCAGACTTTACCACCAGGGGATTTTGGTGAATTGAGGTCAGGCAAAACAGCCTTCTTTTTCATTTCCTCAGTTTCATGTAAAGTCTCGACAGCACCCTTTTTTCCTTCGTTTCGAGCATCCTCTTGGATAGTTCTGAACTCTTTCACGGCAAACTCATATCTCTCTTTGAACGTCTTTCCTGGAGCCGTGGCAGCGATCCCATCAATCATGCGGAAGTATTTCGGACTGGAGATGTCTTTCTGGGTCTCTTTAAACCAAGCGACTGTGTCATCCATGTCCTTCTTTGTTGCAGCTTCCGCATCTTTAGTTTCGTCTGCCTTCCTTTCCTCGGTGACGTTCTTTCGGACTTGCTGTGTAACTGCCTTGGCAATATCCGCTAGAGCTTCCTCCGGTTTTTCATAGAATTTCTCGACAATGTTTTTGTCGATCACGATTGGTACATCCTGTGTAACAACCGGCTTGATCGCAGCCTTTTCGAGTTCCATGTTCCGTTGGGCAAGCCGTGTGGCATGGGCCTCAAGTTCCGTGTATCCCTTGCCAAGATCGTCTTGCGTTTTGAATTTGCCCAGAATGAGTTTGGCTTCTCCCTTATCGGGGGCCTTCTCGGTTTCTTTTGACTCTGTTCCCTGGCTCTGGTCCGTTCCAGCAGAGTCATCTTCCTCTGAGAACTCAGGCAATAACTTTGCCCGTGTTCCCACTAGCAGACCCGGATTCGGGTTATCTGCCTTTTGTTCCTCAGTCAATAAGACCGTTTCTTCCTCTTTCACAGGCTTCGTGTCAATCGTCTGAATGACTTGGACACCGGCCCTACGAGGGGAAATGGCCCTTTCTGTTACTGATACACCTGTAGGAGATTGTGCAGTCGTCATTGTTGGCTTCTGCGTCTCCACTTTCTTAATTGCCATGTTTCACCAAGTTATCCGGTCACGGCATTGTGAACCGGGCTTATTAGGCCGTTAATTACTGAATTTTACCAATGCCTCAATACTGAACGTGATGCTCGGAGTCGTCCCGGCTATGACAACTGACCAACCAAGGCGATCCCCAATAAAACCATGTCGGACCACACCGGCTGCCAGGGTTTTAAGGCCCTGATCTGCGCCGTCAGTATCACATTTCAATGTTCCGGATTCGTTGCTTGAAACACCCGGAACTGCCGTAGTGACTCTTTGAGGTACAATGTCATCACCTTTGATAATTGCAACAAATGTCTTTGCGCCTGTGGTGATAATCTGTGAAAAATGTACCAGGTCCCATGACGAATCCTTGTCTCCGCTATGGACATAGACATCATAGGTCTCGTCTGCATCAGCCCGATCAGCAGCAGTAATTTTTAATGTCAACACGACTTCTTTGATCGGATGACCATGAACAGTCATAGGATGATCTGAATTCACTGTCTTAGTGACAGTTCTTGCAACAGAAGTCGCCAATGTAACATGCTCTACTCGTCTCATTTGGTTTTCCTCTTTTCTTCGTCTTTTGCCATTCTCACGGCAATATCCACAAACCGCATGATGTCTCTCTGGCCCCGGATATAACCTTTCATGTACCAGAAACCTTTCATGCCCATCTCGTTCTTGATGCCCAAAAACTTATTGGTATCGGATGATTCCAAGATGTACTTAGTCAACGCCTTCCAAAATTCCTCAACCTTTTCATCCCGGACGGCCAGAAGCAAACGGTCTCGAAGTTGTTTCTGATCGAGTTCAACCGGCTTCTGACTCCAGGTCAGAGATAAAAACACCCTTTTTAGGTATTCCTTCATTGCAACATGTTCTCAGGTTCAGATTCCCCGCCCTGTTCCGGACCTGGAGCCGGGGTTTCTGTGGCCGTCCGGCCCATGAATCTCTCGGCTTCTGCCATAGCCATCATTCGTGAATCCTCGGCGGCCATAGCTGCCCTGGTCTTAATAATCTTCTTGTTCTTAATTTGTAGGAGTTTTCTCCATTCCTCTGTCATCTCGATAGGATCAATCGCCCTGGAAAGAGCGGGATTTCTGCCGGTTACTTCGGCAAACTGACCGAATTGCTGTAATTCCTGTCCACGAATTACGGTCATATCCGCCCCGAAGTATTCGACCCGAAATCTGGCTTCCAGGGCGGCATCGGGAACCTCGTTGCTCCCGTATTTGAATTGTTGGAGACAGGCCAGGTAAAAATTCAAAATTGGTTCAATCGTGTGATCCCCGGTGTGAGTAATACAGTCATTGAACCGACTGGACCCTCCCTGATTGATAAGTCCGGCTTCATAGGCTGATTTCCTGGACCCGGTGTACCCGCCCTTCGCATAATCAGAAGCCCCTGACGATTTATTCCCCCTGTCCCGAAGTTCGTTGATTTCCTGGTACGTCAAGGCTACATTCGTGTTGGGATGTAGAGACTTGATGTTATTGATGTCCCCGACCGGGATTCCCCCGCCGGGTTGCATGAATAAACTGTCAGGATCGAGAACGCCATCATCAACGTATGCAAAACTCCCCATAATAATCAGATTCAAGATGTCGGCTTTCTGACAACTGAATGTCTGAATCAATTCGTGGGTCCCTCGTACTGGTTCTAACGGCCCCCATCCGTAAGGTGTGAACCACAGGCTGTCATACGTCCCAAAAAACAGAGGTTGGCCGCCCCAATATGGGTTTTCCTCGAACTGTAAAAGGGTCTCCCGGTTGGCGACCACGATTACGACATCCTGGTACAACTTCCCGTCAATCTCGATGTCGCCATACCCCATCAGGAGTTCAATCTCGTCTGACGGGGTGTACTGGATGCCAAAAATATTAGCTCGAACCTGTTTATCGCCTTCGCTTGAATCGGAGGGGGCTGACTTCGCTCCCTCCGGGGCATTATCTTCCAGTTCAGAAAGATTCTCATAGGTATCTTTCATGGCCTGGAGGGAAAGTAACGTAGTCCCGGACCTTCTGATCTTAAAATTGTCCCGATGATATGGTTTTCCTGGATCGAGGACTATATCCAGGACATCAACAGTATCAAATGAAAAATTGTCGTATGTTACTTCCTCAACCTTCTTGGGTTTGCCCCCTTGTCCCCGAAGCCGTCTCGGACGGGACTTTTTGACCCACGGAGTCGCTGCGGCAGAGTTACCGAGGACTGTGAGTTGCTTCAAAAATGGCCTGATCTTCTCTGTGAACTCAGACACCACAACTTTCCGCTTGAGGTATTCCGTCATATCTTCCTCGAATTCCTCAGAGGCATCATCGAGTGATTCGAGCTTGAAATAGTCCTCGTTTATCGGAAAAAGTCCCGATCTTAGATTTGAAGCAATGGTATCCCCGATCTCCTGACTGAAAGTATCGGGGGCCTTGCACCGCCAGGGCCAACTTTCGTACCTGGACTCGTCCACGAAACACAGATAGTTGTTCAGACAATCACTCCAGACCTTTTCTTTCTGGAGCCGAGCCAACTTCCAATCTTCGTACTTCTGGACTATGGCTTCCACTACTTTCTGTTGGTCAACATCTTTTATAATCGCCACTTAATACCCCGTCATACTTGAAGCTGGCTTCCGGGTCCCCTGAGTTCTCCAGGGTCTTGCTTTCGGGGTCCCGACATAGCCCTTGGTTGCGTAATAAATCATATACTCGGCGGCAGAAATCCCGTGGTCATCTCCGATAGTGTCCCCGTATGTCCCTTCTTTCCTGGACCCGGACTTCCACCGGAGGAACTGTAACTCTCTCTCAAGATTCGGACATCGGCCTTTGAAGATAAATATTCTCGGATTCGGACCCGATTCCTTGAGATGCCAGGGCCGGTGATTACTTTTCGGTTCGAGGTATGAAAGGAACCTGTCTCGCCGGGCCTTTATTGGCACTTCACAACTAACTGACGGACAACCATACCGGCCCCAGTCATTCGCAAGCTGTAGACCGAGGGCATGGTGGTCGGAGATACGGACTGTCACTTTGGAATATCGCTTTTCAATTTCTTTTGTCCTTCGGACATGGATATCTGTTCCGAGGTCCGAAGCATAGTGTTCATCAACGAAGTAAAAATCCCTTGTCGGGGCCTCAACAGCAAACTCAACGGCAGTAGCATCCCTAGTTCCGAAATCAATCCCTTCCCGGACCGGCCATGAGGCCGGGATGACAAATGGCTCGATAAGGTGGATGTGACTTTTGAAGGGCTTGTAAACCCGTCCTGTATAAAATACCCATTCTCCACCGAATTGCTCCTGAAAGGCATCATCTGATAACTCTATCCTGGCTGACTCAATTTCATTCTTGTCAAAATGTGGCGTATCCCAGGCAGCGCAATGGAAAACTTCCCATCCTTCGAGGTGCCCGGCGTTGACCCGTGTTTCGATCTCGTATAGCCATAGACCTGTGAGGTCTGGGGTTGTCGGGAAGATTGCTCTACCCAATCTCGTAGACAGCGTAGGTCTGAGATATCGAAACCAGGTGTCCCCATTATGCTGTGCTGCCTCCGAAAGTATGATCCAATCATTCTCTTCTCCGACAAGACTCAGAGGCCGGTCTGCCGACTTCCCGTGGACCTCTGCCCCCCAAGGCATCTCGATGTAGAGTTCACCGGCCTTGGCATTGTCCCGAACTTTGATCGGCTTCGGGAGGCCAATCTTCTTGTGCGCTCGCATGAGGAAGTCCAGGATGTACCTGAACTCTTTCTCAGCGAGGTCGTAACTGGGTCCGACTATCCAACCCCGTGTGTTCGGAGTCAGGACATCAGCCAGGACATCCTTGGCGGCGACATAACTCTTTCCGATACGCCGGGCCGCCCGGACGATCTTAAAACGGGCATTGCTGGAATTTACCTCGTCCTGGAAGTCATTCGTCTGGAGGTCCAGGTCTTTCAAAAGCCTGATCTTATCCAGGGCAAGTTGATTCATTAATCAATCGCCATTGTATCTGGGTCCGCAGCCGAAATTGTAAGAGCCGCCGAAGTATTTGCGGCCCCGGCAGTAATCCCACCGTGGACATGGGCACTCAGATCAGTCTTAAGTTCCTGGGTCAAAGTCACCAGTTTGTTTACGAGGGTAACAAGTTCGTTCCAATCCGCTTTGGGAGATACTCCACGATTCCGGCCATGCCGAAGATTCGTCCTTGAAAAAGTTACTGTAGCCATTGTTATTCCTTTGGTTTGCTCGAAGTTGTCTTTGGTTTCTGCGCCTTCGAGTCAGGTTGGTTTCGCATTGTTTCTTTGCTCTTTTCTTGCTCAGTCTTGAAAGGCTGAGGGTATAAAGCCGGATCATCTGGATTCCAAACATAACTGGTTGTCGGCCTGAATGTTCTTTTCATTTTGCCTCTGCAATAATTGTGACATCGTTCGCTATAAGACTGGCTTCGTGTTCAAGTAATTCGTGTGGATAATAAGAATTCCGGCCCTCTGCGATTTGTAAAATATGGACCAGTTCATGTGCCAAAGTAAAATTGGGCCACGGATTCATTTTATCCGTCACCATGATAATTACGTCAGGGTGTTCGATCTCAACAACCCCCCAACAATTACAATCATCACTGAAAATCTTACTCGCCGTCCCGGTCAGCAGATAGACCCTCAAAGTCTCCGGGTAACTCGGCCTCCAGTTCGGACTGATTCGATTCTGGTACAAGGCCATGACCAGGAGCAAGACCCTCTGGACTTTCAACTCCCGGAGGTCCAACAGGATGACTTCCCCCGTCCGGGCTTTCCCCGGCAGGAGATGGGTTGCCATCACTGACTGGGGTAACAACAACGTCAAACACAGGGCCAGTAGGAATTTTTTCATTCGTTCCCCCCTGGATAAAATATTTCTGAATTACCAATTTGTACTGGGCGAGTATCTCGGTCGGCTTGCCTTCCATGATCCGGGCCTTGTCAACGGCAATCCCGGCAATCTTCGCCAAGTCAACTGGGTCTGCGTCCTTTAACTTATCTACTGTGATGTACCCAAGGGCTTCTTCGGCCAGGACGTACCATTCATCGGCCATCGTCTCCCGGATTGTCTTGGCTAGGGATACGAGGTCCTTCGCCCTAGACACGGCGTTCTTGACTACCGGAACCGGGAGGCTATGTGCTTGCCCGGCTTCCTCCGGTGGGACACCTTTTGCGACATCCCGGACTGCGGCCTTGATCCTGTCTGCCCGGTTATGACCACCCTTGACTCTTGGACGGCCCCGCTTCGGCTTGATGAAATCCTGGTCTAGTTCACTATCCGGTGTACCCAAAGTTCGTCTCCGGTGTAAGGGTTCTCGTCCATTAAAACAGGGCAACACCAACAATTTCCTCCCGTAAGGAAATGTTTTGGCTGTCCTGGGTGAGTAGGAAAGACATGAAAACCGTTGAGTCTCGCCAGGGTGTCAGTCTTTGGAGGTTCTGGCCTCGGTTCGGACAACCCGAATCCTTGGGGATTCATTTCTTCCCCGTAGGCTTCCAGCCGTGTTTGACCCCTCGCAAAAGCCTGACCTGGGCCTTGGCTTTTTTCTTGCTCGTTCCATAGGCATGAACATTGTCCGGACTAGAGACCCGATATTTACCCTTGCCGAGTGACGTAGTTTTGTATGGCATTATTTCTGTTCCTTCAAATAAAGTCGAATCCAGAGTTTACGTTCGGCTTCTTGTTCGGCCCGTGACATTTTGGCCGTTGATGGATCATTCTTGAGTTTCTGATCCACATAAGCCTCGGCCTGCTCCTGCAAAGTCAACGGACTCTGCGGAGTTTTCACGAACCACGATTTAATCCATTTCCACATTATCGTCCTACTCCGGTGAGCATTGCGGTATTAAGTTCATCTTCTGCCGCCGCAACCCGGCTGAGAAACAAGTGAGCAATCGTGCTGGAATTAGCCTCAGACCCCGGAGACCCAATTCGTACACGCATAATTGCGCTCGTAAAAACACGGGTGTCCTGCACATTTTGTGTCGGCCAGTTGGCTTCGGTCCGGTTGACTCCGGTTGCATCATCGTAATTGTCCTGTGCTGTTCCGTTGGTGTCATCAATGGTCCGAAAGACAGTCGTATCATCTTGAAAATTACAGTATTGATACCCTTGAGGAAAAGATGTATCACCAAGGGCCAAAGTAATTAAATAAGTATCGGCTGCCTCCAGATCAATACGGAAGGTCTCGATATTACCATCATTGGTCCGCTGTGTTAATCCGGCAAGTCGTCTATCAACAGTTGAATCACGGTCCCGGTCGCTGACTGTACTTGACCATCCAAACGTGACACCATTTCGAGTAACGGGGTAAATATCCTCCGCAACATATGTCTCATTCGGTCCATCCGTGACGTAGCTCGGTGTCGTTCTGAAATTGAAACCCTTGTCCCATGCCATTTACCACACCGTTTCGTGAGAGGAAACTGCCACCAGGACAGCGTTTGCCGCCGCCGTGATGTCTGAACTGGTTGTCTTTACAGCGTCTCTTAAATTCTGTGCAGCAGACCGTAATTCGGCCACACTGTTTTGCCCTTCGGTTACTGTCAAACCAAGGGCTGTGAGACCATTGACCAGTTTTGCCCGGAGATTCACGTCTCCTGTCAGCCGAGTAACCCATCCGATCCTGCGGAGATACTCGTTGGCATCCTGTGTCATCACGGTCGCAAGTTCGGCCAGACTTCGGGTATTAAGATCACGAATATAAGCGTTGGCGTTGCTCCGCATGTCCCGCCGGAGACCTTCTAAATTGTGGGCTGCGTCTGCCGCCAGTTTGTATTCCTCGAACGTAGCCATTATGCCACCACAAAGAAATGAACTGTGTAATCCACATCACCGGCGGCACTTAAATTGGCTACGAGGGCTGTATTGGCCGGTAACTTCCAGGCCGGTGCATACGGAAAGACATACCCACCACCATTACCGGCGAGGGTTCCACCACCACGAATCGTCCCGGCTGCCCCTTCTCGGACCAGGGCACGAATTTTAGATGCCCCTTGGTTACTTGCCATGATTCCGGTGACATAAATACTGAGTCCCCCGCCAGGGGCCGCAATGAGGGTAGTGTCCCCGGAGGCCGTGACGTTGGCTCGTATAGGCCCTTGAGTCGCACTTACCACAGCAGGGGTGACGTGCTGATTTATTGCGGGGAGGGTTAGGACATCAATGTCGCCAATGTTGTTCGTTCCGGCAGGAATTGAGGGCAGAGTCAAAACATCCACGTCCCCGATATTTGCGGTCCCGGCCACAAGAGCCGGAAGAGTAAGTACGTCAACGTCACCGATGTTGTTTGCACCTGCCGGAAGAGAAGAATCAAAAGCTGCGATATCGACCTTGCCCAAGTCCCGGAGGGCACGATCCAGGGGATCAGTCGGGAGTCCGACAGATGCCGTTACAAGGGTCGCTGTGTCCAGAGGCCCAAAGGCCGGTTTGATTACCTGGTATTTGACCCCTCCGATGTCGTCTGTGGCTATGACATC
>Ga0209002_10000585_pt1 | contig 29471 bp, 16 predicted proteins | sample Rifsed16ft2_FD_184010 | JGI IMG/M metagenome (GOLD analysis project Ga0209002, IMG submission 184010) | Soil microbial communities from Rifle, Colorado, USA - sediment 16ft 2 (version 2) | ecosystem: Environmental > Terrestrial > Deep subsurface > Rock core/Sediment | place: Rifle, Colorado... | reverse complement strand
CCCGCCAGGCCACTCTGGATGCCGACCAGATCAGCGCTGCGGAGTTAACTGCTTTTTGTGAGGGTGTGCTGCTCAATGCCTTCCGCTTCGAACGCTATAAGCAAAACGATGCGGTTGACCCTTGCACCATTCTCGTTCGCGCAGCTGACCACCTGGAAGATGCGATTCGCGTGGTTATTCATACCAACCTGCTGGTGGAAGCGGTCAATCTGGAACGAGATTGGGCTCACGAACCTGCCAACCAAATCAACCCGGTGAGTCTGGCTGAACGGGCAGTTGAGTTGGCGGAGACCCTGGGGATCAATTGCACCATTTTGGATGACCTACAACTAACCGCTATGGGCGCGGGTGCGATTACCGCGGTCGGTAAAGGCAGCCAGACTCCGGCCCGCATGATTATTTTGGAATACCCTGGAAAAGGTAAAGGCCTTGGTCAGCCGCCAGTGGCGCTGGTCGGCAAGGCTATTACATTTGATACGGGCGGATATTCGCTCAAGGACACGGTCAATATTCAGACCATGAAATATGACAAATGCGGTGGGTTGAATGTATTGGCTATTGTCAAAGCTGCCGTTGACCTGGAACTCGAGACGCCGTTAATCGGCCTGGTGTGCGCTGCCGAAAACATGATCTCCGGTGGAGCCTATCGCCCGGATGACATTTTGACTAGTCTATCCGGAAAAACCATCGAAATCATCACCACCGATGCGGAAGGGCGGTTAATCCTGGCAGACGGTTTGACATACGTGCAGCGCAACTTTAAACCGCGCGCCGTCATTGATATGGCAACCTTGACCGGCGGCGTTGTCACCGCTCTTGGACGCGTGCGCGCCGGCTTGATGACCAATGATGACGAATTGGCAGCGCAGCTTACCGCAGCCGGTGAAGCTACACATGAGCGCCTTTGGCGGCTGCCGTTGGATGAAGATTATTTTGCCCAAATTAAAGGTGACGATGCCGACATCAAGAATTCCGGCGGGAAGGAAGCCACTCCTGTCATCGGCGGGATGTTTTTGAAACAGTTCATTGAAGAAGGCACAAAATGGGCACATCTGGACGTAGCCGGTGTGGCGGATGTACCCAAGGATCTGCCTTACAGTCAGAAAGGCGCCACCGGTTTCGGCATTCGCCTGATCGTCAAATACCTCGAGGGGTTGGAATAACAGAAACCCTTACAGAATAATAGGTGGATATAAAAAACCTGCGGTTTGACCGCAGGTTTTCTGTATATTAACCCAACTTTTTGGTGACCCAGGGCAGCACCTGGTCCATGGCTTCGTGCAGCTTGCTTGCATCCTTGCCGCCGGCTTGAGCCAGATTAGGTCGTCCACCGCCGCTGCCGCCGATGACCGCTGCCACCGCCTTCACCAGGTCTCCGGCATTCCAACCTTTTTTGACCAGATCGTCGCTGACCGCGGCGATCACCATCGGGCGGTCATTGACCACACTGCCGAGTACAACCACGCCTGTGACGAAAGTATTACGGTAGATGTCGGTCAGTGCCCGCATGGTGTCGGCATCCGCCTGACTTAGAACCTCCGCAAGCACTCGCACGCCACCAATTTCATTAGCGTTAGCCAGTGAAGGCTCGAATTCAGCCACTGCCAACGCCTGGCGCAGCCGGGATATTTCTTTGTTCAAATTCGCAACATCCTCAACCAGACCATCCGCTTTCGCACTGGCATCGTCAACGCTGCTGACCAGTGTATTGGCGATCCGTTTTAGCGCCTTGAATCGCCGCTGAACCAGGTTGTAGGCCTCGCGCCCGGTGACTGCCTCGATCCGGCGCACTCCAGCTGCCGCGCTGCCCTCGCTGGTGATCAGGAAAATCCCAATATCACCGGTATGATCGACGTGCGTACCGCCGCACAATTCGTACGAGAAGGGGTCTTCGCCGCCAATGGTAATGGTGCGCACAACTTCACCGTACTTTTCACCGAAAAGTGCCATGGCGCCTTCTTCCATCGCTTGCGCCAGCGGTTTTTGGGCAATCTTCAAGGCATAGTTATCTAAAATATCGCGGTTGACGCCGGCTTCGATTTGCTCCAGCTGTTCTGTTGTGACCGCTTCGGGATGGGTGAAGTCGAAACGCAGCCGGTCCGGGGCAACCAGCGAACCCGCCTGACGCGCGTGATCACCCAAAACGTGATGCAGTTCAGCATGCAATAAATGTGTGGCGGTGTGGTTGCGCATGATGTCGCTGCGGCGCTGTGCATCCACTGAGGCAATCGCCACGTCGCCGACCGCCGGTTTTCCACGCACCACCTCGCCAATATGGGTGATAATGCCAGCCGCAGGTTTACGCATCTCGTCCACCCGGATTTCCCAGCGCGGTTCACTGGCTGAGACTATCGTGCCGGTATCCGAGATCTGGCCGCCAGATTCGATGTAGAAACTGGTGGCAGGTAAAACCACCTCCACCACATCGCCGGTGATGGCTTCCTTGACCGGTTCGCCATTTTGGACAATGGCTAGGACTGGTCCTTCGACTTCCAAGGTGCGATAGGGATCGTAAGCCACGCCGCCAACCCCTAAAATCTCGCGGGTTTGCAGGTCTTTGAAGATCGCCCGGTAGGTTTCCACCTGATCGCCGCCCATCACTCCGAACGCCTTACCGGCCCCGGAAGCCAGACTGTGTTCTTCCTTGGCGCGATTGAATCCTTCCTGATCGACATCCAGGAATTGCTCTCGGGCCACATCGCGGGTCAATTCAAGCGGCAAACCGTGAGTGGCATACAGGTCGAAAGCCTTGTCGCCTGCTAATACTACTTGTCCGGACTTTTTAACCTCGTCCAACAGCTCCTGCAAGTGTTCCATGCCCTGTTCCACGGTGCGCTTGAAGCGAATCTCTTCGCGGGTCAGCGCATCCAGAATGGTCGTTCGGTTGCGCTCCAGTTCCGGGTAGGCAATGCCGTAATTGTCGATAACGACTTCAGCGACCTTGGCCATGAAGGGTTCATGCAGGCCGATCTTCGTGCCAAAACGCGCCGCGCGGCGGATGATCATGCGCACAATGTAGTTGCGCCCTGTGTTGCCTGGCACCACGCCATCAGCAATCAAGAAGGCGGAAGCGCGCGCGTGATCCGCGATGACCCGGTAGGGAGTGAGATATTCATCCACCTGTTGCAGCGTGTGACCTGTAAGGGATTGAACTTTATCCAACAAAGGCCAGAGCAAGTCAGTTTTGTAATTTGATGAGGTTTTCTGCAGAATCGATACAATCCGGTCGAGGCCCATACCGGTGTCAACATGGGTCGCCGGGAGTGGCATGAGTTCAGTCGGGGATAAGCGGTTGTACTGGATAAATACCAGGTTCCAGATCTCCAAATAGCGTTGACAATCGCCGTTTACCCGGCAAACATGGCCAGGTACTTCCTGCTTATTGCAGGCTTCCGGTCCCATGTCCACATGAATTTCGCTGCACGGACCGCAGGGTCCGGTCTCCGCCATCTCCCAGAAATTATCTTTTCTGCCGGAGTACACCACATGTTCCGGGATCATTCCGGGCTGCGCGCGCCAATTCTCAGCGGCTTCCTCATCGGTGGGGATATCGCCTTTGTCATCCTTGAAGCAGGTCGCCCACAATTTGCTTTTATCGATGCCCCACACATTTGTCAGCAGCTGCCAGGCCCACTCGATGGCTTCCTTTTTGTAATAATCGCCAAACGACCAGTTGCCCAGCATCTCGAAGAAGGTGTGATGCGTATTGTCCCGCCCAACTTCATCCAGGTCATTGTGTTTGCCGGCTACACGCAAGCATTTTTGCGAATTAACAGCGCGAGTATATGGCCGGTGATCGGTGCCAAGGAACACATCTTTGAACTGAACCATGCCGGCGTTGGTGAATAGCAGGGTGGCATCGCCTCCCGGAACCAGCGAGGAGGAAGGCACAAAAGTGTGCCCATGTTCGACGAAAAAATCAATGAATGTTTGGCGAATAATCGCGCCGGTCAACTTCTCGTTCATAAGTGCTCCTGTAGCCGATAGATGAAACCGTAATTATACGCGACCAGAGGTCAGGAATCAACGGATGGAAAAAGATATACGCAGTCCACAGTCCTTTTGGGTGTTTTTAAAGCAGTAGAGCCGCCTTACGGCGGCTCTCTGCACACACAGAGACAGGAGGGATAAATGCTATGGAGGTTTAGCGCGAGATCGCCATTTTCATCAATTTTCCTTCGCGGTTCATGGTGACCCGGGCGTAATGCACATGTTCGTGCTCGCCCATTTTCACGCTGCGCCGGAAAATGACCACGGTACGGTCCGCGATGGTCTTCTGAGACTGTTTTCGACCCAGGTTGGCAGCGACACCGCGGTGAACTTTGCTGGCGACCTCATATTGCTGCTGGTTGACCGAAATTTGTGCTCGGTCCAAACCCGGCAAGTAAGGTGCAACCGCCTGTTTGGCGAATTGCAGCCATTTTTCACTGATGGCTTTCAATTCCTCTTCTTCGCTGACATTATCGCTGATGGCTTTGATCGCCGGATAATGTTGGAAACGCACTGCTTTCTTCGGGCTGATCGTTAGGCCGTCATGGCACACCAGTGGATCGCCGTACAGAACGAAGGAAATCAGTGTTTTTTGATCTTCCCCATCCAGGAAACCCTGGCGGTTGGTCATTTCGCGTACCATCGAAACCTTGGCTTGCACCAGGGCGTCGCCAACCGCGTAACCTTCGCGCAGCGCTGACCAGAAATAAAAGCCGAGTAAATCGGCGCCGACAAGCGGCGTGGTAACCGAGCCGTAAGAAATGCAGGTTGATCCGACCACTGCCTGAGTGCCGATGGACAGAAAGCGCAGCGCCAGTGAGGTCAGTTCCGTCTTCTGCATGGTATAGCCGCCATAACAGGCTTCGGTGAAGACGATTTTGGGAGAGTGCCCGTTCTTTGGCAGGTCGGTCAGGCTGAGCGCTACCGGATATTCGGGTCCGCTCCCGCGTTCCAGCGGGTCGCCCTGGCCGTACCATTCCGCGGTTTCAGCCAGTCCGTGCAGGTTATAGAAGCTGAGCGGGGTTCCGGTCAATTTGTTGTAGTTAAAGCCGCCGCTTTTTGCCGGCGGTGAAATTTGCAGTGTTCGTCCTTCGCCGATAGGGCGGTAAGTTGCCAGGGATGAACGGCGCCATACCGAAGCGGTATAACCGAATGCGTTGATTTTGCCGTTTGAAGTGGGTTGCGGCAGGAACCAGCGCCACCAGGTGAGCCACTGGGTGACCCGGCGGATATTCTTTCTGGCTTTGGCAGCCTGGGTGTGATATTTAATCGCCTGGCGCAGCTGTTGCAGCAATAATCCGGCGTCTTCGCCAAGTTCGCCCATAATGCGGCCAACCGGCCATTCCGGCACGAAGTAATTCGAATCCTGGGATGCATATGGGTTGTCTGAGAGGACCTCATCATCCATGTCATCGGTTGGGTTTGGCAGCCGGTGGAATGGCACCACATCCGGTCCGCCGACGATCAGTAATGCGCCAATGCGTCCGCCTTTTTTAGCCAGCGCTTTGTCCAGATCAGTAATGGCTAATTTCAGTTTCCACGGATCGACTTGCCCGGTCGTGTTGATGCCCAACTTTCCGGTCGTCTCGATATCATCGGGGTAAAAGACCATCGAACCCCAGCCGCTGCGGTTTTTGACGGTGTCCGCCAGACGCGTGAGTTCTTTTTCGATCACCGCCAGCGATTCGTCGCCATATTGTGCTCGTAAACCCGTGCGAGAGGAAAAGACCACGTAAATTGGGAAGCGACCATCGGCTTTGGCTATGTCTGGCGCCTTCATCCGCTTGGCCAGTTTCTCGAATTCCTTCTCAGTCTTTTTGAACCAGGCTGGCGGATTCAATTTGGCGTCGGCTTTGGCTTTTTCCGCCGCTGCTTTGGCCTTAGCCTTCTCTTCGGTCTGTTGAACCTGGCTATACGCGGCCTGGGCAGTGTTCAGGAAGGCATCTGCATCCGTCGACGTGGATTCAGTTGTCGAGAAAGTGGGCATCGCTGGCGCCTGTGTGGCAGCCAGACGGTTCCAGCCCATCAGGCTGGCAACTCCCGCTGGAATGGCGATATCCATTCCAATTTCCATGCGATCCGGCCACAATGGTTTATACGGGTGACTCTCACCCCACCAGCGTCCGGTCACCTGACCGGCAGCATCAGCTGCCACGGATTGGTGCAATATTGTCACCGCTCCAGCCTCGTCCCCCACCTCGAGTTTGGCTTCTGCCAACCCGAGTTTGAAAACTACCGCATCCGGCCATTGCGAGTGGTAAAGCTCGGCAAATTTGAGCAAATTCGCCTGATCTCGATGCGCCCGGATCACTTCCAGGTGCGTGATGGCTGCCAGCAATTGATCCTGGGTCAAAGCCAATACCTGGTAGGTCATGGTTTCCGCACCATCCAAATTACCCTCAGCCAGCGCCCGGCGTGCATTCCTTAGAATAGTGCTCCAACCTGGCATGGCAATAGAGGCGTCCACCCGTTGACCAAGGATGAAAACGTCCACCAGGACCCGGTTGTACTCATTGTGATTGCTGACGCCGTAGGCTTTTGCTAGCGCTTTCTGCGCCAAAATATCTTCCGGGTCCATGCGGCAGATTTTTTCCAAAATCTGGATGGCCTGCCCGGTTTTCCCTTCCAGGCTGAAGATTCGAGCCAGAATGCGGTTGACTTCCAGGTCGCCAGGGTAGATGGACAACCAGGTGAGCGTCATCTGGCGGGCGAAGCGGTACTCTTTGGCTTCCAGAGCCGCATTGAGCACCATCACCAGCGTGGAGCGCGATAGCGAACGGGTTATTTGGGGGTTATTGAGATTGGTTGGGTTTCTTACAGGCATGAGTTTGCCTCCTGACAGTTGTGTACCAGGTTCAATGCAACTATCGCGCCAAGCTGCCGGCGAATATTGACATCAGTGGGTGCAAGGGTGGCGGCACGGCGCAGCATCGACTCCGCCGCTTGATAATCCTTACCGTCGCGCAGGATCAAACCAGCCTGGTAGAAGGAGCGGTAATCTTCAGGAGCGGTGCGCATGGCTTCCTGGTAGGCGCTCAACGCCTCAGGAAAGTCTCGCCGGGTGGTATATACCCGCCCAAGATCCAGGTAGGCATCCGATTGATTGGGTGAAAGCCGGGCGGATTCGCTCAAATGATGCACGGACTTGTCCAGTTGACCCGAGTCCGCGAATAACCGCCCAAGCAGGAGATGAATTTCAGCTTTCTGCGGATTTAATTTCAGGGCAAGCAATGCAGCTTTTTCAGCTTCGGCAGCCCGCCCGCATTCCGCCAGCGCAGCAGCGTACGTGCTGATCACCTGATCGTTTTCCGGATGGCATTCCGCCAGCGGCTGCAATACTTGGACCGCGGCTTCAGCCCCTTGCAGTTTGTAAACCAGGCGGGCGCGTTCGCTTTCCAGAGATAAAACGCCTGGCAGGTCGTCAATGGCTTTGGTTAAGGTCGCCAGAGCGTCTTTTTCTTTGCCGCGGGCAACCAGAATTTTGCTGGTGAGCAGGCGAGTTTCCGGCTCCATTGGCGCGATTCGTTCGGCATCCCGCGCATATTCCATGGCTTTGCGGTCATCGCCAACCGCCAACAGCACCTCACCACTCAACACCATGGCCTGATACGCTTCGTCGGTATGCTGCTGGGCAGCCTGCTCCGCGGCTTTCAACGCCTCGGCATATTGCTTGTTACTAAATAATGCCCGTCCGTAATCCAGCCAGGCAGGAGCATGGTTCGGCGCGATTTGAATTGCCTTCGCCAGCACCTCGACCGCTCTGGGAGCGTCTTGCAAGGTTTGGTACACCGAGCCCAACTCGAGCGCAACATCCAGATTGGCTGGCATGAGCGCAAAAGTCTTCTCAAGGTGAGTTTTGGCTGCTTCCGGTTCATTGGATTGCAACGCCAGCTGAGATGCCCAATGCTGCCAACCGGCTTCGTTCGGCCAGGACAACAGCGCGGTTTCAACGGCTTCCAACGCCCGGCCAATGTCGCCGGATTTTTCAGAGGTCCTGGCTAACGCGATCTGGCAAATTGGGTTCTTTGGATCTATGTCAGCCGCTTTGAGCGCCGCCTGGTAGGCTGCCTCCGGCTTTGATTCCGACTCCACTGCGGCTAGCTGCACGCAGACCAGCGCATCACTATCATACTGACTGCCGACCTGGATTGCTCCTTCAGTATTGCCGCTGCGGTTGAGTGCCATGACCAGGGCCGCTGCATCCTCACCATTCATTGAAAGGCTGGCAAAGCCGCGCACCGCGGCAGGTGAAGGATTGAAGACAGCTTCACCGCGCACCTTCCAGCGTTCGATCTCTGGCGAATTGCTTAATTTGCGCAATTCCTGCATGGTTTGCGTGAAATGTTTGGCAGCCTCTTCGCTGATAATTGCCGCTTCCGGCAGATGGGCTGTACAGCCCAGGCTAACCGCTGTGTGATACCACTCCGCCGAGCGCACCATTGCGCGCACGCTGCGGAACAGTACCAGCGGCTGAGCCGGTTGGCGGCGTATGACGGTTTCCAGCAATTGAGATGCATCGGACCAGCGGTGCAGCTCCATGGCGCTCTCAGCCATGCCAAGCAGAGTACTATCCGAATTCTGAGACTGGCTGTCGCTATCAGCACGGATGGATTTTCCTTTCAATCCGGTGCTGACTCGATTCCAAAGTTGGGCATACAGTTCTTCTGCGGCTTCAAGTTCGCCATTGCGGGTTAATATCCGGACTTCGGCAGCCGACAGGCGGGCTTGATCAGGGTCAAATTGCTTCCCTTTGTCCACCATTGAGCTGGCCAGGTTGGTTTCACCCTGCTCCAGCGCGTATTCAGCCTTCAGGCTGTATAAACCGCCGATCCATGGGTTTACTTCATACGGTTCCTCAACTTCGGTTTCAACCGCTGCCAGTGACTGAGCCCGTTCGTCTTGCAGCAATTTGGCAGCCAATTCAGCGGCGGTAAAACGGTATTCAGCGCGATCTGCCTGTAATTCGACGGCTTTTTCAGCATGGGATAGAGCTTCGGGTAAATTCCCGGTTTTCTGTTGCAATCGCGTCATGCGTCGGTGAATCTCCACCAACGACGCTTCGACCGCAAAGAACTCGTGTGCCGTTTGTGATTTTCCTACCAAACCTACCGTTCCTTGGTTGCTGAGCGCCAGAGCTTGCTCGAGAGAAACCAGGGCAGCCTGGCTGCGGTTCAATTGATCCTGCAAATCCGCCAGGAAGACAAAATATGCGGCCTCGTTCGGGTTGGCTCGGATGGCGCGCTGCGCCAATTCCAGCGATTGGTCAAATTTATTGGCGTTGCGGTGCAGTACCGCCAGCTCGAACAGCAACCGTGCATCCGGTTCGCCGCTGACTTCCATGGCTTTCTCCAGGGTGGAGAGTGCGTTGAGCGGCTCGCCCATGCGCAGGAATGTGTGTGCGGTACGTTGCAACTGTTCGACTGTTACCGAGCCGTTTTCAACAACTCTGGTCAACTGTTCGCGGCAGCCATCCAATTCATTGTTCGCCAGTAAACTTTCCGCCAATGACAGGCGCAGATCCACCGACTCAGGCTGGAAATCCACCGCGGATCTTAGGGCATCCACTGCCTTGCCAAGTTGGTTGATCCGCACCATCAAACCGGCGTACCAGGTCAGATTTGATACCTCATTGGGTGCCAGCGCCAGGGCTTGTTCAGCCTCGCCAGCCGCGGCTTCGGCTAGATTTCCGCCAGCAAATGCTTCCGCCAGGCAGCGATTCAACCCAATCGACTCTGGATTGGCTGTGACTGCATTTTCCAATGACGCCAGTGCGGTTTCGATCTGTCCAAGGTTCAGCGCTGATCGCCCCAATCCTGCCTGCGTCCGCCAGTACCAAGTTTCCTGTACTGCTTCCGGCGACTCAATTAATTGACTATACGCACCGAATGCCTGTTCAGAATCTCCGCGCAGCAATTGGACCTCGGCAGCCAGGAGTTGTGCTTCGAAATATTGTGGTTGTAATGTGACGGCTTTTTCCAGCGCAGTGAGGGCTTTGGGTAAACGGGTAGGATCGCTAACGATCTGTTCTCCCGCCAGGTAGGCTTCCGTATTGCCAACTAATGTTTTGGCAAATAACAGATACCACTCGGCTTTGGGGTTTTCCGATTGCAGCGCAATCTCCAGCACTGCCAACCCCTCCTCAACCGCACCTTCTTTGAGCAGTAATTTGGCATGCAGGAAAGCCAGACCTTCGTGAACCCGCCAACGTACGCGCGCTTTTTCAACTACAGCCAGTGCTTCCTGTTTGTAACCCAACGTGATCAGCGCCTCTGCCAATTCCAGCGCGATTTGTACAGATTCTGGCGCCAAACGGGCAGATTGGCGCAGGAACGGCAGCGCATCCGACATTTGGCTGTTATCCAGGTACGCCTTGCCTAAGGCATAGTGCAATTCTGCCGAGTCAGGCGCGGTCAGTACTGCGGTCCGCAGCGTTTCCAGCATTTTTTGTGAATCGCCGTTACGCCGGTAGGCTTCAGCCAGTTCGAACCAGGGCATGTAGTCTTCGGGGATGAGCACGATGGCTTTGGATAAATGCTCGATGCCGGTATTCAAGTCCCCTTGCGCCATGGCGGATTTCCCCAGCAGGGTAAAAGCCATCCCATTATCGGGATCGCCGGCAAGAATTTTTTCACATACCGAATTAGCCAGAGCAAAATCTCCGGCGCTGATGGCACAATTAGCCAGGGATAATTCATCATTAACCGACGAAGAATCGGTCAATTGGACGACTTTCTGGCGCTCTTCCAATGCAGACGACCATTCTTCGCGGTCCTCCCACACCTCTGCCAGCTTGCGCAGGTGTTCCGGCGCATCTGGGCGAAGCAGAATGGCTCGAAGCCGGTAATTTACCGCTTTTTCGTCATCCCCCAGGTGATGTGTGGCATCTGCCAACCAATCGAGCAGTTCAACATCCTCGGAACGGACTGCCAGGAATTTTTCCGCGGTTTGGACGGCTTGCACAGGTAATCCCTGTTTGACCAGCGATTCGAGCAGCGTTCGGGGGTTCCAGTCATAGACAAACTGACCTTTGAGCGATTCCGGATTCCGATCGATTTCGTTGATCCAGCCCTCAACCGCTTTTTGGGATTTTTCTTTAAATTCCTTTTGGACACCCGGGTTGATATTCGATCCGGATTGAATAAATTTCGCCACCGCCGGATGATTGGCGGCGGGAAGATTGAAAATGCGGGAATTAATAATGCCGTTGCCGCCGATGAACAATGCCTCATTCATCAACTGAGGCGAAACCGGAATTTGAGCCATCAAATCAGCACATTCCGAATAGACCGAGTCGTTCAACTTGCCCTCATGGTCGATAACATTGGCCATTTGCAGTGTCGAACCTACCAGCCAGTGCTGCAGGATCTTGCGGGTCTTATCCAGATAAATCCCGGCTTGCAGCGGTCGGCCTGCCACCTGGTATAGGGTGGCTGCCAGCTGGTTGTCCAGCACTTTGCGGGAAGTGGTCACCCATTCAGCATGATCCAGGACAAAATTAGCTTCCAGGGCTGCCAAAAAGTCTTGATTGGTAACGAGCAATTTGTCCGCGATACCAGCAGTCAGTGCGAAGCGGCCTTTACTATTAAGGTATCGCAGCCATTCCACCTGGTACTCGACCACCAGTTGACTCATCAAATCGTGGAATAATTTGACCTGGATCTGGGTATCCAGCGGGTTGCTCAGAATAATGTGGCTGATCCACTCGATAGCCGGATGCATGCCGTCCTGCGGCAGCAGGGATTCTAGAAAATCCCATTTGTCCGGGATTATGCCGTACAGGCAAGCTAATGGAGTCTGCCACAACGCCACTAACCCGCTCATTGTTTTACCTTGCACCGAGGATATTTCGCCTAAAAAGCCGCGCCAGGATTGGGTTTTCCGCCGGCGTTCACGCAGAGCCAATGCCTGCATTCCTGCCTGAGACACGCTGTCTGCCGGCTGACCATTTCGCAGGGTATTCTCCAGGATCTCCAAAGCCTGCTTGCGCAGCGAGACTTCGATGCCGGGTAGGTGTTCTGCGGTTAAGTCGGCGAAATTCACCCGGTTCCCCAGCGGGCGCAATGCCAGGCTGGCTGGACTCCAGGAGGAAGGCAGGGTGCTATCTTCCGCTAAAATCGAATGCAGGAATTCCGGCTGTTGCAGCGATTCCCACACCAACTTGTCTTCGGTCAATGCGGCCAGAACGCCTGGCGCATCTGCTGGAGATAAAACCCGCCTGAGTTCAATCAAAATTTCAGCAGGTTGCATGGTTGCTCCTGTTCACTAAAGGGCGGATGAAATAGGCGCTGACTAGCGGATTTGAAGCGCCAGGCCGTAAGAAGCAGCCAACAGCACCATCCCGATCAGGATCAGGAACACGCCAATGCCGGCAGCCGATTTGATCAAACCATTTAAGGATTCGACCAGGGTGGACGCATTACCCACCAGTCCGGCTACTTCCTCCGCGATCCCTTTTTGTGCCAGGGTGGCTGTCTGCTCAGCAATTTTGCGCAAGTCGCCGCCCAACACTCGTGAGATCAGAACAACGACCCCGATGATGAGCAAAAGGACACCCAAAATGAGCAGGGAGCCAGCTAAAATCAGGAAAAACTCGGTTGTAGTCAAATTTAAAATGTTCATTCCCATCCTCCAGTTCTCTGTCTGATGGGAATGATGCAAGTAGCGTGCCAGAACGATTTATCTGGTTAGCATTTATTTACTATATCGGCTGGCAGGTCCGGCAAGTCAATGGTCTGTCCGTCGCTGAACAAAATGGCATGCTCAATGGCATGACTCAATTCACGGATATTTCCCGGCCAGTTGTACCGCATTAAAGCTTCCATGGCACGCGGGGATACATTCTCCACATTCTGCCCCATTTTCCGGTTGCGGTCGCGCAGAAAGAAGCCAACCAGTTCCGGAATATCCTCGCTCCGTTCCTTCAGGGGAGGCAAATGGAGATCGACCACTTTGAGGCGGTAATACAGGTCCGAGCGGAAATCGTTAGCAGCGATCATATCTTTGAGATTACGGTTGCTGGCCGCGATAATCTGAACGTCGACTTTGATTAAGGTGGTGCCGCCAACACGTCGGAAGGCGCTCTCTTCGATCGCCCGCAGCAACTTGGCCTGCATATCCAGCGGCATCGAGGAAATTTCATCCAGGAATAGGACGCCGCCATCCGCCACTTCCATCAGTCCATGTTTACGTTTTTCTGCGCTGGTGAATGCGCCGGCTTCGTAACCGAACAGTTCTGACTCAAGCACCGTGCTCTGTATGGCAGCGCAATTGATGGCAATGTAGGGTTTGTTGGCTCTTGGTCCCGAGGCGTGAATATACTGCGCCAGCACGTCCTTGCCAACGCCTGTCTCCCCGGTGATCAGCACGGAGACCTGCATTTGGCCGGCTTTAGCCGCCGCTTCCATCATTTTCTTTACAACCAAATTTTGACCCGGCACAAAATCGAGATTGTTCTTTTGCACTTCGCGGAAATGCGCCAATTCACGGCGCATACGGACCGACTCGAAAGCCCGTTTAATAGATTGCTCCAGTTGATCCAGCTGAATGGGTTTGGTCAGAAAATCGTGTGCGCCATTTTTCATGGCATCGACTGCCATCTCGATGTCGCCATGAGCTGTGATGATGATGATCGGTGGGCGCGAAGGCATATTATTGGTCTCGTACAGCAGACTTGGGCCGTAGCCGTCTGGCAGGGACACATCCAATACCACCACATCCCCCGCACCGCGTTTGAGATACGTTCGCGCTTCAGCCAGTGTGGCGGCTCCCAATACTTCATAGTTCAAAGGAGCCAAATACTCGGCAATGTTCTGGCGCGCATTTTCTTCATCATCAACAATCAATACCGTAATCGACATCAGGCTTCATCCTTAATGGTAGGTAACGTAACAGTGAAAACGGTACCGCCTGGGAACGATTCAACTTTTATCGCTCCACGATGGCCAGTGATATTCCGTTTGGTGATAGCCAACCCCAGACCGGTACCGGTCTGTTTGGTCGTGACGAACGGCTCAAAAATTCTCCCCCGAATCTCGTCAGGAATACCGGGACCGTTATCCGATACCGCAACTTCAATATTCTTCCGACCCGATGAATCGGTTGTCATTCCCAACTTCACCGATAGTATACCGCCATTTTGACTCATAGCCTCAGTTGCATTGCTGATCAAATTGGTAAACACCTGCTCCAGTGCGCGCCAATCACCCATCACTTTGGCGAGATTTTCCGGCACCTGATAAACCGGGGTGATGTTGACCCTGGATAAACGCGGACGCCAGCGCTCGATGATACGCATGACCAGTGCCCCGATATCCACCGGTTCCTGGAACATGTCGAACGGCTTGGCATAGGATTTCAGCGCTTCCATTTGGTGGTGCAGCCGTTGACAATCATGTTCCATGCGGTTGATTAACTCGGCGTTCGGATCGGTCGGACCGAGCCGGCGCGCCAGCAGTTGTGCCCCGGTGGAAATACTGTTGATCGGGTTGAGAACCTCGTGCGCGAAGACGCCCATGAACTCGCCCAGCAGCGCCCGCTGCTCCAATTGCCGTGTCTGCAGACGGATTTGTTCATGCTCGCTAATATCACGAAAAATCACCACCACTCCCGCAATTTTGCCATCCGCCTCGTAAGGCAAGACGGTCAGATCAGCCGGAAAGGTCTGTCCGTCGCGGTGATGGAGCGTAATGCTTTCCAGATTTGGGGTGGCAATTCCTTCTGCGGCGCTGGTCAAAACTGCTGGCAGCCGGTCTGGGCTGATCAAAATATTTTCCACCCGCTGCCCGGTTACCTCATGGTCGGTGTAACCCAATATCAATTCTGCCGCCGGATTGATGGCGGCAATCGTCAGATCTGGATTCAAAACCAAAAGGCCTTCCTGGATATTTTCATACATCACTTCGCGCGCGGTGATTTTGCTGGCACCTTCTGTGATCTTGCGAGATAAATTTTCATCTCGGATGGCGTGATCATATGCCATGCTCATATAAGATCCGAGCAGTTCCATCAAGGAGACCAGCATGGGAGGTGGTTGAGTATCGATTCCGCCCACCACCAGCAGACCGGTCGCTGCTTTCGCTTCTCCCAGCGGAACGGATGCGACGTAAGATATTCCGCCAATTCGCGCTGAACGGTGCAGTTCAGTTACCACACGTTTTCCCGGCACCCAGACGGATGTGGTCGCCAAACGAATCAGATCGCTGGCAGGTAGAACTTCAGGGAAAAAAGAAATTCTTTCCTGAGTATGCACTTTACGCAGCTCAGGAGCGTCATTTTGCGCACTATAGACACACACCAGGTTTGTATCAAAAATTTCACCAGGTATTTTCGCGATACTGGCCAATGCCGTTTGCAGATCGTGATCACCTAGCAACCCGGGTAAACTTTTCAGCGTATTTAGAATCATTTCCTGCCATTGAGCCGTATTGCGCTGATGAGCGGAAAATGGTTTCACTTTCAATACGTACCATTGACTGGCGGCTTCTACCTGGGAGCTGCGTGCCACAATTGGCAGTGTGGGCCGGTTGCGCAGTTTCAACATCAGGGGGATCTCTTCTGGATTATTCAATGCTGCCCGGTCAAAAGTCTCGAACAGGTCGTCGACGGAAGCATTCGCGACTTCACCAGCAGAATAAGCGGTCATCACCAAGAATCGGCTATTGGCATGCAAAAAGCGGCCCTGAGCCGCATCGTATAGCAGCGCAGGGTCATTCATCAAATCCAATAGCATTTGAGCCAGGTGCCCCGGGTCATTTTTTTGTGCTTGTTTGCCCCATAAGGCCTGGAAAGGAGATGTTTTAGGTTCTTTCATAAATTAGGTTTAGCCGGGAAGCGAGACTCGGCGCAAGTGCGCCGGCAGGATTCCTTCCATCGCCCGGTACTTGGCAACTGTGCGGCGCGCCACCTCATACCCTTGTTTGGCTAACATCACTGCCAATTGAGAGTCGCTCAACGGGTTATGTTCAATTTCAATCAATTCACGCAGCGCCGTCCGCACATTCAGGCTCCGGTCAAAGAAGGATGCCAATGGAATTATGCGTTTGTTTGGTAATTGTACTGTTTTATTTGAAACTGCGCGCGAAATTGTGCTCTCATGTACTTCCAGTTCCACCGAAATGAGTGCACGGGTCAATGGTTTGATATACCGGTCGCCGTGCATAATGTAATCACGTTGGAACATGACCACGTTATGCATCAGCCGCTGCATGGTGTGGTTGCGCTGCTGCAGGCATTTGACAAACAATGCAGCCCGATCGAGATCGGATTTCATCCCATCGCGGGCTTCCTCGCTGGCCTGGCGGGTCGCCTGGCGGAAAAGCTGATTGATCTTCAGCGTTCCGTGGATCGGCATGATGATTTCAACCACCAGCGGATTTTCCGGAATGTCATTCAGGTATGAAATAATAATATCGGGGTAAACGTAGGTTTGACCGCCGTTTGAGGAAGGCTGCCGTACGTCACCCCAATGCGCCCGCCCCGGGAACGGGTTGAGGTTTTCAGTGATGAATTTGACCGCTTCCTGGATTTGTACGGCGTTGGCTTTCAACTTGCGCGCCAGTTCAGGGTACTGATGACGGCTGAGATGATCCAACCCTTCACGCACAACTGCCTCAGCCAATGCCGGGACGTGGTGTGTTTCACTTAATACATCCAGCTGGACCAGCAGCGCTTCCTGCGGTCCGTAAGAACCAACCCCTAACGGGTCGGCATGTTGAATAATTTTCTGCAGATGCTCCACCTGCGAAGGAAGCACATGGAAATAGCGGGCTACCTCGACGAGCGGTATAGTTAAAAAGCCGTCTTCATCCAAGTGAGTCAATAGGTAGGCTGCAATCTTACGGTCATTGACCTCAAGGTCCATCACGATTTGCCGAAGGACATAGGTAGGCAAATCTTCGATAACTGGTGACAACGGCTCATCTGGGATATTCTCAGCGCTGCCAGCCCCGGAAGGGTAAAAATCTTCGCGCGGCGAGACAAAAACCACCGGCTCGTCGGTCGATTGCGAGGTAGGCCGGCTGCAAACCGGACACATACCTGCATTCGGCAGTACCCGATGACAGGTTGGGCAGCGGCGTTCTTCCACCAGCTCCAGCGCCGGATTGGCTAATTCCTTTTGAATTTGCTCGTAAAGCTCGTCGACAGTCTGGTTGAGCAGAGTCATAGTCTGCGCCAGGTGAGCAGTCGTTACCGGCCGAATGTGGGGGTGCTGGATTTGAAACATGGGAATTCCCTATTTTCTTCGAGCAGTATACAGGATAATCCCATTAGGTGCAAGTTGCATGCCAGGTTAATTTAACAGGCTTCATGGTAGAATTTTGGACGACAGGTAAATGATGAAGTCATCCAATCGCATTTTCTTCGCCGCCGCATTGATTCTGGTTTTAATTGGCGGCGGATTCCTGCTAACCAAAGGTCAAAACGGCAAAGCACCCGCCGGTTTTGACGGAGAACGGGCCTACGCAGACGTCGCTGCTCAATTAAATATGGGTCCGCGCATACCGGGCAGTGCTGCTCACCAGGCTGCCATTGATTACTTCACCGCAGAATTGATCAGGGCGGATTGGCAAGTTGAACTGCAGGAACTCGAATTCAGCGGGCAGCGGGTACGAAATGTTATCGCCAAGCGCGGCAGCGGCAAACACGGTTGGGTAATCTTTGGCGCGCATTATGATTCACGCATGGTTGCGGATCAAGAGAACGACCCGGTCAACGCTGCAAAACCCGTACCTGGGGCAAATGATGGCGCTTCCGGCGCCGCAGTACTCCTTGAGTTGGCGCGCAGCTTGCCGAAGGATTTGGATCGAGAAATTTGGCTGGCTTTTTTTGATAGTGAAGACCAGGGGAATTTGCCCGGTTGGGATTGGATTCTTGGTTCATCTGCCATGGCTGCCAGTTTGTCTGACACAAAATTGCCCGAAAGCGTTATCATTGTGGATATGATCGGCGATGCCGATTTGAATATTTATATGGAGCGTAATTCCGATGGTGAACTAACCCGTGAAATTTGGGAAACCGCAGCTAAACTTGGCTATGCGAATACTTTCATCCCCGAATACAAATTCTCGATGATCGATGACCATACGCCTTTCCTCCGGCGCGGGATTCCCGCAGTAGACTTGATCGATTTTGACTATCACTACTGGCATACCACCCAGGACACGATCGATAAAGTATCCGCTGAAAGCCTTGATATTGTTGGCGACACGCTGCTGGAGTGGGTAATCACCCGCTGATCAGCAAACCTTCCGCCAACTGGTCGCCTGAAATTCTCAGGCATGACTTGATATATCGTCTACCAGGCATAAATACGGGACCTAAACACCATGGCAAATAAATCTACTGAATCCACCAGGCCTCCGCGCGAACGCGCCTTTTTGGTTGGCGTTGAGTTACGCGGCGAACCGTCGCTTCTTTCGCTGGATGATTCGCTGGCTGAACTGGCGCTCCTGGCAGAGACCGCTGATCTTGAAATCGTCGGCGAGACGACGCAAAAACTGGATAAGCCTAACCCCGAAACATTTATCGGTTCCGGGAAAGTCGAAGAGTTGAAAATTCTGGTCGAGGAAACCCTGGCAGACCTGGTCATCTTCGATTCAGAACTTTCACCGCGTCACCAGCGTGAATTGGAAGAAAAATTCGGGGATTCGGTGCGCATTATAGACCGCACCGCCTTGATTTTGGACATTTTCGCCCAGCACGCTGACACCCGCGAGGGGATCGTGCAGGTCGAGTTGGCTTACTACGAATACCGCTTGCCGCGTTTGACCCGTGCCTGGACTCACCTGGCACGCCAGTCAGGCGGCGGCGGTGGTCGTACCGGCTCGACTGGCGGAGTTGGTTTGCGCGGTCCCGGCGAGACGCAGTTGGAAATTGACCGCCGGGAAATCGGCCGCCGCATCACCCACCTGAAGCAAGAGTTGGAGAAAGTCCGCGCTCACCGGCACCGATATCGCGAGCAGCGGCGGCGTTCCAATGTGCCGACTGTGGCATTGGTTGGCTACACGAATTCGGGCAAATCGACCTTGCTGAACAAACTGGCACGGTCGGATGTGTATGTCGCCAACCAGCTGTTCGCCACCCTCGATCCGACCACCCGCCGCGTTGAACTGCCAGCTGGTCACACCGCGCTGTTCACCGATACCGTTGGCTTCATCCAAAAACTGCCGACGATGTTGGTGGCAGCCTTCCGGGCGACTCTGGAAGAGATCAAGGAAGCCGACCTATTGCTGCATGTTCTGGACGTCACCCACCCGAATGCCCTCGAACAATGGCAATCGGTGCAGGAGACGCTGGTAGACATCGGCGCCCAGGACATCCCGATGGTCACCGCCCTCAATAAAATCGATTTGCTGGCCAACCCAGAATCGATGAGCTCGGCTCTGTCCAACCAGACGCCCACGATTGCGATTTCAGCCCTGACCGGCGCCGGCACGGAGGATCTGTTGAGGCTGGTGGAAGGTCAACTGTTTGAAAATTACACCCAGGTGACCGTTCACATCCCTTACCGCGAAGGGCACATGATTTCGATGTTCCACGAGCGTGGTAAGGTAGAATCCACGCACCCGGTTGACACCTACATCACCATTAAGGGCATGCTGCCAACCCGCATGTTGTTCCACTTTAAGGATTACATGAAACCGCCGTCTGAACCGCTGCAGGATTCAGCCTGAATGGTTCGCTGACCCCTCTGCGACCTGACTATGCGCAATAACAACATGAAAACCCCCGATTGGTATCGGGGGTTTTCATGTTTATTTGAAAATATCAAATAATTACGACTTCTTCTCTGCTTTAGCCTTAGCGATAATTTCACGACCCTGGTAATAACCGCATTTGGGGCAAACAGTATGCGAATGGCGCATTTCACCGCAATTGCTGCATTGCACCAGGTTGGTGGCGGTCAGCGCGTCGTGTGCACGCCGGCGATCGCGGCGGCCCTTCGAGTGTTTCCGTTTTGGATGAGGTGTCATTTCACTAGCTCCTGTCACTATCAATTCGTTCTTTAGAAAAGCCGTCAAATTATACCGAGCGTACCCGGTTTATGTCAAGCTAATCTGCCAGAATCGTATAAATATTCCTATAAACTCCCCCCTCCCATGAAAGATTTAATGAGAGTATAATCCTCTCGTTAAGCCAGCCAAGGGCTGGCATTTGTCTGAACCGGAGGCTTTCTCTGCATGAATCGTCGTTATGTTAATCTGATCATTATCCTCCTTCTGCTCGCCCTCTCCATCTGGATCGACCTTCCCTCAAATCCCGGAATAAAAATTGGAACTTTTGAAAGAAGCCTGGAAACCGTCCTGGGCTTGGACTTGCGCGGGGGGATGCAGGTGATTTTGAGCGTGCCAGCGGAAATTGCTGTTACACAGCAAAATCTCCAGGATGCGGCTCAAATCCTTGAGAATCGTTCCAATGCTCTGGGGGTGGATGAAGTTGTTTACCAGACAGCTGGCGAGCGGATCATCGTCGGTGAGTACCCCGGCGTCTCCGAAGCTGAAGATATCATTGGCAAAATCAAAGAGACCGGACAGCTCGAGTTCGTTGACTTTGGCGATGTCCGCATCCCGGCCGGAACTGTTGTCGAGACTGATTTTGGCATTAGTGATACGGCTGCACCTGAAGCGACGCCTACAACTGAGGTAACGCCTACCGCAGAGCAAACTCCCACTGCTGAAGTCACCCCAACTGAGACCACCTCGGCGACCCGCTACCACACCGTCTTAACCGGCGCCGATTTAACCTCCGTCGGCGTGGTGCGCGGCGAGTTGAACAATTACACGGTCGCCATTGAATTTAATTCGGATGCCGCGGACACGCTCAAAACCTGGACCACCGAGAATGTTGGCAAAATCCTGGGCATCGTGTTGGATAAAACGGTCATTTCCTCCCCGTCTGTGGAAAACCCCATTCCCGATGGACAGGCAGAAATCATCGGCCAATTTACTAGCGAATCAGCCAACGCCCTGGCAGTTCAACTGCGTTATGGCTCGCTGCCCATCCCCCTGGAAATCGAGCAGATCCGCGTGATCGGCCCGACGCTCGGCCAGGACTCGCTGGATAAATCGCTGCTGGCAGGCATCATCGGCTTCGGCATCGTCATGCTGTTCATGGGCATCTACTACCGCGTCCCTGGTATCGTGGCTGATCTGGCACTGATTTTCTACGCTCTGCTGGTCTTCGCCATCTTCAAACTGGTACCCGTCACGCTGACCCTTCCGGGCATCGCCGGCTTCCTGCTCAGTACCGGAGCAGCCCTGGATGCCAATATTCTGATCTTCGAGCGCTTGAAAGAAGAAATACGCAACGGACGCACAATGCGCCAAGCTATTGACCTTGCCTGGCGGCGTGCCTGGCCGTCCATCCGTGATTCGAACATCGCAGCGTTGATTACCGCAGCCATTTTGTTCTGGTTTGGCTCCACCTTCGGCGCCAGTTTCGTCAAAGGTTTTGCGCTAACCCTGGCTCTGGGTGTAGGTGTCTCCTTGCTCACTGCATTCACCGTCACCCGCACCCTGCTTGGCCTGGCGGTTGAATGGATCAAGAATCCCGAACAACGTCCGGGTCTTTTCGGGCTTTAGAGGAACGAAAAATGATTAATATTCTTGGAAAACGCTACTACTACTTCGCTCTTTCTATGCTGCTGATCATTCCCGGCTTGATCATCCTGGCAGTCAACGGCCTACCACTGGCGATTGACTTCAAAGGCGGGACGCTGCTCGAGCTGCAATTCCCCACGACAAATTTACCCGAGACCACAGATGTCATCGCCCTGTACAACGAAATGGGCTTCGAAGAAGTTCAGGTGCAAACTGCTTTAGGTCCCTCCGGTGAGCGCGACATTCTGGTGATCCGTTCTCCTTTCATGGATGACACCACCAAAATCGCGCTGGTCGACCAGATGCAGACCAAATTTGGTATCGAGGAACTGGCTGTCAACCGCTTCGACAGCGTCGGCCCAGTCATTGCCGGGCAGGTGACCAACCGTGCCGCACTGGCAGTTGCCCTAGCTGCCCTGGCAGTGATCATCTACATCACCTATGCCTTCCGCGGTATTCCGCATGCTTTCCGCTATGGCGTCTGTGCCATCATCGCCATGCTGCACGATATTTTGATCGTTTTCAGCATCACCGCCATTGGCTCTGTGTTTTGGGGTTGGCAAATGGACTCAATGTTCCTGACCGCCCTGCTCACTGTGATAGGTTTCTCGACCCAGGACAAGATCGTGGTGTTCGACCGCATTCGCGAGAACAGCGGCATCCTGCGCAAACTGCCCTTTGAAAAACTTGCCAACCATTCCATCGTCCAAACGCTGCAGCGCTCGATCAACACCCAGCTTATGACCGTTGAATTCATGCTGCTCTCGCTCGCCCTGTTCGGCGGCGTGACCCTGCGCGAATTCGCGGTAATCCTGCTGGTCGGCCTGTTGAGCGGTACATATTCCTCGATTTTCATCGCCGCACCGTTGCTGGTGGTGTGGGAAAATCAGGAATGGAAAACCTGGTTCCGCCGACAAAGCGTAAACGCCTGAATTAACTGTAAAAAGACGAGAAAACAGGGTCAATGGTCATTTGCCATGACCCTGTTTTTTTGTCAGAATAGTATCGTGAATTTCTGAACAGGTTTCACTTTTTATTATTTTCGAATCCGGTAAAATGGAGAGGATAGGATCACCCTGCCTGTCACCTCCCGCTGAATTCACCCTATTTTCCCCAAACCAAATCCTAAAAGAGGAACCCTATGCGTAAAGAAGTTGTTCTGATCACTGGCGCGAACGGTGAAATTGGCCACGGATTGATCTCTCACCTGGCCGCACATGGCAATTGCGGCGTGATCGCCCTGGATGTTCAGCCGTTGGACGATGAGCTCAAACCAGCTGTCGAGAAGTTCGTGCAGGGAGATATCCTGGACACCATGCTTTTAGGCCGGCTGGTCTCGGAATACGAGATCCGAGCGGTCTATCACCTGGCCTCCATCCTCTCGACCAAAGCAGAATATAATCCCGAAACAGCACACCGCGTGAATGTAGAAGGAACGCTCAACCTGCTACGCCTTTCGGTGGAACAATCGCAATGGCAGGGTCGGGCAGTCAAATTCCTCTATCCCAGTTCGATCGCCGCCTACGGTCTGCCCAATTTGGAAACCAAGAATGCCAGCGGCAAGATTAAAGAACACAACTGGCTCGAACCGACCACCATGTACGGCATCAACAAACTATACTGCGAACACCTCGGCCGCTACTATACCCGACACTACCGCCAGCTGGCTGCCGATCAGAGCCCGACCCATGTCGACTTCCGCTGCATCCGTTTCCCCGGTCTGATCAGCGCCATGACCGTGCCTACCGGCGGTACCAGCGATTACGGCCCGGAAATGCTGCACCACGCCGCTCAGGGCAAACCCTATGACTGTTTCGTGCGGCCGGATACCCGCCTGCCCTTCATGGTGATGCCGGACGCGATTAAATCGCTGCTGCAACTCGAAGCTGCTCCCAAAGAGACCCTCAAACAACTAACATATAACGTGACCAGCTTCAGCCCCACCGCCATGGAATTTTTCGAAATTGTACAGAGAGCCTTCCCCGGCGCGGTGGTCGACTTTAAACCGCATGGAGCCCGCCAGGGCATCGTTGACACCTGGCCGGCAGACGTCGATGACTCGGCTGCCCGGCGCGATTGGGGCTGGCAGCCGGATTACGATCAAAACCGCTCCTTCGAGGAATATTTGCTGCCTGCGATTCGCGAGCGCTACGCGGTAAAAAGTTAACTTTATTCGTTTACGTAACAATATATCGGGGCAGATTGCAATCTGCCCCGATTATTATCGCCCCAACCCATTTGATTTTTGATGGAATATTAATATTTTTGCGGTATCATCCATTTTTGAAGCCTATTTTTCGAGGTAAACCATGTCTAAACCAAAGCCTACTGAATCTTGGGAAAAAGTTCCCTTCAAGACCGAAACCAAACAAATTCTTAACATCCTGATTCATTCACTTTATTCCGAGCGCGAAGTTTTCCTGCGCGAGTTGATTTCCAATGCCTCAGACGCGCTCACCCGCCTCCAATTTGAGCTGTTGACTAACCGCGACGTTCTTGATGCGGATGCTGAGGTCGGTATTTGGGTCAGCGGCGACCCGGAAGCCAAAACTCTGACTATCCGCGACAATGGTATCGGCATGACCGCTCAGGAATTGGCCGAAAATCTGGGCACAATCGCCCACTCAGGCGCTCGGGCTTTTATTGAAGCAGCACAGACGCAGTCCAACCACCTGAGCGACATCATCGGTCAATTTGGCGTTGGCTTTTATTCAGCTTTCATGGTCGCTGATTCGATCGATGTGCTCTCACGCACCCACAAACTGGACGGCTCCGCCGCCCGTTGGGAAGCGCTCGATGAGGAAACCTTCACCATTCAGCCGGCAGAAAAAGCTGACCGCGGCACTACCATCGTAATCCACCTCAAAGATGACGCCCAGGAATTTGCCGCGGAAGACCGGCTGCGCGAGATCATAAACAAACACAGCGATTTCATCCCCCATCCCATCTATCTTGGCAGCGGCACCGAACCGGTCAACCAGCAATCCGCGGTCTGGCGCAAGCAGCCATCGACCTTGAAGGATGAAGATTACCTCAACTTTTATCACCAATTCACCCTCGACCACCGCGAACCGCTGCTCAAAGTGCATCTGTCTGTGGACGCTCCGGTGCAAATGTATGCCCTGCTGTACGTACCTGCCTCCCCGGAAAAAACCATCTTTTCCCCGCGTAAGGACGAAGGGATTAAGTTGTACGCCCGAAAAGTCTTGATTCAGGAGTATTCCAAAGATTTGCTGCCGCCTTACCTGCGTTTCGTGGACGGCGTGGTGGATTCCGAAGACTTACCGCTCAACGTTGCCCGCGAGTCGATTCAATCCAACCGCGTCATGGCGCAGTTGAGGCGGGTGATTACCAACAAATTGGTCGATGCCCTGACCACCCTTGGCAAGGACCAACCCGAAAAGTATGTCGAATTTTGGACAGTATACGGCCGGTACATCAAGGAAGGCATCGCCACTGACCCCGAGGCATTAACCCCGCTGACGCCGCTGCTGCGTTTCCCAACCGCCAAAAGCCCGCAAGGATGGAGGTCCCTGGCGGAATATGTGGCTGCCAGCCCTTCCCACCAGGAAAAGATTTATTACCTGCTGGGTGAAGATGAACGCTTATTGGCATCTAGCCCCCATCTGGAAGGTTTCAAAGCCCAGGGGACTGATGTGCTGCTGCTGGCAGATCCGCTGGATTCATTCGTCCTGCTCAAGCTGGACAAATTTGAGGGGAAAGAGCTGGTCAATGCTGCTCAGGAAGCCACCCCAGCCCCGGAATCCCAGCCGGAACCTGAGAACACTATGAGCGATGATCAGCGCGAGCATGTGCTTGAGCGTATTCGCACCGTCCTGGGTGACCGGGTTACCGGCGTACGCGCCACCGACCGGCTAGTTGAATCGCCGGCGCGGCTGGTGGACGCCGACGGCAGTCTCAAACCGGAAATGCAGCGGGTCTACCGGCTGCTGAACCAGACCTTTGACGCGCCGCAGAAACAACTGGAAGTCAACCTGCGCCACCCGCTCATCATCCAGTTGGCCCAATCCCCACAAGACAACGCGGTTTCGACTCTGGTGATCGAACAACTATATGAAAATGCACTGCTGCTGGAAGGCAGCCTCAGCGACCCGGCAAAAATGATCGCCCGCATTCAAAATTTGATGGCAGCGGCGTTGGAGGCCAAACATGACGAATAAACCGCATGTCTATGTTACCCGCGCCATTTATCCTGAGGCGGTAGATCAACTGAAAACCGCTGCCGATGTCGAAATTTGGCAGGAAGCTTATCCCCCCACCAAAGAGTTCCTGTTAGCCAAAGTGCCGGGGGTTCATGCGCTGCTGACCATGCTGACAGATCCCATTGACGCTCAGGTGATCGCTGCCGGCGAGAAACTCAAGGTCATAACACAGCTGGCAGTTGGTTACGACAACATCGATCTTGCCGCAGCTACCCGCCGTGGCATCCCGGTTGGGCATACCCCCGGCGTGCTGACCGAGACCACCGCGGATTTTGCATGGGCATTGATGATGACAGCCGCCCGCCGCGTCGGCGAGGCTGAACGCGAGGTGCGTTCAGGCCTGTGGCAGCCCTGGGGACCGGATGTACTGACCGGACTGGACATCTATGGCAAAACACTCGGTATCGTCGGTCTCGGGCGTATTGGGAAGGCTATGGCGCGGCGTGCCCGCGGTTTTGACATGCGCGTGTTGTATCACAGTCTGACGCGCGACCTGGAGGCTGAAGAGCAGCTCGGCGTGGAGTTCGTTACACTCGAACGCTTATTGTCGCAAGCCGATTTTATCTCACTGCACCTGTATTTTTCACCTGAAGCGCGCCACCTGATCAACCGCGCCGCCTTTGAACAGATGAAACCCAACGCGGTGCTGGTCAATACTGCCCGCGGCGCCGTAGTCGACCCCGCGGCGTTGACCTGGGCGCTGCAGACGCACCGCATTGCCGCTGCCGGGATCGACGTGTTCGACCCCGAACCGATTCCTTCCGACCATCCATTGCGTCAATTGGAAAACGTGGTCATCACCCCGCATATTGCCTCGGCAGGCAAGGAAACCCGCCAGAAAATGGCCTTGATGTGTGTTGAGAACATCTTGGCAGGCTTACAGGGCGCTCCCATACCCTATTGCGCCAACGCGCAGGTGTACGAACCCAGGGGCACATAACCCATTTCTGAGTTAATTTCAGAACCAGATTAGTGATTGAGAGCTGTTAATTGTCACAGTAAGGGCGCCAAACAGCTCTCTTTTTTCCGTTATTATTGCCTTCGGTGAAGCCACCGCCGAAAAAGATGATTAAATACTGCTAAAAAAGTACTTTTGTTTCGATTAAAATGTTTACAATATTTTTGTCTTTAAATTCAAGATGTCTGAGGATCTCTGGTTCCCCTATTAATTTCCACCGCAACCCGAAATAACACCGACGGGTGAGCGGTGTCTGTATTTCTGAGATATCTTGGCCTGGCGGAGGGCTTCCCTCCCCGATTGAATTCTTGCATTCTATACAACACCCAATTCAGGAGGAAGTATCGTGAAAAACGAAGCATTAAATAGCCTGCTCACGCCAAAGTCGGTTGCTGTGATCGGGGCATCTGCCACCCCGGGCAAAATTGGTTATTCGGTTATGAAAAACTTAATCGACGGCGGTTATGCTGGCCCAATTTACCCGATTAACCCATCCGCCGACGAAATTCTCGGGATTAAAGCCTACCCTTCCGTCACCGACGTCCCAGGTGAGATCGATGCTGCCATTATCACCATCCCCTCCAAATTGGTTGATGGCGTGTTGGATGATCTCGGACGCAAAGGCGTCAAGGGCTTGATCGTGATCACTTCGGGTTACTCCGAAGTTGGAAACCGCGACCTGGAAAATGACCTGGTCAAAAAAGCTAAAAGCTACTCCATGCGCGTCCTCGGCCCTAATATCGTTGGTGTGCTTTCCAACACCGATAAATTCAACGGCTCGTTCGCTCCCTTCCTGCCTTTACCCGGCAAAGCCTCGTTGGTTTCCCAATCCGGCGCTCTGTTGATCGCCCTGGATGCCGCCACCTACACCCGCCGCGTCGGTTTTGACAAACTCATTTCCATCGGCAACATGTCCGATGTCGATTTCGCGGATATCGTCGGCTGGCTGGACAGCGATCCCAACACCTCCTGTATCACCCTATACATCGAAGGTTTCAAAGATGGACGTGCCTTTATCGAGGCTGCGCGCAAAGCTTCCAAACCGATCATTGCTCTTAAAGCCGGCGTTTCTGCGCACGGCGCTGCTGCTGCTGCCTCACACACCGGCTCCCTGGCTGGCGCTGCCAAAGTCTATGGCGCAGCCTTGCAGCAGGCTGGCGTGATCCAGGCTACTGATCTCGACAACCTGTTCGACCGCACCCTGGCGCTCTCGCTGCAATCCCCCATGAAAGGCGACAACCTGCTGATCATTACCAATGGCGGCGGCGTGGGCGTTCTGGCTACCGATGCAGCTGAAAAATACGGTTTGCCCTTAAAATTCGCCCCGGCGGATGTGCAGGCTGAGCTCAAAAAGCACATGCCGGAATTCGGTTCCGCCAAGAACCCCGTGGATCTGACCGGCATGGCAGGGAATGAATGGTACGGCGACTCAGTGCGTTACTCCTATGCCCACCCCTGGACCGAAGGCGTCGTCGTGTTGTATTGCGAAACCGCCATCACGGATCCGATGCAAATCGCTCAGGCCATCAAGAAAGCCGTGGTGGACTCAGGGGTGACTGAAAAACCTATCACCGTTTCCTTTGTTGGCGGCGAACGGTCGGCGGTTGCCATGCGCTGGTTGGTTGAGAACGGCATTCCCGCCTACGGCGCCCCGGACGTGGCTGTTGACGCCATCGCCTCGCTGCGCGAGTTTGCCCGTATGAAGGCCCTCTCCGCCCAGACAACCGAGCCGTGCGCCTCCTTTGACCGCGACGTTGCCCTGGAAGTCATCCGCAAAGCCCGCGCTGATGGACGCGATTCACTGACCGAGATCGAAGCCAAAGAAGTCTTCTCGGCTTATGGCATGCCGGTCACCAGCACCGAACTCTCAAAATCAGAAGACGAGGCCGTCGCATTGGCCAAAAAGATCGGTTACCCGGTGGTCATGAAGATCGTCTCCCCGGACATCCTGCATAAATCGGATGCCGGCGGGGTTAAGGTCAACCTCAAGGACGAAGCAGGCGTGCGCGACGCCTTCAAAACCATTATGAAAAATGCCAAAGCCTACAAAGCCAGCGCTGATATTCACGGTGTTGCCGTTCAGGAAATGGCTCCCTGGGGCACAGAGGTCATCCTGGGCTCAGTCAACGACCCGACCTTTGGCCCGACCATGATGTTCGGCCTGGGCGGCATCTTCGTGGAAGTCCTCAAGGATGTCACCTTCCGCGTGGCGCCAGTCGCCGACACCCAGGCCCGCCGCATGCTGGATGAAATCCGCGGCGCCCCCATATTGGCCGGTGTCCGCGGCGAAGAACCGCGTGACCGCAAGGCGCTGTCAGAGGTCATTTGCCAGTACTCGAGCATGATCATTGACCTGAAGGACGAGATCGCCGAGTCGGATGCCAACCCGGTATTGGTTTATGAGGTGGGTGCCGGCCTCAAAGTGGTCGATGCCCGCATTATTTTGAAGAAAAAGTAAACCTGTAACAAATCAAAGACCTCCTCGAAATCGAGGAGGTCTTTTTAGTTAGGTCGATTTTGTCATTGCGAGCCGCGTGACGGCATGGATCTCCAGTGTGTCATCGCGAGCCGCAAAGCGGCGTGGCGATCCGAATTAATTAAACGAATATCTATATTGGTGTTATTCGGCTCACAGGCCCAGAGCAGAATGAGCCGCTGTCCTTGGAATGCCAGGCTCAGCCTTCCAGGAACTTCTTATACGCC
>Ga0209002_10000583_pt1 | contig 29575 bp, 30 predicted proteins | sample Rifsed16ft2_FD_184010 | JGI IMG/M metagenome (GOLD analysis project Ga0209002, IMG submission 184010) | Soil microbial communities from Rifle, Colorado, USA - sediment 16ft 2 (version 2) | ecosystem: Environmental > Terrestrial > Deep subsurface > Rock core/Sediment | place: Rifle, Colorado... | reverse complement strand
CCTTGTTACTATCGACACCAACGTCCCCGTTTCAATTGATTTTCACCAGCTCAAGCTATCGGGCGGTGATCCGGGGAAGCTTCTCGAGCTGTTCGAGGTTCTTGACTTCAAATCCCTCGCCAGGAAACTTCGCGAAGGCGGGGCCACTTCCGCTGAAGCAGACGATGTCCCCGAGCCTCCCGCGGCCCAACAACCGCTCCATTCGATCCAATCGGATAAGCATACATATCGTCTCGTTCAAACGAAAAAGGACTTTGAGCAACTACTTTCACGTTTGAAGAAGACTGAGAGGTTCGTGTTCGACACTGAGACCACTTCCACTGACCCGATGAAGGCTGAACTGGTGGGAATTTCGTTTGCACTCGCAGAGCGAGAGGCCTTTTACGTTTCCGTTCTGCCCGACGACAAACAAGGAGCGGAGAAAGATCTCTTTGGCGAACCCACCCGCGGCTCAGCACACAGAGAGACCTCAGGATTGTCCGTTTCATTCGTCCTTCAGGAGCTTAAGCCCGTCCTTGAAAATGCCAAGATCGCCAAGGCCGGGCAAAACATGAAGTACGACAACGTCGTCCTTGCGAAACATGGCATTCAGGTCAGGGGAATTGAATTCGATACAATGGTCGCCAGCTATCTCGCGCGCGAGAGCGGGCAGCATAGTCTCGACGCGCTCGCAGCCGAGTATTTGGGCTACAAAATGATTTCGTACGATGACCTCACGGGTACGGGAAAGGACCGGAAAGAACTCCGGGCAATTCCGGTTCAGCAGGTTTCTGATTATTCGTGTGAGGATGCAGATATCACGCTGCGTCTCGTGCCGATGCTGCGCCGAACGCTTGAGCAGCAAGGCATGACCTCGCTGGCCCGCGATCTCGAATTTCCTCTCATCACAGTTCTTTCCAGAATGGAAGAGGCCGGCGTCGCAATCGATGTGGATTTTCTGGGCGGAATGTCCAAAGAGCTCGAGCGAACATTGGGCGGGCTCACCAAGGAGATCCACGGGCTGGCGGGAGGAGAATTCAACATCAACTCAACGCAACAGTTAAGCGACATTCTTTTCAACAGGCTGAAGCTCTCCCCGGTCCGGAAGACAAAGACAGGATTCTCGACTGACGTCGGCGTCCTCGAAGCCCTACGCAATGAACACCCCCTCGTCGAACGAATGCTGGAGTATCGACAATTGTCCAAGCTTCAGTCGACATACGTCGAGGCCCTCCCTCACCTGATCAATCCGAAGACCGGGCGAGTCCACACATCATTCAACCAGACAGTCGCTGCAACAGGGCGACTTTCCAGCAGCGATCCGAATCTCCAGAATATTCCCATCCGGACCGACATTGGGCGTTCAATACGCCAGGCGTTCATCCCACGGAGCAAGCAGAACCTCATTCTCTCCGCCGACTATTCTCAAATCGAGCTCAGAATGATGGCCCACGTGTGCGGTGACCCGGCACTTCGTGAGGCGTTTGAAAAGGGCGAAGATATTCACGCGACCACGGCATCAAAGGTGTTCGGAGTCGACTTGAAAGACGTGACAAAGGAGATGCGGAGAAAAGCCAAAGAGGTGAACTTCGGGATCATGTACGGAATAGGGGCATTCGGGCTCGCACGGCGACTTGAACTTGCACAAGGAGAGGCGAAAGAGATTATTGAACGCTACTTCGAACGATTTCCGAAAGTACGGGAGTATATTGACACGACGATCAAGAAGGCACAGAAGGACGGGTACGTCAGTACGCTTCTCGGACGAAGAAGATACCTTCCCGAGTTGAGGAGCAGGAACTTCAACCTTCGGTCAAACGCCGAGCGCCAGGCAATCAACATGCCGATCCAGGGGTCATCCGCCGACATGATCAAGGCGGCAATGGTGTCGATCGACAAGATCCTCCTGAAGAAAGGTCTTTCGAGTCACATGATCCTGCAGGTTCACGACGAACTCGTGTTCGACATTCCGAAGACGGAGGAAGAAGAGATAAGGAAACTCGTGGCAAAGGAAATGAAGGAGGCACTGCACCTTTCCGTTCCGATAGAGGTCGAAATCGGCGTCGGAAGGAACTGGCTGGAGGCGCACTAGTGCAACTGACTCAACCCCATCCCCCTTCTCTTCAAAGAGAAGGGGGTACAGGGGGATGAGTTTGACTTACCGCGGGAGGATTCCTTCGTTTCAGCAGCAGCGCAACGCCCCAGATGACAAACAACAGCGGCCAATAGGTTCTCAACGCGTGCCGCACCTCGTACCATTCGATGTACTCCCACCACCAAAGAATCATAAGCGTTCCCGTAGCTGAGAGAAGAATTGCAGGAATCAAGAGGCCATATTCTCTCGGCCTTGATGCAAAGAGAGCAAAAAAGGAAAGACCGAAGGAGAGGAGGATGACAGGCGTAACGTAGAAATTGTGATGGTAAATGACGTCCCATCCCGCCATCACCCAGTATGTGCAGAAAAAGAAGAGAACGCTTCCCCAGTAGATTCGGGCTCCCCGTTTTCGTATGAACCCATCGACAGCGAAGAATCCCCCGAAACACGCCCCAACAATCCATGCAAGAGAGCCCCAACGGACAAACAGGAGATCGAGACGGTCAAGCAGAAGGACAAGACCCAATGCTATCAGGAGAATACCGAAAACAAGGACTCTCGGTTCCCGATTTAAAGCGATTCTTTCCGACATGATATTCTCACGATTGAGTTTGAGGACGCGATTGGCCTTCGGGCATCACAATAAGCAGGAGGATGTAGGCGAGGATTCCGAGTCCCGCAGGCCAGAAAGAAAAGAAGACAAATCCGATCCTCACCAATGAAGGATCGATGTCAAAGTACTCTGCAACTCCCCCGCAGACGCCAAAGAGCTTCCGATTGGCCGATGACCGCCGGAGTTTCCTGCCTTCCGGACGCGGCTCCGGGCCCGCAGGATCCGAACGTTCCGTTGACGGTTCCGTCGCCTTCTGAAGAGAAGGCCTCACAAGAAAGAAGACTCCGGTGGCAATGAGGAGAAGCGGGACCGCGTACTCCCACGAAAGGTCCCACCACAGATCCCAGTCAAAGATATCGAGGTTCGAGAGAAGCAGCAGGCTGCCTAGTGCTATGAAGAAGAATCCAAAGAATGCCGCTGCAGTGCCCGGCGGCGAGCTGGAGACGGCCGACGGGACATCCGCACCCGGTTCCCGGGGGATGACGATCCACGCGATGATATAAACGAGGATTCCGGGGATCAGCGGGAAGATAGAAATGACAATCCATGCGACTCGCACAATGGTGGGGTCTACGCCCAGATATTCGGCGAGCCCACCGCACACCCCTCCCAGCATCTTGTGTTTGCGGCTACGGTAAAGGCGTTTAGCTGATTCAGGCATGGGTCCTCCTATGATTCTACCCACATTTACGAGACACCCCCGCGAATGTTACAGAAATCTCCTGTCTAACGGGGCAAAAAGAAATCCCGGCGGTCAGCCGGGATTCAAACACGATTCCGCCTTTGGACAACTACACTTCCATTATTTCCTTTTCCTTCAAAACGACGAGATTGTCAATATCCTTCACGTGCTTATCCGTGAACTTCTGAGTCTCCTGCTCCGCCCTTTTCCGCTCATCTTCGGAAATATGCTCTTGCTTTTCCGTCTTTTTGAGATGCTCAATGGCATCCCGGCGGATGTTTCTCACGGCGATCTTTCCGTCTTCGGCGAACTTCTTCACAAGCTTGACCAATTCCCTTCTCCTCTCCTCATTAAGAGGCGGAATCGGAACCCGGATGACCGTCCCGTCCGTGGCGGGATTCAAGCCGAGGTTGGCGTTGAGAATCGCCTTTTCGATCGGCTGAATCATCCCCTTTTCCCAGGGCTGAACCGATATCGTGTGAGCGTCGGGAGTACTGATGTTCGCGACCTGTTTCAGCGGCGTCATTGTCCCATAGTAATCAACCTTTACTCCATCCAGGAGCGCCGTGGTCGCCTTGCCGGTCCGTATTTTAACAAATTCCTCACGAACCACTTCAACTGCCTTGTTCATTCGTTGTTCCGCGTCATGCAGTATGTTCTTTACCATGCTTGCCTCAAGCTGTGATGAGCTTTGTTGTCAGGTGGTACGATTCGATGAGGCTGTTTTCGCAACAACGGAACCGATCGCTTCTCCCGCCACTAACCGTTTGAGATTTCCTTTTTTGTTCATGTTGAACACGACCAGCGGCAGATTATTTTCCTTGCACAGCGTGATTGCCGTGAGGTCCATAACTTTGAGATCGCGCTTCAGCACTTCCGAAAAGGAGATCTCGGGGAAATGTACGGCTGCGGAATTCTTTTCCGGATCGCTGTCGTAGATCCCGTCCACGCGGGTTCCCTTGAGAATCACATCAGCTTCAATCTCAATCGCACGCAGGACCGCTGCCGTATCGGTCGTAAAATACGGATTTCCCGTTCCTGCCGCAAAAATCAGCACCCTCCCTTTTTCCAGGTGCCGGATGGCACGCCGGCGGATGAAGGGCTCTGCGATCTTCTCCATATTGATAGCAGTCTGACACCTCGTATAGAGTCCCTTGTGCTCAAGGGCGCTTTGCAGGGCCAATGCGTTGATAACGGTGGCCAGCATTCCCATATGATCGCCGGTGACTTTGTCGATGCCGTCCGACGAATTTTCGATCCCCCGATAAATGTTTCCTCCACCGATCACAATGCCCACCTCGGTCCCCAGTTCCCGGACCAGCCTGATCTCCTCAGCATAATTGGCAAGCACGGCGGAATCGATGCCGTAATCCTGATTTCCCATGAGCGCTTCACCGCTCAACTTCAGGAGGATTCGTTTGTACCGTTGTGTGGACATGTCTTCCCTTTTCGGTTCATTTCCACTATGCCAACCTGACCGCAAAAAAAATCCCGAATGAATTCGGGATTCTCGAGACTCTACGGCTGTCCATCTTCGCCCAGATGGTACCGCATGAAGCGCCGGATGGAGATCTTCTCTCCCACCTTTGCAGTCGCCTCATCGAGAAGGTCCTTGATGGTTTTTCCAGAATCCTTGATGAAGCTTTGTTCCATCAGGCAGGTCTCCTGATAGAACTTGTCGAGGCGGCCCTTGGCTATTTTTTCGGCCACATTTGCGGGCTTTCCCTCGTTCTTGGCCTGGGTCGTGTAGATATCGATTTCCTTGTCGATGACGTCTTTCTCCACCTGCTCCCGGCCAATATATCGAGGACTCATCGCTGCGATTTGCATTGCAATATCATGCGCCAGGGCTTTGAAGTCGGGAGTCTTCGCGACGAAATCCGTTTCGCAGTTCAGTTCGACCATTGCTCCGATTCGGCCTCCTGCGTGCACGTAGGCCTCCACCACTCCCTGATTCGTCGTTTTGTCAGCACGTTTCGCTGCCGTTGCTGCACCCTTCTTGCGAAGAGACTCAATTGCCTTTTCCATGTCTCCTGCGGTTTCCTCCAGCGCCCTTTTGCAGTCCATCATTCCTGCGCCGGTCTTGTCCCGCAGCTGCTTGATCAAATCCGTTGTTATTGCTGCCATGACTTAACGATTCTCCTTGGCCGATGTCTTGTGCTCCAATTCGATTCTCTCAGATTCCGCTTCGGATTCGGCTTGAGCGGCTTTTGCCGACGCTGCGCGCTGTGTGCCTTCGAGCACCGCATCCGCAACCGCCTTGGTGATCGCCTGGACAGCCTTCAACGCGTCGTCGTTGGCGGGAATCGGGTAATCGATCGTTTCTGGATCACAATTCGTGTCGACAATCGCCACCACCGGTATTCCAAGCCGCTTGGCCTCCTTCACAGAGATCGCCTCTTTCTTCACATCGACGACAAAGATAAGACCGGGGAGTCGCGACATATCCACGACACCGTTCAGTACGTTTTGCAGTTTTTCGCGTTCGCGGTTGAGGAAGAGACGTTCTTTCTTCGTAATACTCTCGAAGGTCCCGTCACTTTCCATCTTCTCGATATTGTTGAGGCGCTTGACGCTCTTTCGAATGGTCGAGAAGTTCGTCAGCATTCCGCCCAGCCATCGTTCGGTAACATAAAACGCGTTGCACCGCCGTGCTTCTTCCTGAACGACATCACGCGCAGGCTTTTTGGTGGCCACAAACAGGATCTTCTTGTTTTCGGCCACAATGTTCGAAACGGCGTTGCAGGCCGATTCGAGCATTTCCTGGGTTTTCTTGAGGTCAATAATGTGAATCCCATTCCGCTCCATGAAAATGTACGGCTTCATTTTGGGATTCCAACGGCGGGTCAGGTGCCCGAAGTGCGCACCTGCAGTAAGAAGAGTCTCGAGCTCAACGCGAGGCATGATGTGATCCTTATGTAGTTTGTTCGACTATTCCCGTCGTTTTCTTCCGGAATGGCGCCTGCGGCGCCACACTGCCGGTTGAATCGGGGAATATGATTGATGGAAAACTGGTTCAAAGTTCCAGGTTCCATGTTCAAGGTTGCATGCTTGAACTTTGAACCTTGAACCCGGAACAGCTGTTATCTCTTCGAGAACTGGAACCGCTTGCGGGCCTTCTTCTGGCCGTACTTCTTGCGCTCGACCATTCTCGGGTCACGGGTCAGTAATCCGGCTCCACGTAATGCGCCGCGTGTGTCCTCATCCAACGCAACCAGGGAACGAGCGATCCCCAGCTTCACGGCTCCCGCCTGGCCGGTGGATCCGCCCCCTTCAACGGTCACGCGCACATCATACCGCCCGAGCGTGTTTGTCACCTCAAACGGGCGCATCACTTCACTTCTCAGAATCTCAATAGGGAAATAGACTTCGAACGGACGCCGATTGATGACAATCTTGCCCGATCCTTCAATCAGTTTCACTCTCGCTACTGCTGTCTTACGGCGTCCGACCTTGACTTGCGGTTGCATGCGCTGTCCTTCTTTTAGAACTGTAATGGTTCGGGTTGCTGGGCACTGTGAGGATGTTTGTCACCGGCATACACTTTGAGCTTCATGCCCATCTTGCGGCCAAGCCGATTGTGCGGAAGCATTCCCTTCACAGCGTGCTCCATAACGTGCTCCGGTCTTCGCTTTATGAGGTCCCTGAAGGATTCAAAGCGGGCACCGCCCGGATACAGGGTATTATGATAAAGCTGCTTCAATTCTTCGCGCTTGCCCGTCACCATGACCTTCTCTGCGTTGATAACGACGACATAGTCACCCACATCGAAATTGGGCGTGAATTGGGGCTTGTGCTTTCCGCGAAGGACGCGTGCAACTTGCGACGCGATCCTCCCAAGGGTCTTTCCCGAAGCATCGACAACATACCATTTCTGGCCGACCTCTTCGGGCTTGAAGAATTTCGTATTGGGAGACGTTTCCACTGTCAAAACCTCCGGTTTCCGGGTTCCTTTGAAAATTAGCCTTTAATGATAGCGCATTTTCGTCAAAAAGTCAACGAATGATTCCTGTACCGCGAGTGCGCTGGAGATTGAATTGCAGGGGCACTTGACTTGTTGTCATCGCCATCGGATGAAACAGGAGCAAGGCATTTAAACGTGATTGGCAGCGTGGTAGGAACTGCGGACCAGCGGGCCGGACTCGACGTGCCTGAAACCCATGGAAATCCCCTCCTCCTTCAGCATCAGAAACTCATCCGGATGGACGTATCGGTCAATCGGGAGGTGCTCTTTTGTAGGCTGAAGATATTGCCCAAGGGTGAGGATGTCGCACCCTGATTTGATCGCATCCTTCATGACTTCTAGAACTTCATCCGTCTTCTCCCCAATCCCGAGCATGAGGCCGGTCTTTGTTTTCATCCCCCTCTCCTTTGATCTCGCAAGCACCTCCAACGACTGGGTGTAGTTCGCCTGCGGGCGAACAGTCTTGTACAGCCGCGGGACCGTTTCCAGATTGTGGTTGAGAATATCCGGACGCGCCTCGAGAACGATACCCAACGCCTCTTCGCTCCCTTTGAAATCAGGAATAAGTACCTCAACGGAACAACCGGGCAGCAATTCCCTGATAAGACGAATGGTCTCCGCGAAGATGGGGGCTCCGCCGTCGCTTCGTTCATCGCGGTTGACGGACGTGATGACTGCATGTCTCAAACGCATTCGCTGAACGGCCTCAGCCACACGCCGCGGTTCATCCCAGTCCAAACCGTAGTCCGGGCGGCCTGTTTTCACTGCGCAGAATCCGCACGATCGCGTGCAAATGTCTCCGAGGATCATGAACGTCGCCGTGCCTGAGTTCCAACACTCTCCCATATTGGGACAGCGCGCCTCTTCGCAGACCGTATGCAGGCGCTGTGTGTCGATAAGATTCTTCAACCGGGCATAATTCTCGCCGCCCGGAATTTTCGCCTTCAGCCAAGGCGGCCGGCGTTCGGGAGAAGAAGATTGGGCCGGTATTTCTTTGATGACAAAGCTCATAGGAGATTCGTAAAGTCAAAGTTCTGAAGATTCGAAACCACGGCCTCTATGAACTGCCCGCCAATGGCCCCGTCCAGAATGCGATGGTCAAAAGAAAGCGTCAAATAACACATCGAACGAATCGCAATCGAATCGTGTCCGTCGGAATGCGTGACGACGATCGGGCGTTTCTTGATGGCGCCAAATCCCAGGATGGCTACCTGCGGCTGGTTGATGATCGGTATTCCGATGATGTTACCGAACACACCATAGTTTGTAACGGTAAATGTCCCGCCCTGGATATCGTCAGGCATGAGCTTCTTGTTCCGCGACCGAATCGAAATGTCGTTGACAGCCCGCGCAATCCCGACGAAGTTCTTCTCCTCGGCGTTCTTGATGACCGGAACAATCAGCCCTGCCGGCGTTGCTACGGCCATGCCGAGATTGATGAATCTCTTTAGAATGATCTTGTCCCCTTCGACCGAACTGTTCACAAGCGGAAACTGTTTGAGGGCCTGAACCGTCGCCTTCAGCAGGAACGGAGTGAACGTGAGTTTGAACCCTTCTTTCTTCTCGAACGCCGGGGCCTGCTCGGCTCTGTAGTTCACGATTCCCGTCATGTCGCATTCCGAAATCGCCTGCACGTGCGGAGAGGTCTGCACACTCTTTACCATGTGCTCGGCCATCTTCTGCTGAAGATTGTCCATCTGCCGCACTTCATAGTTCGGCGGGGGATACTTCTTCAGCATGTCCTTCATGTCGACCGGCCGGATCGATGCATCGAATTTTTGTCCTGCTGCCTGGCCGGGAGCGCGCAAACGCATGTAGGACAAAAGGTCATTCTTTGTCACCCGGCCGGCAATACCGGATCCGGAGATGGTGTCGAGTTCTAAGGAGGAAATCCCCTCTTTCTCCGCAATGGTGCGAACCAGTGGCGAATAGAACCGGAGTCCGTTTCTTCCCCGCGGTCCCGGAGCTGCAGCGTGAATGGGACCCACCGAAACGACAGGAGCCGCAACGGCTGCCGCGGGACTCTTCTTTTCGACGGGAGCGGGAGCCGATGTATCCACTTTCGCCGCTGCCGCATCGGTCTCGATCATGGCAATGATCGTTCCGACTGCAACCGTCTCGTTTTCCGGAACGATGATCTTCGTCAACACCCCCGCTGAAGGAGACGGGATCTCCGAATCGACCTTGTCCGTGCTGATTTCCAGAATCGTCTCATCCTTCTGGATCTTGTCGCCCGGCTTCTTGGCCCAGCGAAGGATCTTTCCCTCTTGAATGCTTTCGCCCATCTTGGGCATCACAACTTCCACTTGCATGATCGAGTCCTCAATAAGCTGAAAGGTGTTCGAGAGCAGAGAGAATCTTTCCCTCATTCGGGAGCATCGCATCCTCCAGGGGAGGGCTGTAAGGAACCGGAGTATCAAGTGCGGCGACACGTTCCACGGGTGCATCGAGATGCTCGAAGCAGTGTTTCGCAATCCTCGCCGCGATCTCCCCTCCGAACCCGCCGGTCAAAGTGTCCTCATGAACGACGAGAACTTTGTTTGTCTTCTTGACCGAAGCAAAGATCGTCTCATCATCCAGAGGATTCAATGTTCTCAGGTCGATAACTTCCACACTCACGCCCTTCTCCTCCATTTTCCTGGCGGCCTCAAGAGATTTCTGCACCATCGCGCCATACGTAATGACGGAAATGTCGCTTCCCTCCCTGCGTACTGCGGCGATCCCAAACGGCAGAACGTAGTCCGGACCGGGCTCCGGAGATGAAGCGTAGCCTTGACGATACAGGCCTTTATGCTCCATGAAGATGACCGGGTCATCTCCTCTGATGGCTGCCTTCAAAAGTCCTTTGGCATCAGCAGCATTTGAGGGAAACGCGAGGCGAATGCCGGGGATGTGAGCCATGAACCCTTCAATCGACTGACTATGATAGAGTCCGCCATGGATATAGCCGCCGACGGGCACCCGAATCACGACGGGGGCAGGCCATGTGCCGTTGGAACGGTACCGAAACATCGCAAGCTCGTCCCTGATCTGCATGAAGGCGGGCCAAATATAGTCGCCGAATTGTATCTCGGGAACGGGTTTCCAACCTTTGAGCGCACAACCGATTGCGACACCTATGATACTGGCTTCGGCGAGGGGGGAGTTGAAGGCCCGATCTCTGCCAAACTTCGTTGATAATCCCTTCGTCGCGGTGAAAACGCCCCCTTTGCCGTCTGCGACATCTTCTCCGAATACCAGCATCTTTGGATTCTGCGCCATCTCTTCATGCAGCGCATGATTGATGGCATCGACCATCACTGTTTTATTCCCCTGATGTTCGGGCTCGACGAATCCGCGATCAGGATTTGCATGCGCTTCTCCATATACGTACGCTTCCACCGTGGAAGGATCGGGCAAAGGACGCGACTCTGCAAAATCAACCGCAGCATCGACCGCCGCCTTGACCTCTTCGGCAATCTTCAATGCCTCCGAATCCGTCAGATATCCCTCTTCGATAAGATAGCGCGTCATTTTCGGGATCGGGTCCTTTGCACGGTCCCTTTCCAATTCCTCCTTCGCACGATACTTGCGGTCATCGTCGGATGACGAATGCGGAAGGAGACGGACGACGTTCGCGACAATCAGGGTCGGTCCTTCACCCTTTCTCGCACGTTCCACGGCGGCGACCATCGCCTTGCGGGTCTCGATGAAATCCGTCCCGTCAACATTGAAGCGCTCGAGGCCCTGGAACCCTTTTGTCACTTCGTAGACCGAGCCCCCTGCGGTTTGCTGTGCGACCGGAACCGAAATTGCAAACTTGTTGTCCTGAATAAAGAAGATCACCGGAAGCGATTCCCTCGCTGCCCAGTTCACCGCTTCAAAGAATTCGCCTTCGCTCGTCGAGCCTTCACCCGAGGAGACATACACCACCTCTCCATTCCCTTCTTTCTTTGCAGCCACTGCAACGCCTGCCGCCTGCAGGTATTGGGTTCCCGTCGGGCTTGACTGCGTTATAATGCGAAGCTCCTGCTTGCCGTAATGCCCGGGCATCTGCCTGCCCCCGGTACCGGGATCGTCACTCCGGTGCAACGCCGAAAGAAAATAGTCCTCTGGCGTGAACCCAAGCTGCAGACAGAAGCTGAGGTCACGGTAATAGGGGAATGAATAGTCCACACCCGGCTTCAGCGCCGACGCCGCAGCGGTCTGGGCCGCCTCGTGTCCCGACCCGCCTATATGAAAGAACGACTTCCCCTGCTTCAGGAGAATCAGATGCTTCTCGTCGATCCGCCGCCCCGTGAGCATGTTGCGGTACACCCTCAGCAGATCGGACTTGGCCAATTCTCCCTGACGCCTGGGTTCCTTCATTGTTACATCAGTGTGCGCTGTCGCCATCTTCTTCTGTACTCCGGTTGATCTCTTTGGCATCTTGTGGTCCGCGGCGAGTCTAAGCTTTTTCGAGCTCGTTCGACTCAACCAGTTCCTTCAAAATCGCTTGGTCTTTCCTCGTCACCGAAACGCCGAAGACAGTTTCAAACGCTCTGTCGAGACTTTCATGGATCTCGCCCAGCTCAAGCCTCTTTCCAAGGACTTGCTCCATGGAGGTGACACCCTTATGGAAGATTCCGCAAGGAATGATCCTTCCGAATTTTGTCAAATCGGTGTTCACGTTCAGTGCAAACCCGTGCATCGTAATCCACCGGCTCACTTTAACCCCGATTGCGGCCACTTTCTCTCCGCCGACCCAGACACCGGTCATCCCCTCTTCTCTTTTTCCCTCCAAGCCGTATCCACGAATCGCGCGGATAATCACCTCTTCGAGGCACCTCAGATACCAGTGTAAATCGGTCCTGTAGTCCTGCAGATCGATGATCGGATATCCCACGATCTGACCGGGGCCGTGGTATGTGATATCCCCTCCCCGATCGATCTGAAAAACGTCGACGCCCCCTTCTGCGAGCTCCGACTCCGTTGCGAGAAGGTGGTTTTCATCTCCGCCCTTCCCGATCGTGTAGACGTGTCGATGCTCGGTATAAAGGAGGAGATCGCCGGTGCGGCGTTCGTGGCGCAGGTCGAACAGCTTTCGCTGAAGATCCCATGCCTCCGCATACCTGGTAAGACCGATATTGTAAGAAGTGATCGTTTTCAAATGTGTATCGAAACGCCATAGGCGTTCCCCGCCGCCTCCATGACTGCCTCGGCCAGTGTCGGGTGGGCATGCATCGTTCGCCAGAGCTCTTCGTATGTTGTTTCAAGGGCTTTTGCCGTCACAAGCTCCGCGATCATCTCGGTTGCTTCCGATCCAACGATGTGTGCTCCAAGGAGTTCCCCGTATTTCTCGTCAAATATGAGCTTCACCTGACCTTCCGTTTCGCCAATGGCGAGCGCCTTTCCAAGCGGCCTGAAGGGGAATTTTCCGACTTTGATCTTGTGTCCCGCTGCAATAGCCGCTTCTTCGGTCATCCCCACACTCGCCACCTGTGGCTGGCAGTATGTGCAGCTTGGGAAAACCTTCCGATCGATTCCATGTTTCGCTTTCCCCGCAATATGCTCCGCTGCGACAATTCCTTCATGCGAAGCGACGTGCGCCAGAAGCGGCGGACCGCTCACGTCTCCGATTGCATAGATCCCGGCTACGTTGGTCTGCCCGAATTGATTCACTTTGATGAAACTCTTCTCAACCTGGACACCCAATGCCTCGAGGCCAAGGTTTTCGGAATTTCCCTGAACCCCGATAGCCATGAGCGCAACTTCACCTGTAACCGTTTTCTTGCCTTCGGGAGAGGAGACGGTGACTTCCACTTCATTCCCCACCTTCACACCCTCGACTTTCGTATCAGTGAGAATCTCCAGGCCGCTTTTCTTCAACGAAGACTGAACGATCTTTGTCATTTCGCGGTCCTCAAGCGGCAGGATCATCGGCATCATTTCGATAACCGTGACTTTCGTTCCAAGCGTATGATAGAAATAGGCAAATTCTATCCCTATTGCTCCGCCGCCGATGATAACCATGCTCTTCGGCTGCTGTTTGAGTGTCATCGCTTCAGTGCTGGTGAGGATCTTTTTTCTGTCAATTTCCACTCCCGGGACGGAACGCGGGCGTCCACCTGTTGCCAGAATGATCGCCTTCGATTTGATCTTCTCTGTCACCTTGCCGTTGCTGCTGACTTCAAGAGTGTTTTTGCCGGTAAGCTTGCCGGTCCCCGAGATCACCTCGATCTTGTTCTTTTTCATCAGGTATTCCACACCCTTGGTGATCCGGTCGGAAACGTCCCTGCTGCGTTGGATGATTTTCCCGAAGTCGAACTTCAGGTCCTTGTGCGAGATTCCAAACTCCTCCGACCTCTTGAATGTCGAATAAAGCTCGGCGCTCTTGAGGAGCGCTTTGGACGGAATACACCCCCAATTCAGGCAAATACCGCCAAGCCGCTCCCGTTCGACCACAGCCGCGCTCATGCCAAGTTGAGCAGCCCTGATTGCGGCAACATAGCCTCCCGGACCGCCACCAATCACAGTCACGTCATACTGTCGATCAGCCATTGATTCCCTCAATAAGGTTGGAATAACGAAGATATCGGCGTCAGAAAAGCACGAATTGCGGAGCAATATACCGAGATCTGTTCTCAAAAACAACCACGCAGATCTCGCGCCCGCCTTCCGGCAGGTAGGGATACTCACGGATGTGTTTGGAAAACGAGTCCAAGCTCGTCACAAGGGAAGCGCTGGAGGTTGCCTTCAACATCGAAAGTCGGGAGCTCGACGAAGATCCCTGAGAGGACAACCTTCTTCACTGTACAATTGATTCTTTTTCACTTTTGTCTTATGTTGGAAACAAAAATTTCAGGATGGCGGAGAAAGAAGAACGTGTTGTTGTATCGAATCGTAAGGCCAGGCACGAATACTCAATCATCGAGACACTCGAGGCCGGCATTGTTCTCCTGGGAACCGAGGTGAAGTCGTTGCGCGGCGGCAATGCAAATCTTCAGGACAGTTACGCCATTGTGAAGAACGGAGAAGTGTGGCTGATGAACATGCACATCAGCCCGTACGAACACGGGAACCTCAACAACCACCAACCTACCAGAGCGCGGAAGCTCCTCGTCCAAAGGAAACAAATCCGCAAACTGATCGGCAGAGTAAAGGAAAAAGGGCTCTCGCTGATTCCCCTTTCGGTGTACTTCAAGGGGCCATATGCCAAGATAGAATTAGCAATCGCACAGGGGAAGCGCCGGTTCGACAAACGTGAGGCGCTGGCAAAACGCCAGGCACAGCGAGAAATGGCCCATCGAATGAAAAGGAGCAGCACCTAAGAATTGTTCCCCTCAATCAACGAACAGATGGACCTCATCAAACGAGGCGCCGAGGAGATCATCCCGGAAGACGACCTCGCCCGAAAAGTTGAACGGTCCATCAAATCCAAGAAACCTCTCCGTGTCAAACTCGGTTGCGACCCCAGCCGCCCCGATCTTCATCTGGGCCACTCCGTCGTCCTTCGCAAACTCAGGCAATTTCAGGATCTTGGTCATCAGGCGATCCTGATCATCGGTGATTTCACGGGGATGATCGGAGATCCTTCCGGAAAGAACAAGACCCGACCTGCCCTCTCCCTCGAAGAGACCCGCCGCCACGGCCAGACGTACTTTGAACAAGCGACCAAGATCCTTTCTTCCCAGCGAATTCAAATGCTGTACAACTCCGAGTGGCTCGGGAAAATGAGCTTCGCCGATGTGATCGTGCTGGCGGGCAAGTACACGGTCGCGCGAATGCTCGAGCGTGACGAGTTCACCGAACGATACAAGGCGGGCGAACCGATCAGTGTTCATGAATTCCTCTACCCTCTGGCTCAGGCCATGGATTCCGTCGCCGTCGAGGCCGACATCGAGCTCGGGGGCACGGATCAGAAATTCAATCTCCTGGTCGGCCGTGATATTCAGCGCGAGTACGGCCAGCCGCCGCAGGTGATTCTCACCATGCCCATTCTCCCCGGGACGGACGGCGTCGAGAAGATGAGCAAATCACTGGATAACTATATCGGCCTGAACGACCCGCCCCAGGAAATCTTCGGAAAGACGTTGAGGATACCGGATTCGCTTATCGAATCCTACTTCGAACTCGCTTCAGACGTTTCGAACAAAGAGCTCGCGGCAATTCGCAAGCAGCTTGCAGACCCCGAAACCAATCCGCGCGATCTCAAGCGCAAGCTTGCCCGGACACTTGTTCAGATGTACCATAATGCCGATGCCGCAAAAAAAGCCGAAGAAGAATTCGACAGAATTTTTGTCGAAAAGAGCATACCGGACGAGGTTACGGAATTCCGCGTCGGGCCGGGGAAGGAGCAGACAATTATCGGGCTTCTGACGACATCGAACATGGCAAGTTCGCGCAGTGAGGCAAGGCGGTTGATCGAACAGGGAGGCGTTTCTGTCGACGGAGAGAAGATCTCAGATCTCAACGCTCTCCTCCCTGTTAGGGAAGAATTTATTCTGAAAGTCGGAAAAAGGAAGTTCCTGAAAGTAGTCCGCACGAAGTAATCCATTCACCCATTATAACGGAGATGAGGAAGTGTTTGTACCCACCAAGCTGTTCTTCACCAAGGGCGTAGGCCGACATAAAGACTATCTGCAATCGTTTGAGCTTGCGCTGCGGGACGCGGGGATCGAAAAATGCAATATCGTCACGGTCTCGAGTATCTATCCGCCGGGGTGCAAACGGATCACAAAGGAAGATGGGCTCAAACTCCTCCAACCCGGGGGGATAACCTTCTGCGTCATGGCGCGCAACGCCACGAATGAACCGAATCGCCTCATCGCCTCTTCGCTTGGCGTCGCCCAGGCCGCCGATCCGAACACGTACGGCTATCTGTCAGAACATCATCCTTTCGGGGAGACAGATGAACGTGCAGGAGAATACGCCGAGGATCTTGCCGCCACCATGCTTGCGACAACACTGGGCATCGAATTCGATTCGAACACGGCGTGGGATGAGAGAGAGAAGATCTACAAGATGTCGGGAAAGATCGTCCGCACGTTCAACGTCACACAGTCGGCAGAAGGCGACAAAAACGGACTTTGGACGACTGTGTTGTCCTCCTGCGTTCTGATCCCCTGATGAAATCGTAAACCGGCCCGGTGATCCGCCGGGCCGATGCTATCCGGCTGCCTCAAGAACCGCAACGAATTCCCCCTTCTTTCCGGACTTCAGGAATTGCTGGTAGAGTTCCCCTGCCCCACCGCGAAAGATCTCTTCTGTAGGAAGCGTCAAATCGAATGCGACACACATCCGCCGTTGTGAACCCATAACGTCCGATATGTCACGCACCAGCTGGACCAGCCGGTACGGAGTATCCATGAACACAATTGTTCGGGTTTCCTTCTTCAACTGTTCAAGCTCCACGATCCGGCGATTCCGTTTTGGCGAGAGAAATCCGTAGAAAAGAAAACGATCGATGGAAAATCCGGAGACGATCAGCGCCGGGAGAATCGAGGATGCCCCGGGTATCGGAACGATGCGGATCCCCTCGCGTATTGCCTTCTGTACAAGAATGAAACCCGGGTCGGCAAAAACGGGAGTACCTGCATCGGAAATGAGAGCAACCGATTTTCCCTCTTTGAGCTTCTCCAGGATGATCCCGCTTGATGCCGCTTCATTGTGTTCGTTGAGGCTCTCGACGAACTTGTTCCCGATGCCAAAATGTCGAAGAAGGTTCGATCCCTCGCGTCGTTCTTCGTACACCACAACGTCGGCTTCCTTGAGGATGCGCACAGCACGATAGCTGATGTCCTCGAGGTTCCCGATAGGGGTGGCTACGAGGTACAGAGTACCGGGCATGTTACTCCGATGCGGAATGATACTGATTGAGGGGGATTCCGCGGCGGCTCGCCTCCCATTCACGCACACCAAGGATGATAAGGGCGCTGCAAGGAACGGCAATCAACAGGCCGATGAATCCGAAGAAGTAGGCAAAGACGAGAAGCGAGAAGATAATCAGCAGCGGATGCAAACCCACTTTCGACCCGACGATGCGCGGAGACAAGAGGGTCACCTCGAGCAGATGAAGAATGCCGATCGAGAAGATTGCGGAAATAACTTTCGGCGCTGTGGGCGGATCACTGAAGGCAGCCACGATCGCCCCCACGGCCATTGTGATAATGAGTCCGAAGTACGGAACAAGATCGAGGATGGCGGCGGTAATCCCAAGCAAGAGCGCATACTTGATTCCGAACAATGAAAAGAGCAGGGTCACCATGATCCCCTGAAGAAAAGCGACGAGGAGCGCTCCGCGAAGGTACCGACCGATCACTTCGTCGGCACGCGTCAGATATTCCCCCATCCTGGCTCTTCGCCGGCTAGGGATCAACATCAAAAAGCGGTGGCTGATCTTCGGAAAATCGGTGAGCACATAGAACGTGAGGAACGGGACCATGAAGACATAGAATATCTGGGTTGCCACCCGTGACAAGCTGCTCATCACAAGCAACATTCCCTGGAGGAGATTCCGCAAAATGTCTTCAAACCTTGGGGCAAATTCCCTGCTCAGTGTCGTTTTCAGTTCCTCTGCGGAGACGCCGTACCGCTCAAGGAATGTCATCATCCGGGTTGACCATATCCAATCGCGGAACTGCGTAAAGATCCCCGAAAGCGCCTCGAGCAGGGCTTCAAACTGCGCAACGGCAATGGGGAGCACAAAGAACAGAACGAGGATCACAACGGTTACGACAAGCAGAATCATGAGAAGAGAAGAAAGCCACCGCGGGATTCTCCACCCCTCAAGCTTCGAAACGATCGGGTTCAACAAATAGGCGATAACGAGCGAGAGAATGAACGGAGCAAGGATGCTTGAAACGGTGTGGACAAACCAGAGTCCGAAAAGAATGAGACTGAGCCACATGAGATTCCGCGCAAGTGCGTAGCGCCGCAGCGGAAAGAGCAGAAAGAGAATTGCGCCCAGAACCACAAAAGGAGAAATGATCGCCTGGATGGTGTAGATCAGCACAAGGAGAAGCAGCACGCCGCCCACGAGCAGCACGATCTCAATTCGCCCGAACGATTGGAAAAGGGAATCCCAACTCTCCCCTTTTGCTTCAGGATGAAACAGCTTCTGTTTTGACCGTCGCGTCTTAGCCATTTTTCAATCCGATTCCTGTGTGTCCGAATCCCCCTTCGCCTCTTTGCGAATCTTCAAGGACCTGAACAAGTTCCCAATCGACGCGGGCATACGAGGAAACTATCATCTGGGCAATGCGATCCCCCCGCCTGACCACAAACTTGTTCTTGCTGAAATTCGTCAAAATGACTCTGATCTCGCCACGATAGTCCGAGTCGATGGTCCCCGGAGAATTCAAAATTCCGACGCCGTGCTTGATTGCCAGGCCGCTGCGAGGCCTCACCTGTGCCTCAAACCCCATGGGCAGCTCGATCCGTATACCTGTCGGAACGAGCACTGTCTCGCCCGGATCAATCGCCATCTCACCCGACACTGCTGCACACAAATCCATTCCGGCAGAACCCTGCGTGGAGTACTGGGGGAGCGGGATATCGAGCGTGTCATCCCCTACTCTGGCGATTCTCACTTTGATGTGATCGGGCACGTTGACGAGGGTCTGTTGAAGGAATGGTTTCGGCTAATATAGAGAAGGAAGCGGCCAAAATCAATTTTCGGTAGTGTCTCAATTTCAAACATAGACTACAACCAAATTGAGACACTACCCAATTTTCCGGAGAGCCGACGATTCAGCGACAACAAAAAACCCGCCGCATGGTGAGTTCATCGAACCTGGGCGGGTTTCTTTTGAAGAATAAAAAAGAGAATCAATTCTGCCGTGTTGTGTCTTCAACCGTTACGCGCTTTTGCGGCGAATAGACTTTCACCCTCGAGCGGAACAGGGAATCTGCCTTTCTGAACTGTTCTTTGTGTTTCAGTTGTTCCTCGGTGAGGACGCGCATGAGCGAATCCATATCCCTGACGTCGAATTCGAAGCCATCGGACGATTCAACCCTCGTGCCGCCCCCCTCCATCCTGAATTCGAATCGAAACATCTTCTCCTTCTTTAGTCGCGGGGTGACCCAGACTCTCATTGACTCCATCTCGGAGTAGATGCGGGGGGCTATTTCCACTTTGAAGAAGTCCTCCTCACCTGATGTGCGCAAGGGAGGCATCGGGGTCCTGGGCGGCCTCACGCTTCCGACCGCTGTTCGTTCGTGCCGGGCTTTCATGAGGTGTTGAAGGCGCGCCGGCAGCTCCGATGCAACGACGGGTGCTTCAAACATCCTGGATTGAATAAGGCTGTCAATATTGAGGGTCAATCGTGTCACGATCGTGGAATCTTCTGTCATGACGACGAATTCATGTTGGGCTCCCGGTTCCCGGAATACCTCGGGGACATGCCTCGGCTCCGGTGAAGAGGGGATTTTCTCTTCAGCAAGTGCGTACGACGCATTCGTCTTGACCAGAAAACGATCGAGAAGCTTGCGCTGAACGGGAGCCAGGACGGCGGCAATATTGGAAAGCACAACTCGATTCAACTTGGCAAGTTCGGGATCGACGGCAAGAACGTTGTTTTCCGCGTAAAAAGCCCCTTTAGCGATCCGTGCCTTGGCTTCATCCAGGACCGCGTCGATCCTTTTCCTCTGTTCCGTTGTCGGCAGAACTTCCTGATACAGATCCCTCACGGTAACAGAAGGCGGAAGGCGGTCGGCAGTCATTCCCACTTCGATATGGACCTGCTCGCTTTGCTCGTCAACCCTCAAAGCTGTTTCAGACTTGTCATCGAGAGCAAGGGTCCCAAAAAGCGCGTATTGGAGCACCTTGTCGTTGTCAATATTGGCAAAGAGCGGAAGAACAGAACCCTTGAGAATACTGCTTTCGTATGCTTCCTTGACCGCTTGTGATTGCCTTGACAGATACTCAAGAATGGGTTCCCGCTGAAGGACAATCGTCACACCGACGGCAACGAAGGCCAGGATCGCCATGGCGCTGGCCAGGGGGATATACTTCCTGGGAAACGGCAGAAGATTCTGCTCCTCCTCGGCATCGGACTCCATGTGGGCAGAAAGCCTTGACCAGAAGAACGGATCCGGAGGGAGGCGTTTTCCGGCGGCAAGGAGGTGCTTGACTTGCCGCAGGTCCCGAAGCTCTTTTTGCGCTTCCGGATGAGCTGCCAGATACTCTTCGAGGTCTGCCTGCTCCCGCGCCTCCATTGTTCCATCGAGGTATTCAGAGAGCAGATGAGACAATTCCTTCGCTGAATAAGTTTTCATGGTTTAGTCCTCCAGCAACGGTTTGAGGGCGCTGCGAAGCATGGCCCGGCCGCGCGAGAGACGGGATTTCACCGTACCGATTTCGCACTGCATGACTTCCGCAATTTCTTCGTATGTCATTCCTTCGATGTCCTTTAGAACAATGGGAAGACGGAATTTGTCGGGGATCTTCTTCAACCCTTCCGTGATAAGCTCCTGAGCATCCTCCTTGAGCCCCTGTGATTCCGACTTTCCCGCAATCTCTTTCTCTGCCGATTCGTCCAACGGCTGCAGCGTAAAGTACCGCCGGACTTTTCTCTTCCTGAGCTCGTCCCGGCTTTTGTTCACGGTGATTCGGTAGAGCCACGTGTAGAAGGAGGATTCGAATCGAAACCGCGGCAACGCCTGGTACGCCTTCAAAAAGACCTCCTGAGCAAGATCATCAATGATCGCTTGCTCATGGAAGATCGAATAGATGATGTTCCTCACCCGCTCCTGGTATCGTTCGACAAGAAGACGAAAGACATCACGCTCTCCGGTCTGAAACAGGGTGATGAGAACCTCATCGCTCTTATGAACCGCGGAGTTATCCGCTGCTTGCGCGAGCATGCCTGAGGCCTTTTCCGACTTTTGTTCCGATTCGTTCAATTAGACGCCTGAGCGCTTCCTCTTGTTCCTTTTTCCTCAAGGAAAAAACAAAAAAACTCGTATAAGGTCATGACTTATACGAGTTTCGATACCGAAAGTTCTGTCGTTCAGGCAGCCTCTTCCTCGGCAGGGATCCGCTGTAGCTTCACTCGTTTCTCAAACTCATCCCGAAAACGACGAATCATCGATTGTACGGGCCAGGCAGCCGCATCTCCCAACGCACAGATCGTATTCCCCTCAATATTATTCGCTATGTCCATCAGCATATCGATATCGGTCTGCTTCCCTTGACCGCTCTGGAATCTCTTAAGGATCTTCTCCAACCACCCCGTTCCTTCACGGCACGGAGTGCATTGACCGCATGACTCATGATGGTAGAACTCTGCAATGCGGGCCAGTACAGCGATGAGGTCTGTGTCTTCATCCATCACAATCAATCCGGCTGTACCGACCGCCGAGCCGGCTGCTTTCATGGAATCTGCATCCATGCAGACTCCCTCGAGCTGTTCACCGCGAAGAACCGGGGTCGACGAGCCGCCCGGGATAACGGCCTTGATGCCCTTGTTCCCCGGCACTCCCCCGGCGTACTTGTGAATGATCTCAAGCAACGGCACACCGGTGGGCATTTCGTAGACACCCGGCTTGTTCACGTGACCGCTCACTCCTACAAGGATCGGCCCGGGATGTTTCGGAGAACCGATCTTCGAAAACCATTCCCATCCGTTTGTGATGATCCACGGGACATTGCTGATCGTTTCGACATTGTTGATGGTGGTCGGACAACCCCAGAGCCCGTATTGTGCAGGAAAAGGTGGCTTCACACGCGGATATCCGCGTTCTCCTTCGATTGAGTTCATCAGTGCCGACTCTTCACCGCAAATGTACGCCCCCGCTCCTTTGTGAACAACGATCTCCGTCGAGAATCCCGTTCCAAGAATGTTTCTTCCCGCGAGGCCACGCTGGTACGCATCCGCCAGGGCCCTCTCCAGCATCCGAATCCACTTCCCGTACTCACCTCTGACGTAGATATACGCCGTCGTGATGCCCATTGCATAACAGGCAATCAATGTCCCTTCAATCAATAGATGCGGATTAAACTCAAAGATCTGCCTGTCTTTGAATGTTCCGGGTTCGGATTCATCTCCATTCACACAAAGGTACTTGGGCTTCGTCGTCTGCTTCGGCATGAAGGTCCACTTCAAGCCTGTGGGAAAACACGCGCCGCCTCTCCCCCGGAGTCCGGACTTCTTCACTTCGTCAGTCACCTCTTCAGGCTTCATTCCCAAAGCTTTGCGGAACGCCTTGTATCCTCCGTGTGCCTCGTAAACGTCGACCTTGTGGAGGTCTTTCGTGTCGGGAAGAAGGAGTTTTTCCATTAGTGCTTCTCCAGCCCGGCCAGAACCCGGTCCAGTTTTTCCGTTGTCAGATTCTCGTGGTATTCCTCTCCCACCGCGCACATCGGCGCTCCTCCGCACGCACCCATGCATTCCACCTCGGAGATGGTCCATTCCCCGTCTGCAGTCGTCTCTCCCGGCTTGATCCCCAGCTTCTGTTCGAGATACTGCAGGAGAATGCCGGAACCGCGAAGCATGCAGGAAATATTGGTGCAGACCTCAATGTGGTGTTTCCCTGTCGGCTTCTGATGGAACATCGTGTAGAACGTCACAACGCCGAGGATGTGGCTGAAGGGGACTCTGAGCAGGTCGGCAACGTATCTCATGGTTTCAGTGGAAATGCTGCCGAATTGTTCCTGCGCCAGCCAAAGCACGGGGAGCACAAGCGCCTGCGAGTGGGGGTAATGCTGGCGAAGTTCTTCGACGCGCTTGAGATTTTCCGGAGAGAACATAGGATGATCTGAAATCGTTAGAGTACTGCTATTTGTCGGCCTCACCCATTACCGGGTCGAGACTGCCAATAATGGCAACAACGTCTGATATCATCGCCTTCCGCAGCATCATCGGCAATGCCTGGATATTGACAAAAGACGGAGATCGAATCTTCATTCGCCAGGGATGCCCGTCGCCGTTGCTGTAGAAATAGAATCCCAGCTCCCCTTTCGATGCTTCCACGGCGGAGTACACTTCACCGACCGGCGGATCGACACCGAAATTCACAATCATGAAATCATGGATCAGCTCTTCCATCTTCGTGTACACGCGTTCCTTCTTCGGGAGCACTTTCTTCGGCTTGAAGGCATGGATCTCCCCCTTCGGCATCTTATCGAGGAGCTGAACCACCACCTTTTGGCTCTCTTTCATCTCCTGTAATCGAACGTAGTAGCGCGCAAGGGAGTCGCCGCCGTCAAATACCGCAACGTCAAAATCGAGCTTGTTGTACACGAGATACGGGTTCGTCCTTCGAAGATCCTGGTTGACCCCGCAAGCCCTGAGACACGGGCCCGTCACACCCATGTCGATCGCCTCTTCCCTCGAGATAACACCGACACCGTCCGTTCGTTCAATGAAGATTCTGTTCTTGTTGATCAGCTTTTCGGATTCTTCGAGATTTTCCGGGAACTTCTCAATGAACTTCCGGATCATTGCTTCCGCTTCCGGGGTCATGTCATGCACGAGACCGCCGATGCGAGTGTAGCTCGTCGTGAAGCGGTGACCGACGAGGTTCTCGAAAATGTCGTAGAGTTTCTCCCTCTCCCTGAAGGTCCACATCCACACGGTCAACGCGCCGACATCCATCCCGATCGATCCCATCATCATCAGATGCGACGAGATTCGGGCGAGCTCGGCAATCATGGTGCGGAGGTATTGGGCGCGCGGCGGAGCCTCAATGCCGAGGAGCTTCTCTACCGCGAGCACATACGCGACATTGTTCGCGAGGGGTGAAAGGTAGTCAAGCCGGTCAGTATGCGGAATGAACTCATGGTAGGTGCAGCTCTCTGCAAGCTTCTCATACCCCCGGTGCAGGTAACCTATTTCCGGTACGCAGGCAATGACCGTTTCTCCGTCGAGCCGCACGAGAAGCCTGAGCACTCCGTGCGTTGCGGGGTGCTGCGGTCCCATGTTGAGAATGAGGTCATTCTCCAGCGGATCGGTAAACGACACTGAAGTATGCTGATCTTCCAACGCCTGCAAGATCCTGGTCTTGCGTGGAATATCGTGGGTCGCTGTTTCCATGAGCCGTTACTTTTTCGGGAGATACAGTGAGCCGGGAATACCCATCAACGGAAAGTCTTTCCGGAGCGGATAGTGTTCGAATTCGTCAGGCATATAGATCCTGCGAAGGTCGGGATGTCCGTCAAAGACGATCCCAAACATGTCAAACGTTTCGCGCTCGTGCCAATTCGCCGTCGACCACACCCCGGTGACGGTCTGGACATGAGGATGACTTTCTTCAACGAACGTTTTAATACGAATTCTGTGATGGTTTTTGAGGGAATAGAGATTGTACACAACTCCGAAGCGTTTCACCGGAGAGTACATATCGAGGCCAAAGAGGTCAGCAAGCATTTCGAACCTTAAGTCCGGGTCCTCTTTGAGAAAGCGGCATACTTCGACAATCTTTTCAGGCGGAACAACAACCGCGAGTTCGCCGCGAAACTCATTCGACTCGAGAATGCCGTTTCCAAACTGTTTGTTCAGCTTCTCGAGAGTGCGTGCATTCATTTATGCAACAACCGGGGGCTTTGGTTTGTGTTGAGGAAAATCGCCGGCGAGAGCCAATGTGCTTCCCTTGCTCTCCCGCCTCTGGATCTTCTGTTGAAGCGTTATTAAGGCATGAAGCAGATTATCGGGCCTGGGTGGACACCCGGCAACGTAGAGGTCGACGGGAAGAAACTGGTCTATCCCCTGAACAACTGAATACGTCCTGTACATGCCGCCCGATGAAGTACAAGCTCCCATGGCAATGACCCACTTGGGATCGGGCATTTGGTCATAGATCTTTCGGACAACCCTGGCCATCTTGTAAGTGGTCGTTCCGGCAACAATCATCACATCGGCCTGACGGGGAGAGAACCGAAACACCTCGGAACCGAATCGGGAGGAATCAAACCGGGGACCCGCAAAGGCCATCATCTCAATCGCACAGCATGAGATCCCCATGGGCATGGGAAAAAGCGAATTCTTTCTGCACCAGTTTATCGCATCTTCCAGCTTGGAAAGCATCAGGCTGTCGCCCAGGGCGCTCTCTAGTCCCATTCCAAGGCTCCTTTCCTCCAGATGTAAAAATACCCGACAAGCAACACGAGAATGAAGACAACCATCGTCACGAATCCCGTCATCCCAAGATCACGGAACGCTACAGCCCAGGGATAGAGAAAAACCACCTCAATATCGAACAGGATGAAAAGCACGGCAACCATATAGAACTTTACCGAGAACCGCTCACGAGCCGTCCTGACCGGCTCCATTCCGCTCTCGTATGTCGAAAGCTTCTCCTCATTGGGTCTCTTCGGACCCAGCCACTCGTTCAATTTGAGGATCACGACGCCGAACAGAACGGCGATCGCCACCATCATCATTATCGGAATGTAGTTCTCTACCATAAACAAATCAGATGAAACTTTGGTGCCGCTGTGAAACGAGTTTATCGAAAAATGGGGTGAAAGTCAATCGAAACGACTTCGACGTTCGACATCGGACATTCGATATTCGATAGTATGTTCCCCTTTGAATCAAGAAAAGGAAATACCGAATGTCAAACGCCGAATGTGGAATGCAGAAGTTCATGACCTCACCGCAACCGCAGCTGTACATTCTCCAGCGGCCAGCGAGCTCTGAGTTTGAGCGTGTCTGGCGCGACTGAGAACCGTTCCGACATCTGATAAGGAAACACCCTCCCGGCATCGAACTTCTTGTTCCCGTTCCTGTCGCGAAATACCTGCATAACATATTGACCTTCGGGAAGTTGTGCCAGCTCAAACGGGCCCGGTCCTTCGATGGTGACACTTCTTGGAACCGCGTCCTTCTTTCCGACGGGCCATGCCGTTACCACCACCCTCCCGATCGTGTCGATCTTTTCGGGATCATTCACCAATCCCGCAATGGTGCTCAGCCGTTCACTATCGAGGGTTTGAAAACGCATTGCGCGGATCGTGTCCCTCCCTGTCATCCCTTTCCAGTCCTGCAACGATCCTGTTCGCACGATGAGACTGTACCACGCACTGCCGGCGAGATCACTGACCGGCCTTGCCGTTATGACTGCATCGTTCGCCCACCCGCCTTCAATATGAACCGACCGATCGAGGCTGTCGCGCAGATCAACCATCGATCTCCAGTCAACCCGCCTGACGGGCTCGGTGAAACGGATTTCGGTCAGCGGTCGAAGCTCGATCCCTCTCGTGCTGTCCGCGAAAGAAAATGACGCCACAGCGGGACTGCTCGTGTCCGGGAGATCGGAACTCACAAACTGGATTGAAAAAGCAGACTGGCTGATGTCTTTGCCCGAAAGATCTTTTGCATCATGAATCCGCAGCTCATGAAGCAGTCCGGGTTTCTGTTCCTGCGTCGCCACGAAGAATTCCTTTCGCTGCGGGATCAGCAGAGAAACGCTGAGGACCTGCACAGGGTTCTTCCCCGTCGAGTCGCTGACCTGAACATTCCTCGTACCGAAAGAGCTTGTATCAATCGGTTCAGAGAGCTCTGCGAGTAAGAGCCCCCGGTTGAGCGGCGTGACCTTGACAAGTCTCGGCGCCGTCGTGTCCTCGCGCGCGAGCTTCATCGTTATACCCGCCCTCATTGTGTCATTGGCGGCAAGCTGAACATCGCCCGCGGCAGCGCCGTATTCATCTGTTTCGGGATCATAGAGGAGGTTCTTGTATTCATCACGAACAGCAAGGAGACGGTAGGTCCCCAGGGCAAGATGAGAAAGATGAAACTCCCCGGTCTTTCCTGTCTGCGTGACGTAATCCGGCTCCGATTTCGACGGGTTAAGGGTGTCGGGATCAACTGTGTCAATATTGTACGCGAAGACGAAAATCCCCGACAATTGGTCGGTCATAGAGGCCGGGTAGACACTCCCGGTTATGGCTCCCGGGTCGATCGCATCTCCGGTCGAGAATGCAAGCGAAAACGCTTCGGCCATCCTGTTCTTGTTTCGCAAATCGACAACATCCGTTCCCAGGCTAAAGACGTAAGTGGTATTGCTCCGAAGAGAATCGATGAATGAGATTTCCACTTCGTTGCCGCTCCAGTCGAACTCCAGGGGACCAAGCGACGGTGAGACAAAGATCGAGCCTTCGACCGACTGGTGATCGACATGTTCGTCGAACTCCAGAACAATTCTGGAATCCTGAAAGAACAGAGTTGACGGGGCGGGATAGACAGAAAGAATTCTTGGAGGTTCGGTGTCGGGCGGACCGCCCTGGGGCGGAACCTGGCCCGCACAGGACATTAACAAGATCCCGGCACTGAATCCGGCGAGACACCAAGCGGTCAGGGAACGAACAGACACCGTTATCCTCCCATTGCAGCGCGCTGCATTTCACGACGGAACCTCCGGTAAATCCGGACAGCCCGCTGGTGATCGAAATAGCTCCCGGTGAACACGTGGCCTCCCTTTCCGTCGGCAACAAAGAAGAGGTACTGATGGCCGGCCGGGTAGAGTGTTGCAAGAATTGCCGCCCGCCCGGGATTACTGATGGGCCCCGGCGGCAATCCGTAGTGAAGATATGTATTGTAGGGAGATTTGACCTTCAAGTCTGAGTAGAGCAATCGACGCGGCCCGTTGGAGAGCACATATTGGACAGTCGGGTCTGCCTCAAGCCTCATTCGTTTCTTCAGCCGGTTGTGATACACACCTGCAATCACGGTCCGCTCGCTGTCCACCTGGGCCTCCCCTTCAACGATCGAGGCGAACGTCACCACCTGAGCGGTCGTCCAACCCAGCTCTTTCTGCCGCTCCACAAGGGAGTCGCCGTAGAACTCCTTGAATGCATTGACCAGTCTTTCGACGATCACTCCTTCGTCGGTCTGCCATTGAAAGAAATACGTATCGGGGAGCAGATATCCCTCGAACGTTTTCCCCTCCAGCCCAAACGATTCGACGATGGACGAATCCGTACAGTATTGCATGATTTTAGCGGAATCGACGCCGAGTTCCATCGCAAACCGTCTTGCCACGAATTTCATTCGAACCCCTTCGGGGATTGCCACCGGAATCAAACGGCGCGATGTGCCGTCTTTGAACGCGCTCAGGAGGGAATAATTTGAAACGCCGCTGTCAAAATAATACCGCCCGACTTTCACCTCCTTCGTCCAGCCGAGGAACTTGCCAGCCACCTTCATTGCAAGCTTGCTGTAGATTATTCCCTTCGCATCGAGCGAATCGACGACTGCTGAATAGGAAGTTCCCCGGGAGATTGTCACAACCCGTTGAGACGGAGAAGAGAACGTATTCGGCCACCAGAATGCCCAGAAGAGAAAGAGCAAGGCAGTGAAGACGAAAACGGATGGAACAACTATCTTTGTAAAGTTTCTCGGATCCGAGAAGAATGCGCGGGCGTTAATCATGGTTCTTGCGTGGGGAGTTCTTGTGCTTGGTCATTGCTGTCCGCTCGACTGCGCGGGATTCATCGATGATTCGTTCAAAAAGCCGCCGGACGGCCTGTGGCGACAAAGGGCCGCCGTTTGCGCCGGTGACATTCTTCATTACCTCTTCTTCGCGGTCGGGAGTGTAAGCGCCCAACCCCAGCAGCAGCTTGACCTTTCCTATTTCCTCCGCAAAGTGCGCACGGTCATTCAGCAGCTTCACCAGCTGAAGGTCAAGCTCGTCGATCTTCTTTCTCCATTCGTCGAGATCCCGGAGCGCATTATTCTTCATTGTTCACTCCGCAATGAGCGGAAAAAAACCTCCCCAGCGTCGAGAGCGGCGTCGGGCGTCTGCGAGCGTTCAAGGACGCCGATGAGCGCGGAGCCCACAACCGCGCCGTCCGCGTAACGCCAAACTTCATTCACGTGCCTGGAGGTTGAGATGCCAAACCCGACGACGAACGGTTTTGTTACCGTCTTCTTTACTCGGGCGAGAAATGTTCCGAGCGGGCCGTCCAGCTGCAACTCGCTTCGCGCACCCGTTACTCCCGTAACGGAGACACAGTACGTGAAATCCGTGGACATTGTGTCGATCAAACGGATTCTCTCCGTAGTCGTTGTTGGCGCGACCAGAAAGATATTGCTCAACGATGCAGCCCGGCATTCAGCGACAAATTCAGCGGCCTCTTCCGGGGGAAGGTCGGGCACAATGAGGCCGTCGACACCGGATAAAGCTGCCTGCCTGGAAAATGCTCTCAGCCCGTACTGCAAAATGGGATTGTAGTACCCCATGAGGACGACAGGCACCTGCGAGCCTGCGCGAAATTCTTCGACTGAGCGGAAAATGAAGTCCGCGTTGACGCCGTTCCGAAGGGCTACTTCTGAGGAGTGCTGA
>Ga0209002_10000581_pt1 | contig 29631 bp, 29 predicted proteins | sample Rifsed16ft2_FD_184010 | JGI IMG/M metagenome (GOLD analysis project Ga0209002, IMG submission 184010) | Soil microbial communities from Rifle, Colorado, USA - sediment 16ft 2 (version 2) | ecosystem: Environmental > Terrestrial > Deep subsurface > Rock core/Sediment | place: Rifle, Colorado... | reverse complement strand
TGGGACAAGGACACGCCCATCGAAGAGACGCTGGAGGCGCTGCACGACGTGGTGAAAGCGGGCAAGGCGCGCTACATCGGCGCGTCGTCCATGTCTGCGTGGCAGTTTGCCAGGGCGCTGTATCTCGCCGACCAGCACAGCGGGACGCGCTTCGTCTCAATGCAGAATCACTACAACCTTGTGTACCGTGAAGAGGAGCGCGAGATGATCCCCCTGTGCCGGGCCGAGGGCGCCGGCGTCATCCCCTGGAGCCCGCTGGCGCGCGGCTTCCTGGCGGGCAACCGCACCCGCGAGAGGGGCGGCGAGACCGCGCGGGCCAGGAGCGACCAGTTTGCCCACCAGATGTACTACCAGGCAACGGATTTCGCAGTCGCCGAGCGGGCCGCGGAAGTCGCCAGACAGCGCAACGTCTCCCCGGCGCAAATCGCCCTCGCCTGGATCCTGCACCAGCCCGGCGTCACCTCGCCCATCGTCGGAGCGAGCAAAATGTACCAGTTGGAAGAAGCGCTTGCCGCGTTGGAGATCAAACTAGCCGAGGCAGAGTGCAAGTATCTGGAGGAACTTTACCAGCCTCACCCGGTGCTGGGGCATTGATCTCACCCCTGCCCGCTGCGCACCATCGCGCCTTAAGGGAAGTGTTTCATGTCCATCTCCGCCAATGCTTACACCGTCGTCGAAAGACGCATCCTGTTCGACAACGCGCGGGTGCGCATTATCTCTGACCTATTGGAGCATGACGGCCGGCGCTTCCCCTACCTGCATCTGGCCAGCCCGGTGGATGCCATTGCCACCGTCGCGTTGACGGCGGACAGGCAGATCGTCCTCACCCGCCAGTATCGCCACGCCATCGGGATGGTGATTTACGACCTCCCGGCGGGCAGCTTGACCCCGGGCGAAGACCCGCAGACGGGCGCGATGCGTGAGTTGGAAGAGGAAACCGGCTATCGCGCGAGCCGTGTGATACCGCTCGGAAAATATAACCCCTACCCTGGCACGTTGAAGGTGACCTCGCATTTGTTCTTTGCCACCGACCTCACGCGGACGATCCCCAACCCTGATGAAGGCGAAGAACTGGAAGTGGTGCTGGCGCCATTCGCCGATGTCCTGAAAATGGTCTTGCAGGGTGAGTTCATTGACGGCTCTTTGCAACTGGGCGTCTTGCTGGCGGCGCAGAAAGGGCTGGCGGATGGATGACGTTCACCGTAATTGCAGAAATCTTCGTAAGCCGGCGGCGTCAGGTCCGGCGGGATGCCCAGCAGGCGAGCCAGGCATTGGCTGTCGTCATAATAGGCCCGCCGGTCGGCGAGCGAGAGCGGGGCGACGAGCAGGTCGTAGGTCCGCAGACTCGAATCAATGAGCGTCGCCAGCACCCAAAGCTTGAGGAGCGGGTCGTTGGCCCGGTAGGGAGTCCCGGCCAGATAAGGTCCTACCTCCTTTGCCAATGTTCCTGTCACCCGCCGATGGCAGGCGTGAATATGGCGTGCGGTCTCATAGGCCTGGGCGGGTTTGCCGAAGGTGACATCGGTCATCGCCCGCAGGGTGCGGTACAGCCGCCCCAGCGGGTCGCGCCGGAAATGGCTGTGCCCGACGACGCCGGCGGCCACGAGCGGGTGCGCGAGCTCCAGCAGCAAAGCGCGCGGCCCGGCGAGCGCCGTCAACCACTCCCGGTTGACCCGCCAGAAAACCGACTCAGGCGAGAAGAGTGGGGCAGATATTTCGCTGGGGTTATGGGAGAAGTTCAACATCGGGCTGGAGTATCTCTTTTCGGGGAGTAGAGACGTTCCGCCGGAACGTCTCTACGGTTCTGTTGGAGCGATGGCCGAACCCGGCCAGGATGTTTTCCAGCAGCGGGAGCATGTGGGTGACGCGCCGGGCGCGAATGACCAGGCCCCACATCGGCTCGAACTTCTTCCAACCGCCGGCATAGGCTACGTGCCGCAGGCGCTCGACCCAGCCCTCTTTGGCGAGCGCGCCTCTGAAAATCGCGCCCCAGCGATAGAATTCGCGGTAGGCCCGCCAGTAGCCGGCCTCCAGCGCCTCTGGCGTCATCCGCGCCGGTCTGAAGACGACGTGCCGGGTGTCGTACAGATCCCAGTTGTCGTGCAGGATGCGTCCCTGCCCTTCCATCCGCTGGCGCAGGCCGGTGTCGGGATAAGGCGTCAGGATGTGGAACGTGGCCGTCTCGATGCCGTGTGTAATAGCCCATTCGACGGTGCGGTCGAACACGGTCTCGTCGTCGTCGTCCATGCCGAAGACGAAACTGCCGTTGACCATCACCCCGAGGCCGTGCAGGCGCCGGATGGCGGCGGCGTAGTCACGGTTGAGATTCTGAAATTTGTGGTGCTCCCGGAGGTTGGCTTGACTGATCGTCTCGAAGCCGACGAAGAGACTCCGCAAGCCGCTCTCGACGGCTTTCTCCAGCAATCCGGGGACCAGCACGGATTGCACCGTTGCGGCGGCCTGCCACAGCCGCCCCATGCCTTGAAGGCCCTCGAAAAACGCGCTGGCGAAGCGCGGGTTTCCAAACAGGTGATCGTCCAGGAAGTAGAGGTGGCGTCCCGGCAAACGCTCGATCTCCGCCAGCGCCTCATCCACCGTCTGGGTATAAAACGACCGGCCGCCCTTGAAGAAGGCCTCCTTGTAACAGAAATCGCAAGTGTGTGGGCATCCACGTGAGACGACGATGGAGTTAGGCACGAGATATAGATGACGTTTGATCAGGTCTCGGCGGATTCTAGGCAGTCCGAGCAGTGTGCGCGTTTGCGAGCGATAGACTTTGCCGGGCCTCCCCGCGCGGAAATCGGCGAGGAAGGCGGGCCAGGTGTCCTCGCCCGGCCCCAGGAAGATGGTGTCGGCGTGTTGGGCGGCTTCGCCGGGCAGGGAGGTGACGTGCAGCCCGCCGAGACAAACGTGCGCGCCCTTGCGCCGATAATGGTCCGCGAGCGCATAAGCCCGATAGGCCGAGGTGATGTACACCTGAATCACCACCAGGTCAGGCTCGTCGCTCAAGTCGAGGACCTCGACGTGCTCATCTTGCAGGGTGATCTCGTCGTCCGCGCTCAGGTAGCCCGCAAGCGTCGCCAGCCCCAACGGCGGGAAGAGCGAGTATTTGATCGGCCTCCGGAACGGGCTGGTGGCCTCGGTGAGAGCAGGCAGAATCATTTTGACCTTCATTCAGAGACTCCTCGGCTGTGAGCTGGCGCGTTTTACAATGTAAGCGATCACCCTGCCTCCTTCCACCGCTTGAGGCCCGCCTCCGGCGCACTTGAGTGCTTGACAGGCGGCGGGTCTGCTTCTCTAATTGGGCCCGAGGAACCGAACCGATGCTCACTGTGCTGTTAGTCGAGGACAACGAGAAACTGGCCGCGGCGCTGAGGGTCGGTCTGGAAGGCACGGGCCGGGCGCGCGTCGGGCGCCATTGCGCCAGCGGCGAGGAGGCGCTGGCGCGCTGCCTCGAGCAGCCGCCCGACGTGATCCTGATGGACGTGCAGCTCGCGGGCGAGATGAACGGCATTGAAGCCGCCGTCGCCATCCGCCGCGAGTTCCCGCGCCTGCCGGTCGTCTTTTACTCTATTCAAGACGACGACACCTATTACCGGGACTTCCGCCGCTCCGGCATCCTGAGCCATTACGCCTACGTCCGCAAGTCCAACTACCTGCTTCCGCAGATGATCCTGCCGCTCCTGCAAGACGCCCTGGCCGGGCGCAGTTTTATTGACCCGGAGATTGAAGCGCGCGTCCAGGAGGTGCGCCACAAGGACGAGCGCTCGCCGCTGGCCCTGCTCGAACCAAACGAGCAGCTGGTGGCGCGCCTGCTGGCGCAGGGGCTGACGAACGAGCAGATCGCCGCCCGCCTGGGCTTTCGCGACAAGCGCACGATCAGCCGCACGAACGGGCAGATCTACGCGGTCTGGGGTCTGGGGGACTCGGCGACCGACGAGAAAGTGGCCCGCACCCGCGCGGCCCTCATCGCCCGCGAGGGGCGGCTCATCCAGTGGGAAGGCGACGGCGCCGCGCGAGTCCAGAACGAGCGCGACGAGTGGATACCGTGGGAATGACAGGGATTCTCTATCTCGATTGGGCTATTCTGGCCGTCTCTTTGTTCAATACTATTTTGCTCACCTGGCTGGGACTGGTGGTGCTGCTGAACGCCGAACGTCGCACGCCGGGCCTCTGGCTGACGGGCGGCAGTTTGCTGATGGGCGCGGCGTTTTTCGTCAGTCATTCGGCCATCCTGGGCGTCGGCCTGAACGAATTGAGCGAGGCCCTGAACTTCTGGTGGCGCGCCGGATGGCTCCCGGTCATTGCCCTGCCATTTGCGTGGTATCTCGTGATGCTGTGGTACGCGGGTTTCTGGAGCGGACCGCGCGCCGCGCGCCGGGAACGCCAGCGCCCCATGTTTATTGCGGCGCTGCTGCTGGCCGGCTGCGCCGTCGGGTTGCTCCTCTTCGCGAACCCGCTGCCTTCGTTTTCACAGGCCGTGCAGCTCAAGCTCTCGCCCACACCTTCCCTCGGCGGCCTGCCCCTGCTCGTCATCGTTTATCCGGCCTACAGCGTGCTGTCCATCAGCTTCTCGCTTGATGCGCTGCTTCATCCAGGGCCGTCGTCCCGTATGATGGGTGATCTGGCGCGCCGCCGCGCGCGCCCCTGGCTCGCGGCGGCTTCGCTCGCGCTGCTCGTCGTCACGCTCCTCGTCGCGGGGATCATGTTGTGGGCGGTGTTGAACGCGCCGCGCCAGACGTTCTATGGCGTCTATACGGAACTGACGCTTGCCGTAGGCTGGTTTGATCTGACGATCGCCTCGCTCATCGCCGTGGCGGCGCTGCTGGTCGGGCAGGCGGTGGTCGCCTACGAAGTCTTCACCGGCAAGACTTTGCCCCGGCGCGGCCTCCTGCGCCAGTGGCGGCGGGCGATCATCCTCGCCGCCGGGTTGAGTGTGGTCGTTGGCGGGAGTGTCGTGATCCGGCTTCGCCCCATCTACGTTTTGCTCCTCGCAACGGGCATCATCGCCGTCTTCTATGCGCTCCTCAGTTGGCGGTTGTATGCCGAACGCGAGCGGTACATGCACGATCTGCGGCCTTTCGTCGCCAGCCAGCGGTTATATGAGCAACTGCTGGCGCGTTCCCCGGATGAACTGCCGGAGGCCGACATGGCGATCCCCTTTCGCGCGCTGTGCGAGAACGTCTTGAGCGCGAAGTCGGCCTGCCTGATGGCCCTCGGCCCCCTGTCGTCGCTCGCCGGCCCGGCGCTGGTTTATCCGGCCGGGGCTTTGCCGCCGGCTGCGCCGCTGCATGACATCATGGCCCAGTTGGACTCTCCGCAGACGATGTGCCTGCCCCTCGACCCGGCGCGTCACGGCGGCGCGCAGTGGGCCGTGCCTCTGTGGAGTGAACGCGGCCTGATCGGATTGCTGTTCTTGGGCGAGAAAGCGGATGGCGGGCTGTATGCGCAGGAAGAGATCGAAATGGCGCGCGCCAGCGGCGAGCGTTTTGTGGATACGCTGGCGAGCGCCGGGCTGGCGCAAAGATTAATGGCGTTGCAGCGCCAGCGCCTGGCTGAGAGCCGGGTGATTGACCATCACGCCCGCCGTCAACTGCACGATGATGTTTTGCCGCGCCTGCACGCCGCCATACTCGATCTTGGCCAGAGCCAATCTGAGGCCGTCCGCTTGCTCTCTGAGGCCCACCGCCAGATTGCGGACCTCCTGCGCGAAATGCCCGCGGCTTCCTCTCAGCCGGTTGCGCGGCTCGGGCTGGTCGGCGCGCTCAAACAGTTGGTCGCCGACGAATTTGAGACGGTGTTCGAGGCCGTGCAGTGGGAGATTGACCCGGAGGCCGAGCGCCAAGCGCAGGCTATCCCCGCGCTCACCATCGAAGTGCTGTTCTACGCCGCGCGGGAGGCGATGCGCAATGCCGCCCGCTACGCCCGTCCGGCAAACCCGGTCAATGGATTATGCCTGCGCCTGGCCTTAGGCTGGGACTCCGGCCTGAAGGTCGTCATTGAAGATAACGGCGCGGGCCTGGCCTCGCAACCGCCCACCCAGGGGAGCAGGCAGGGCCTGGCTTTGCACAGCGCGATGCTTGCGGTTGTCGGCGGCGCATTGACGGTTGACAGCCTGCCCGGCGCGTTCACGCGCGTCTCGCTCACCATACCCCCATCGGCCTCATAAGCCACGCCGGTTGCTGGCCCTCGTCTGTTTAAGCGCGACAAGATAAGTCCGCTTTCTCTTTGCCATCTGACCCGAATGGCGTAGAATTTGCGCTCAAACCTCGAAACGGAGAAGGGACATGAAAATTGCGGCTCTTCAAGGCAATATCGCAGAGCGACAAACCGACGCGATCATCCTGAATCTCTTTGAAGGCGTCGCCGAACCTGGCGGCGCGACCGGGGCAGTGGACAAGGCCCTCGGCGGCGCGATCCGGGATTTGATCGGAGGCGGCGATTTCAACGGGAAACTGAACTCGACGGCGGCGCTGTACCCGCGGGGCGCCTTGCCCGCTCAGCGCATTATCCTCGTCGGCCTGGGCAAAGCCGAGAAGCTCACGCTCGACAAAGTCCGGCAGGCGAGTGCGACGGCGACGCAGCGGGCGCGTGCGCTGGGCGCGGAACGCGTGGCAACCATCGTGCACGGCGCGGGCGTCGGCGGGTTGACGCCTGAGCAGGCGGCTCAGGCCACCGCCGAGGGCGCAGTCCTCGGCGAGTACGAATTCCAAGAGCTCAAACCCAGGGAGGCCGAAAAACCCCTCGACCGGCTAACGCTCGTCGAGTTCGACCCTGCGAAACTCCCGGCGGTCGAGCGCGGAGCACAGGCAGGCCGAATCATCGCCGAGAGCGTGAATTTCACGCGCGACCTCGTCAATCAGCCCCCAAACGTTTGCACGCCGGAGTACCTGGCGGCTACGGCTGAGCATATCGCCGGCGCCCATGACAGCCTGACGTGCAAAGTGTTGAAGACGGTCGAGATGCGCGACCTCGGCATGGGCGCCTTACTGGCGGTCGCCTCGGCTTCGGCCAACCCGCCCGCCTTCATCATTCTCGAATATCGCCCGACGGGGGTAGAGGACGCGCCGCCGGTCGTGCTGGTCGGCAAGGCGATCACCTTTGACAGCGGCGGGCTATCCATCAAACCCGCCGAGAGTATGCCGGGGATGAAGTCGGATATGGCCGGCGGGGCGGCGGTGCTCGGCGCGATGCGCGCCGTGGCCGCGCTCCGGCTTCCAGCGCCGGTGATTGGGCTTGTGCCGGCGACCGAAAACGTCATTGGCAGCGGCGGCTACCGCCCGGCGGATGTGCTGCGCGCTTCCAATGGCAAGACGATTGAGATCATCAGCACGGACGCCGAGGGGCGGTTGATCCTGGCGGATGCGCTGGTCTACGCCAACCGTTATAAGCCCGCCGCCGTCGTGGACCTGGCGACGTTGACCGGCGCGTGCGTCATTGCGTTGGGTGCGCACATGGCCGCGGGCTTGTTCGCCGCCGATGAGAGCCTGTGCCAGCGCGTCCAGCGGGCGGGCGAACGGACGGGGGAACGCGTCTGGCGGCTGCCGTTGTACGAGGAATACCGCGAGGCGCTCAAGAGCGATGTGGCCGAAATGAAGAACAGCGCCGGGAATCGCTATTCCGGCGTCGGGGTGAGCGCTGCGTTCCTGAAAGAGTTCGCCGAGGGGTATCCGTGGGCGCACCTGGACATCGCGGGGATGGCTTACCTCGACAGTCCAAAATCGCCCTGGCCGCGCGGTGCGACCGGCTACGGCGTGCGCCTGCTCGTGGATATGCTGCGGGAATGGCCGCAGGCCTCATCCGTATAAGGAGAAACGACACCATGCGACGAAGCGGCGCTTTATTCTGGGGCGTGATCCTCATCCTCATCGGCGGCCTGTTGCTGCTGCAAACGCTCGGCGTTCTGGCCGTAAACGTCGGCCTCCTGATCTGGCCCAGCCTCCTGATTCTGTTTGGCTTATGGACTTTGTGGGGTGCGCTGGGACGGCGGCGCGGCGCCGATGTGGAGCAACTCACCATTCCGCTGGAGGGCGCGCACGAGGCGCGTATTCGGATGAATTTTGGCGCAGGGCGGCTGGCGGTCGGCGTCGGGGCCAGTCCCGATGAGGCCGTGGCGGGGACGTTCGGCGGCGGCGTGGAATTTCAGGCGAAGCGTGAGGGCCAGGCATTGACCGTTGAATTGCGTTCGCCCGATATGCCATTCGTGATCCCATGGGGCTGGGGAACCTCGTTTGAGCGGGATTGGCAGATCCGGTTGAATGGCGGCCTTCCGCTCGCGCTTGACCTGCGCACGGGCGCGAGCGAGACGCGCCTGGATCTGACCGATCTGCGTGTGACGGAACTTCATGTGCGGACGGGCGCCAGCGCGACAGACTTGACCCTGCCTGCGAACGCCGGGCTGACGCGCGTGGACATCGAAGCCGGCGCGGCCTCGGTGGTCGTCCGTGTCCCCACGGGCGTGGCGGCCCGGCTGCGCCTCCGGGGTGGGGCGGCAGCGATGCGGGTAGACGAACGCCGTTTCCCGCGCCAGGGCGATGTTTATCAATCGGCTGATTACGATTTGGCGCCGAATAAAGTCGAGTTGACGGCCAAGGCTGGCGCAGGCTCGTTTGACGTACGCTGACTTGCGTCCAGCAGGGAAACACCACAATGAAGCGCATTGACATCCGCATCCTCTGGGGCACCTTGCTGATCCTCGCCGGGGTATTGTACCTGCTACAAAATATCGGGCTGGTTCCGGGGGCGCTGGCCTTATTCTGGGCGATCATTTTAGGCGTGGCGGGAATATCCTTCCTGGCGCTGTTCGCCTACAACCGCGCTCAATGGTGGGCGCTCATCCCCGGCTGGAGTTTGGTGAGTCTGGCCGCTTTGATCGCGTTGGGCCAGACCTTGCCGGAAGCGGCGGACCAGTGGGGTGGTTCGATCTTCCTGGGCGGCATCGGGTTGAGCTTCTGGCTGATCTATCTGGTCAACCGCGTCCACTGGTGGCCCATCATCCCCGGCGGCGTGCTGGTGACTCTGGCGGTGGTAGCAGGTGTCCAACCCCTGGTAGGGAGCACGGCTACCGGCGGGATCTTCTTTCTCGGCCTCGGCCTGACCTTTGCGCTCGTCGGCCTGCTGCCTGCGCCGGAAGGCCGAATGCGCTGGCCGTTCATCCCGGCAAGTATCTTGATCGTGATGAGCCTGTTGATCTTTGCCGCTGCCGAGAGATTGATCAATTATATCTGGCCGGCGGCGCTGATCGCCATTGGCGTGTATCTGGTCTTCCGCACCTTTCGGCCCCGGCAGAGAGGGTAATCACGAAGATCACGAATTTCGATTTACACGCATGAAAGCAAAAAGCCGTGATCGAGACCGTCGTGATAGAAGGGTCGTCCTGTCAGATCTGGAAGAGGCGGTTTGATCAGGCAGGCTTCTGCGCCAACGCTAGAAGGCTCAACCCCAGGGGCAAGTCAAAGCGGCGAAGCCAGAACCACTCGGCGGAGAGCGCCGCTGTGAGCATCCGATTGACGACCGGCGGAGGCAGCGTGACGTCGGAGTGGGCAGCCTCTCCCGGCTGAGCGAGACGCCGCAGCACGGCCATGGGCAGAAGCATCAGGCCGACGCTGGTCAGGCGGCGCAGTTCCAGCCCGGCGGCGGCGATCTTGTCCCGGAGTTCGTTTTTCTCATAGCGGTGGCGGGTGTGGACCTGCCGGTCGTGCGCGCCGCGCAGCCAGTCATGCGCCGGGACACGGACGAGCAGCCGTCCGCCGGGCTTCAGCACACGCGCGCATTCGCGCAGCGCTGCCACGTCGTCGGTGACGGCGAGGTGGTAGAGCACTTCAAACGACGTGACGAGATCGAAGGACGCGCCTGGAAAGGGAATGGCCTGAATCGAGGCCCGCGCCACCCGCCGGGAAACGTCTGAGGCATACTGGACGGCCAGGGGGTGGAAGTCAATGCCGGTCGTCGCGCCGCACGCCGCAAGCCACTTCAGCCCGCCGCCGGTCCCGCAACCCGCATCCAGAATCTGCGCGCCGGAGCGCAAGCCCAATTCCGCTACAAACCGCCCGGCAATCCGCCGCATCCCCACGTACCACCAGTGTTGCTCTTCAAGGCGGGCGATGTTGTCGTACTCGCCGGCTTCCATGCTAAACGGTTTTAGGCTCGGCGATGCCCAGTTTGGCTTCCAATTCCGCCAGCGCGGCGGCAGAGATCGTCGGCCCTTTAGGCAGGCGGCGGATGTGGTCTTTGAGCTGCTTGGCGTGCAAGACGGGCACGGGCGAGTCCTTGGCCGTGACTTCCGCACGCGGGTTCATGAAGACGATGAAGGCCTGGGGGGCGAGGTTGAGATCGGGGCAGCGTTTCTTGAGGAACCGCGTGAGGCCCGCCACTTCGGCGGCGGCTTCGGCGGAGGGATTACCCAGCGGGTCGCGCGCAAAAAGGCTGAAGAACCCACGCGGCGCGCCGGGGTTGAGCCATCGGTCGTTCTCGTAAGTGATCAGGCCGGCCTGGTATTTGGGCGCGAGCACGAAGACGCCGCCCGGGCCGACCAGGACATGCGCCGCGCCGAGGCGGTAGTTATAAAGCGTGTGCCGGTCATCGAGGCCCTTGAGCGCGTCGGCCAGCCCCTTATCAGGGCGGCGCGCCCAGCGATTGTTAAAGACCGTCCCGATATTCGTGCACGTGAAGCCGACGAGGAACGTCGCAAAGGCGTAGATGACGAGCCGGGTATCCTGCGGCCGGCTGATCGCGTAAATGTTGACGCCCAGCGCCGCCAGGAGCAAGACCATCCCCGCGATGAAGGCGTATCGGCCAATCGTGAGATTGCGGTCAACCAGTTTTTGGTGAGTCATGAGTCGCATAGCGTGAGGCGTGAGGCATGAGGCGTGAAAGAAATACGCCTCACGTATCACCCATTACCTTTCGAATTTTTTCAACACTAAGCAGGCATTCTGCCCGCCGAGGCCGAACGAGTTTGAGAGTGTGACGCGGACGGAAACTTCGCGCGCCCTGTTAGGCACGTAATCCAGATCGCATTCGGGATCGGGGTGCTCGTAGTTGATGGTCGGATGGATGATGCCGTGCTTCAGCGTCAGCACGCACACGATGGCCTCCAACGCGCCCGCCGCCCCCATCGGGTGGCCGATCATAGATTTCGTCGAGCTGACGGGGATCGAGTAAGCCCGCTCGCCGAAGAGTTTCTTGATCGCCAGTGTCTCGCCCGCGTCGTTCGCCGGAGTCGAAGTGCCGTGCGCGTTGATGTAATCCACTGCCTCGGTCGAGACGCCCGCATCCTGTAACGCCCAGCGCATCGCGCGCATCGCGCCTTCGGACGTCGGGTCAGGCGCTACCATGTGGTAAGCGTCCGAAGAGGAGGCTTGCCCGATGATCTCGGCGTAGATCGGCGCTCCGCGTCTGAGGGCGTGGTCCAACTGTTCGAGCACGAGCACCGCGCACCCCTCAGAAAACACAAAGCCCTCGCGGTCCCGGTTGAACGGGCGCGACGCCTTATCTGGGGCGTCGTTGAAACTCGTGGGCAGGGCGCGCATCGCCGCAAACCCGCCCAGCGTAAAGTCCTGAATCGTCGCCTCGACCCCGCCTGTGATCACAATCTCGGCCCCGCCGCGCCGGATGAGCTCGGCGGCCTCGCCGATGGCCTGCGCCCCGGCCGCGCAGGCCGTCACGATGGTCGTCAAGGGGCCAAGCGTGTGATAGGTCTGGCTGAGGTGATACGCCGGCATGTTGCAGATGGAGGAGGGCGCCGAGAATGGACTCACCCGGCTGTAGCCGTGCTGGCGCAGGGCGACGATGCCCTCGTCGGCTTTCTCCAGTCCGCCGATCGCGGTGCCGAACACGACCCCGGCTCGCTCGGGGTCGCCGAAATTGCCATCCAGCCCGGCGTCGGCCATGGCCTCCTGCGCAGCGGCGAGGGTAAGCTGTGAGCAGCGCGACATGCGGCGGGCTTCCTTGAAATCTATGTACTTTTTGGGGTCAAAGCCCTTGACCTCCCCTGCCACCTGGCAGGGGAGCTGGCTGGCGTCGAAATGAGTCACGCGGGTGATGCCGGATTTCCCCGCAACCAATCCCTCCCAGAATTCGCGGACGGTCAGCCCAAGTGGTGTGATGGCTCCGAGGCCAGTGACGACGACGCGGGGGCGCGAGTCAGGCATGCGCCGCCTCACTCTCACCCGCTGGCGCGCTGGCCGGCGTCATCTGGCGGGCGATGTCGTCGCGGATGGAGTTCAAGATGCCGGCTTCCACCGCTTGTTTTGCCACGCGCACCGCGTTCTTGATCGCCAGCGCATCCGAGCGCCCGTGGCCGATGAAGACCAGCCCGTTCACGCCCAGCAGCGGCGCCGCGCCTTCATGGCTGGGGTCGAGCATCGCGCGCAGGCTTTGCAGCGTTGGCTTGACCAGCCAACCGCCCAATCTGGCTAGCGGCGAAGCGGATTGAATCTTCTCCCGGATGGTATCCATCAGCAGCTTGGCTACGGCCTCCGAGCCTTTCAACAACACGTTACCACTGAAGCCATCGGTGACCACCACGTCGGCCTGACCGCCGAAAACTTCCTTGCCTTCGACGTTGCCGATGAAGTTCAGGCCCGAGGCGGCCAGCAGCGGGTAGGCTTCCCGCACCAGTTGGTTGCCCTTGCCCGGCTCCTCGCCGTTGGACAGCAAGCCCACGCGCGGATTCGTCACTCCGCGCACGCGCTTGGCATAGATGCTGCCCATGATGGCGAACTGGAGCAGGTTGATGGGCTTGCAGTCGGGGTTCACGCCGATGTCCAGGACGATGCAGGTGCCTATGCGCGTGGGGAAGGGGCCGGCGGTCGCGGGGCGGTCCACACCCGGCAGTGTGCCCAGCCGGAAGTAAGCGGTCGTGGAGGCCGCGCCCGTATTCCCCGCGGTGACAAAGGCGTCGGCCTCGCCCTGCTTAACCAAGTCAATGCCGACTGCCATCGAATTCTTGGCGTTCTTGCGCTTGGCCTTGAGCACGAGCGCCATGCCCTTGTCTTCCATCGTGAGCATTTCCGGCGCGTGCACCACTCTGATCGGCAGGTTGCCGGGTTGCTGCGCGTCCAGGACGGGTGTCACGCGGGCCTCGTCCCCGACGAGGATGATTTCGACGCCGTATTCGCGCGCGGCGAGCACGCTGCCTTCCACATCTGGATGAGGAAACTTGTCGCTTCCCATCGCGTCCACAACGATCCGCATGTCAATTCCTTTGCCGCGAGAGATAGAGGTCCCCCAGTGCGGGCGAAATTGTACCCGGAGGCAGGGGATTGTTCAACTCAGTTGGGCGAGAAAACGGGGCTGCTCTTGGATTGATCGCTGTTGAGCATCGTGCGCAGCAGGCTGACCTCGCGCCGATAGATCGCGCGCTCCTGCTCAAGCATCGCAGCGGCGGTGCTGGTGGTGAGCAGGGATTGTTTCTCCTCCAGCGGAATCTGCGCGACGATGGCCGCGAGATAGGCGACCGTCACCGGATCCGGGGGGAGGCGCTCCAGATTGAAAGGCTCGTGCGTGGCTTCGCCGATAAGCGCGAGGTAACGCTCCAGCCAAGGCAGCAGCGCCCGCACAGACTTCCGGGCCAGAGGGGCCTCCTGTTCCAGCAGCGGGTAGTGTTCGACGGTCCCGGTCAGGTAAGTGGCCTCGCGGCTCAGGGAGAGGATGCGAAAACGATCCTGCCCAACGGTCTCGATGTTCATCCGCCCGTCAGGGAGGCGCTCGACGCGTGAAACCCGGGCATAGGTCCCGACGGGGTGCGGCTCCGCTTCGCCGCCCACCTCGACACCCGAACGGATGAGGGCCACGCCGAAGGGCTGGTCGGTCCGGACGCACAGGTTGATCATCTCCCGGTAGCGCGGCTCGAAGATGTGGAGGGGCAGTAACATGCCAGGGAACAGGACGGTGCGCAGAGGAAACAGGGGTAGTTTCATTGACAGGCTGGCTCGAACCGGTATAATTTGCCTTGACCAGTGTACCACTAAATGCGCCCGTGGCGGAATTGGCAGACGCGCTAGGTTGAGGGCCTAGTGGCCGTTGAGGCTGTGTTGGTTCAAATCCAATCGGGCGCACCAGTGACATACTCAGAAGATCGTAGTCGTTCGGCTCAGGTCGGGCGGTTACGATCTTTTTGTTTCTCATTAAGTGACATTTGACATCGGCCCATCGTGTGGCATGACAATTGACTTAGCCTCCTGAGGAACTATGCTAGAGATATGACTTAAGAATTAGGGGAATACAGACCCAGAATGCGGCCGGCTCCATCGAGAGCGTTTGTTTTTCAGGCTGAGTCGTGTATATCTGTTGCCAATCCCATAACCGATTGACGTCGGCGTTACCCTCTTCGCCTCTGGCCTGGCCACCATCGCCGCACTGTTGCTCTCGTCCTGGTTGGCGAAGAGTTACATCCCGCTGTACTACGGCTCAAGTTTCTCCTACATCGCGCCCGTGGTCGCCATCACGGTCACCAACATCTACAACATTGACGATCCAGTCATGCGCATCCGGGTCGCCCAGGGAGGCATCATGCTGACCGGCGTGGTCAACATTCTGGTGGGCATCTTGATTCGCTACATCGGGGTTTTTGGAAACCCCGAAGGCCTGGGACCCGCAAAGGAGGGATGACTGTGCTAACACCGCATCCCGGACTCCCCGAATTTGATTACATCAAGCCCGCGACGCTGGCCGAGGCCAGCCAGTTCCTGGCGCAACACGCGGGCGAGGCGCGCGCCTTCGTCGGCGGCACCGACACTTTTGTCCGTATGCGCGATGGTTTCTGGAAGGACAAGTATCTGGTGGACGTGAAACACCTGGACGGGATGAACACCATCGCGTTCGACCCGCTCGGCGGCCTGACCATCGGCGCGGCAGTAAACCTGAACCGGGTGATTGTCTCGCCGGACGTGCAAAACCGCTATCCGGTGCTGGCGGAAGCCTGTCACACCGTCGCCAGTTATCCACTGCGCACGCGGGCCACGATCGTCGGCAATATTTGTAATGCCTCTCCGGCAGGCGACACCATCGGCGCGTGCCTCGTGCTCAAGGGTTCGCTCCGTGTCCACGGCGTGAACGGCCTGCGAGTCGAACCGTTGAGCACTTTCTTCCTCGGCCCAGGCAAGACGAAGTTACAACGGGGCGACGTCGTGACCGCCGTCCATTTTCCTATCCCGCCGAAGGGTTATACGGCCAGGTACCTCAAGCTGGGTCGCAACACCATCGGGGACCTGGCTATCGTGGGTGTGACGGCGCTGGGTTACCGTGACGATGATACGCCGTCGGGCTACCGCTTCCGGCTGGCCCTCGCTTCGGTCGCGCCTATTCCGCTGGCGCCCACGCGGGCAGAGATGATCCTTTCGGACAAACCCATTACCGAGGGGACTATCGCCGAGGCGGCTGAGGCCGCGATGGAAGCCTGCACCCCGATTGACGACGTGCGCGGCAGCGCCCGCTACCGCAAGTTGATGGTCAGGAACCTGATGCGGAAAGTGGTGACCGAAGTATGGAAGGTGATCAGTCGTCAGTCATGACCGGGCAGCTCACCGATGACTGACGACTGATCACTCTCCACATGGAGGCGAGCATGTCGTATCACAAAATCACGATCACGATCAACGGGGTCACCGATCGAGTTGACGTGCCGTCGCATATGACTTTGCTGCAGATGCTGCGGGAGAAGCTGGCGTTGACGGGTACGAAGAACGGCTGCGCCGCAGGTGAGTGCGGAGCCTGCACCGTGCTCTGGAACGGCGAGCCAGTCAATAGCTGTATGGTGCTGGCTGTCGAGTGCGATGGGGCGCAGATCATCACCGTCGAGGGGCTGGCCCACGATCATCAACTCGACCCGATACAAGAGGCCATCATCGCGGCGGGCGGTGTGCAGTGTGGATTTTGCATCCCCGGCATGCTGATTTCGGCGCGGGCATTGTTGGATCGCAATCCCGATCCCAGCGATTACGAAATCCGCGACGCACTGGTCGGCAACCTGTGCCGGTGCACGGGCTACCTGCGCCTCATCGAAGCCGTGAAAGAAGCGGCGCGGCGGGGTGAGGCAGAAGCCGCGCCAGCCTGACGGCATCGGAGGTAAGCATGGCTAAGATCAAAGAACGCAAGAATGGGAAGAATGGCCGAGAAGAAAAGGTGCCTGAACTCATCGGCCAGAGCGTGCCCAGGGTAGATGCCCACGAGAAGGTCACTGGGGCTGCCATCTTCACCGACGACTTGCAGTTCGGCCCCAGGTTGTTGCACGCGCGCATCTTGCGCAGTCCCCATCCTCATGCCCTGATTAAGCGCATTGACGTCAGTAAGGCCAGCGCACTGTCCGGCGTAAAAGCCGTCGTCACGGGCGAGGACACGCCTGGCTACATCGGCCTTTATCTGCAGGATCGGCACATCTTCTGCCGTGGCCGCGCGCGCTACGTGGGCGACCCGGTGGCCGGCGTGGCAGCCGTGGACGAAGAGACGGCTGAACGGGCGCTGGCCCTGATCGAGGTGGAATACGAACCGTTGCCCCCGGTATTCGACCCGGAGTATGGCGCCAGCCCCAAAGCGCCTCTCATCCATCCCGATCTGGGCGAGTACAAGGTTGCCAACTTCATCTTCCCCAAGCCGGAGACGAATGTCTCCAACCATTTCAAGATTCGCAAGGGGGATGTGGAAACGGCGTGGCCCAGGTGTGCGGCTATCGTCGAGCGCCAATACCGCATCCCGCACGTCCAGCACGCGCCCATCGAGCCGCACGTCGCCGTCGCCAGGTGGGATGAATCCGACCGCATTACGCTGTGGGCCAGTTCGCAGTCACCCTTCGCCGCGCGCAACCTCATCGCCAAAGCGCTGGGCCTCTCGCAGAGCAAGATCGAGGTCATCGCGCCGTATCTCGGCGGCGGCTTTGGCTCCAAAGCGGGCGTGAGCATGGAGGCGCTCGCGGTCGTCATCGCCAAAGCGGTGAAAGGCCGCCCTGTGAAGTTGCGCCTGACGCGCGAAGAAGAGTTCTACACCACGTTCGTGCGACAAGGGCTTGCGGCCCATTTCAAGATGGGCTGCGACAAAGACGGCAAATTGCTGGCGATGGAGAACAGATATTACTGGGACGCCGGGGCCTACACCGAATACGGCGTGAACATGACGCGCGCAGGCGGCTATAGCGGAACCGGCCCCTACGACGTGCCCAACGCCAAAGTGGACAGCCTGTGCATTTACACCAACCATCCGGTGGGCGGGCCGATGCGCGGCTTTGGGATGCCCGAATTGCACGCCGGACTGGAACAGTGCATTGACGACCTGGCCCACGCGGTGGGCATGGACCCGGTGGAGTTTCGCAAACTCAACTGCGTGCGCGAGGGCGACATCATCGCCACCGGCATGACGATGCACCCCATCGGCCTGTCGGAGTGTATCGAGAAAGCGGCGCAGGCCATCGGCTGGGGGCACAAGGCCCCGCCGAGCGCGCCTGCTTCGCGAAAGCGGCGCGGCAAGGGCATCGCCATCATGTGGAAAGCGCCCGCCATGCCGCCCAACGCCGGATCGAGCGCGCGAGTTTCGCTGAACGAAGACGGCACGGTGACCGTGGCGCTGGGCGGTCAAGAGATCGGGCAAGGCTCGTTCACGGTGATGGCGCAGATGGCCGCCGCCGCGCTCGGCGTGCCCTACGATTGGGTGAGAATCGCCAGGCCGCTGGACACGCAGTACAGCCCCTACGAGTGGCAGACCGTCGCCAGCCGCCTCACGTGGAGCATGGGCAACGCCGTCGTCGCCGCCGCGCGCGACGCCCGCCAGCAGATTCTCGATTTGGTCGCCGAGGCCTGGGGCGAAGACCCGGACGATCTCGACATCGTCAACGGCAACGTGGTCTCTTACAAGACGGAGGAGTCGCGCTCGCTGAAAGACATCGTAATTTACGGCCTGCCCAAACCGAACGATCAGGGTTGGCGAGGCGGACCGGTGCTGGGGCGCGGCAGCTTCATGCCCACGTATGTGACCGGCCTCGACCCGGAGACCGGGCAGGGCCCGCGCGCCGTCGTCCACTACACCACCGGGGCGCAGGCGGTGGAAGTGGAAGTGGATCTGGACACCGGCAAAGTGGACATCCTCCGGGGCGTGTCTGTGTACGACGTGGGCCGGGCCATCAACCCGGAGATGGTCAAGGCGCAGATGGAGGGCGGGTTGGTGCAGGGCATCAGCACGGCGCTGTTTGAGCGTCTGAAGCTCAAAGAGGGTGTGGTGCAAAACCCCAGCTTCGTGGATTATCGCATTGCCACCAGTTCCGACGCGCCGCAGCACATCGAGGCGATCATCGTCGAGGTGCCGCAAGACGACGGGCCGTGGGGCGCGCGCGGCATCGGCGAGCACCCGATGGTGCCCACCATCCCCGCGATTGCTAACGCGCTTTACGACGCCGTCGGCATCCGGCTCGACTCGCCGCCCTTCACCGCCGAGAAGGTGTACCTGGCGATGGTGGATGCGGGAATTGTGAAGTAACTGATGGAAGGAAAGGCCACAAAGGCGGACATGACGGAAGCTGGAGTTAGCAGGCGAGTTCCCCCGCAGCCCTCGGAGCAGGGAGATGGTCACGCGTCCCTGATCACCGAATTGCAGGAACAGCGGAAGCGAATTCGGGCGGGCGGCGGCCCGGCGCGGATCGAGGTCCAACATGCCAAAGGCAAGTTGACCGCCCGCGAACGTCTCTCTCGTTTGCTGGACGAAGGGAGTTTCCAGGAGATAGACGCCTACATCACGCATCGCCACAGTGATTTTGGGATGGATCAGGAACGCTACGCGGGCGACAGCGTGGTGACCGGCTTTGGCAAGATCGGCGGGAGGCGCGTGTGCATGTACGCCCAAGACTTCACGGTATTGGGCGGTTCCTTCTCCGAAGTGCAGGGCCAGAAAGTGGCGAAAGTGATAGACCTGGCGTTGGACGCGGGCGTGCCGGTGATCGGGTTGAATGACTCGGTCGGGGCGCGCATCCAGGAAGGAGTCTACAGCCTCGCGGCCTACTCGGAACTCTTCTGGCGCAACACCCAGGCCAGCGGCGTCATCCCGCAGATCAGTGTCATGCTAGGCCCGTGCGCCGGAGGCTCGGTGTATTCCCCCGGCCTCACCGACTTCGTGATTATGACCAAGGGGAGCAGCCACATGTTTATCACCGGCCCGGAGGTCATCAAAACCGTCACGCGCGAAGAAGTGGATTTGGAAACACTAGGCGGCGCGATGACGCACGGGGCGGTGAGCGGCGTGTCCCACTTCGTCGCCGACGACGAAGTCGCCGCACTGGAGCTGACTCGAAAACTGCTCGGCTACCTGCCGTCCAACAGCGCCGAGCCGCCGCCCGCGGTTGAACCGACCGACGATCCGTGGCGGATGGACGCCGACCTGAACACGATTGTGCCCGTTGATCCTGGTGAGGCCTACGACATGAAGGCCGTCATTCAAAAGGTCTTCGACCTGGGCAGTTTTCTGGAGGTGCACGAACACTTCGCCCAAAACGCCATCGTCGGCTTGGCCCGCTTGCACGGGCAAGTGGTGGGCGTGATCGCCCAGCAGCCCCTGACGCTGGCGGGCGTGATAGACATTGACGCCTCGGACAAGATGGCCCGCTTCATCCGCTTCTGCGATGCGTTCAACATCCCGCTCGTGACGATCGTGGACTCGCCCGGCTTCATGCCCGGTGTGGCCCAGGAACATGGCGGCATCATCCGCCATGGGGCGAAGATTGTGTACGCCTATTCTGAAGCCACCGTGCCCAAACTGGCGGTCATCACCCGCAAGGCTTACGGCGGCGCGTATATTGTGATGAGCAGCAAATACATCCGCACCGACCTCGTCTATGCCTGGCCCACTGCCGAGATCGCGGTGATGGGAGCCGAGGGGGCGATCAACATTCTCTACGGCAAGGAACTCAAACAACACCCAGACAACGCCGAAGCCAGGCGGGCGCAGTTAGTCAACGAATTCCGGGAGAAGTTCTCCAAGCCCTACCGGGCCGCCGCCAGCGGCCACGTGGACGACGTGCTGATCCCGGCGGAAACGCGCCCCCGGCTGATCGCAGCTTTGGAGTTGCTGCGCGACAAGCAGGCCACGCGCCCGCCGCGGAAACACGGGAACATCCCCCTATGAATCTCCTCTGGCAGGGACTGACCATCAGCCTATTGGGGTTGGGCCTCACCTTTGCCGCACTGGGGTTGTTCATCCTCGCCATGGTCTTGTTGAAGCGGCTATTCCCTGAGGCGCCAAAGGCGGAGGAGCAGCCGGTCACCAGCGCATTATCACAAGCCAGCGATGAAGACGAAATTGCAGCGGCCATTGCCGCGGCGCTCAGCCATCTGCAGTCGTTGGAGATTTGTCGGAGCGGGCTGGGCGAGGCGCTGGAGGCCGGGCGCGGGCGATGGTGGCTGGTGAGCCGGGCGACGGCTTACTCCGCGAAAGCCCATCGAGCAAACGAGAGGGACAATTCATGAGTCAAACGTCCACGCGGCGAGTGAACATCGTCATCAACGGCAAAGCCTATCGGGTTGAAGTGGGCGACCTAGCGGCCTCGCCGCTCACCGTGATGGTCAACGGCCAGCCCTACGTGGTGAGGATCGAAAACGTCGAAGCAGGGACCACATTCGCCAAAACACCCGCCGCCTTGGAGACCATCGCGCGCCAGACCTCGGCCCCGCCCAAAGCGCCGCCCCCCGTTGGCCCGGCTGGCCCTGCGGTGGGCGAGGTGCGCGCCCCCATGCCTGGCAACATTCTCGACATCGCCGTGCAGGCGGGTGACAAGGTCCGTTTCGGCCAGCCGTTGTGCGCACTCGAAGCGATGAAGATGAAGAGCGCCATCCGTTCGCCGCGTGATGGCGTGATCGCCGAGGTCAAAGTGGCCGAGGGGCAATCGGTCGGTTACGGCGATATTCTGTTCACGTTTGAGTGAGGGCGGCATGGACCTCAGCCAACTTGTGGGACTCTTGCAAGCCCCCCTGCACCTCACCTGGCAGAACGCGGTGATGATGGCCGCTGGAGGCGTGCTCATCTATCTGGCAATTGCCAAAGACTACGAACCCGTGCTGCTCCTCCCCATCGGCTTCGGCGCGATCCTCACCAACCTGCCCCTCACGGGCATCGCCGACGAGGGCGGCCTGCTGGGCCTCCTCTACCGGGCCGGGATCAAGACCGAACTCTTCCCTCTGCTCATCTTCATCGGCGTGGGAGCCATGACGGACTTTGGGCCGCTGCTGGAGAACCCCAAAATGACGCTGTTGGGCGCGGCGGGGCAGTTGGGCATCTTTGGCACATTGATGCTGGCGCTCGCGCTGGGCTTCGACCTGAATGAATCGGCCTCCATCGGCATCATCGGCGCGATTGACGGCCCAACCGCCATTTACGTCTCGACCAAGCTCGCGCCGCATTTGCTGGGGCCGATTGCGGTAGCGGCCTACAGCTACATGTCGCTGGTGCCCATCATTCAGCCGCCGGTGATGCGCCTGCTGACGACTGACGCCGAACGCAAAGTGCGGATGCCGTACAGCCAGCGTCCGGTGTCGAGGACGGCGCGCATCCTCTTCCCCATCGTCGTCACCATCATCACCTCCCTGCTCGCGCCCGTCGCCTCGCCCCTCATCTCGGCGCTCATGTTCGGCAACCTGATGCGCGAATCGGGCGTGGTGGAACGCTTGAGCAAATCGGCCCAGAACGAAATCGCTAACGTCACGACGATGTTCCTCGGCCTCGTCATCGGCAGCACCATGACGGGCGAGGGTTTCATCCGCCTCGACACCCTGCTCATCCTGGGCATGGGGCTGCTGGCTTTCATCCTCGACACGGTGGGCGGCGTGCTGTTTGGCAAGTTGATGTACGTGCTCTCCGACAAAAAGTTCAACCCCCTCATCGGGGCGGCGGGCATCAGCGCCTTTCCGATGTCGGCCCGCATCGTCCAGCGCCTGGGGCAGGAATATGACTTCGAGAATTTCCTGCTGATGCACGCCATGGGCGCGAACACGGCGGGGCAGTTGGGCAGCGTGGTGGCCGGGGGCGTGGTGCTGGCGCTGTTGACCGGGATTCTATGATTGGCGCCCGATAGGCTTGGGAGCATGATCCTGGGGCATGGCAACCGCCCTGTCGTAGCGCTTCATGCAACGAGGAGAAGAATATGAAAATCATTGACCTCACCATCCCCCTGGGCATCGGCACACCCGCCTGGCCCACCTACGAGCCGCTGCAGGTGAAATACTTCAAGCGCTTAGCGCCCAACGGCGCGAACGGGCAATTGCTCACCCATTCCAATCACCTTGGCACGCACCTCGACGGCGAGATTCACTTCTACACCCCCGGCAAAGATATGGCCTCCCTGACCATGGACTACCTGGTGCACGAGGGCGCGATTGTGGACTTGAGCGACGTCTGCGGCGACTACGACGTTTACACCAGCAAGATGGTCGAAGAGCGGGTGGAAATCAAAGAAGGCGACATCCTCGTCATTCACACGGGCTATCACCATTTCGGGTGGGACATGCCCACCGCCGACGAAATCCGCTACTTCGTCAAGCATCCCGGCCCGGATCGCGAGTTCGCCGAATGGTGCCAGGCCAAGAAACTGCGCTGGCTGGCGGTGGATTGCGGCAGCGCCGATCATCCGATGAACACCATCATCCGCGACTGGCATCCGCGCCAGGCGCGTCAGGCGCAGAAGGTCTTCGAGAAGAAATACGGCAAAGCGTTGGCAGAGTTCTTCGACGACAGCAAATACCAGTTAATGCACATCGCGTTGTTCCCTGATGGGATCATTCACGCGGAGTGCGTTGCGGGCGACATTGATCTGCTGCTCAACCGGCGCGCCACCATCGGCTTCTTCCCCTGGCGCTTTGTGGATGGCGAAACCAGCATTGGCCGCTGCGTGGCCTTCGTGGACGACAAAGAGTACGACGCGCTGATGCAGAAGAAGGCGGCTATGCCTAAGACCCGATTCGGAGATGCCTGTGATCCGACGCACGTAGAGCGGATTAATCAGCTGAGCCAGGCTAACTTGAGTTGAGGCAGGCTTAGGGATGCGATGTGGCCTGGGCGAGGATGGCTTCCGCGGCCTGGCGCATCGAGATCCGTCCCTCGCGCGCCCGACGCTGGAGGGCGAGGTAGGCCTCTTCCTCGCTCATCCCGTTCTGCATCAACTTGCCTTTGGCCCGGTCCACGAGTTTGCGCGTTTCCAGGCTTTCCTGAAGTTCGGCTTTCTCCCGCGCCAGGGCCTGGGCCTCTTCAAAGCGGGCGATAGCGACCGGGATGGCGGCCGCCAGGTCGCGCTCGTTCACAGGCTTGATCAGGTAGCCCTGAATGGGCAACTGCGCCGCGCGCTCGATCAAGTCCTGCTCACTGTAGGCGGTCAGGATCAGGATCGGCATGGGATACTTTTGGGCGATGGTCCGGGCGGCCTCCAACCCGTCGCTGAGTGGCATCTGGATGTCGAGCAGGGCCAGGTCGGGAGCAGAGCTGCGCACGATGTTCAAGGCCTCGCGCCCATTGCTGGCGAGCAACACCTCGTGACCCAGCGTCGTCAGCATGGTCTTCAGCCCCAGCCGGATGATGGACTCGTCGTCGGCGACGAGAATTTTCAGCGGCTTCCTCATTCGCCCTCCTGCTCTCCTGGAATGCGGACGATGACCTGCGTCCCCTGCGCCGTGCTTTGGAAGTCCAGTCTGCCGCGCAGATCATCGCGCACGAGTGTTTCTACGATCTCCAACCCTAAACTGGACGGCTTGCCCGAAGGGAGACCCACGCCGTCGTCGGCCACCTCGATCAGGTATTCTTTTGGCCCGCGCCCCAACGTGATGCGCACCAGGCCCGAGGCGCGCCCGACGAAAGCATGCTCCAGCGCGTTTTGCAGCAGCTCGTTGATGATGAGCGCCAGCGAGGTGGCCGGGCGCGACGCCAGGGTGATGGGTTCGCCTTCGACCTTAATCTGAATCTGCAGATCAGGGCGGAGCATGTTCTGGGAGACGATGTGGGCGATACGCTCCGTCACGTCTTTGACGTTGACCAGCCGGAAGCCTTCCTGCGCCAGGGCCTCGTGGACGGCGGCGATGCTGAGGATGCGGTTGACGCCGATATACATAACGTCCTGGGCGGTAAGCTCCGAACTGCTGGCAGCCTGCATGCGCAGGAGCATGGCGACCGTCTGCAAGTTATTCTTGATCCGGTGGTGCATCTCGCGCACGACGGCGGCGTTCGTCACGAGCTGCGCGTTCTCAATCGCCAGCGCGGTCTGGTTGGCGAGCGTGGAAAAGAGCGCGATCTCCGGCTCGGTGAACGTGTGCGGCTCGGTGGTATAGCAGTTGAGCACGCCGATGACGTGGTCGCGCACGATGAGCGGCACGGCCAGCAGGGAGACCAACCCCTCCTGCTGGGCCAGTTCGCCGAAGCGGTAATGCGGGTCCACGCGGACATCGGGAACCGCGGCGGGCTTGCGGTCCCGGATGACCAGGCCGCTGACGCCTTCGCCGAGTTTGAGCGCCGGGCGCTTGTGGTAGGCGGCGCTGTCGCTTTTGGCCGAGCGCATCACGAGTTCACCGCGCGCCGCGTCAATCAGTTCAATCGAGCAAACCGGCGCGCCCATCACCTTCGCCGCCATTTCGACGACCACGCCAAGCATCTCGTCCAGATAAATCGGCGCGGTGACGGTCTTGCTGACGTCTGCGAGGGTCGTCAACTCGCTGATTTGGCGGTTCATGTGGTCGTAGAGCAGGGCGCGGTCAAGCGCGCCCGCCGCCAGGTCGCTGATGAGCGAAGCCAGTTCAATTTCGTCGGGTGTGAAATCGTGGAACTCGCGCGTCTGCACGTTGAGCGCGCCGATCACGCGGCCCCGGTTGACCAGCGGCACGGCCAGCAGAGATTTGAAGTTCTGCTCGCGCGTCTGCGGGAGAAATTTAAAGCGCGGGTCGGCCTGCGCCTGGCGGACGGCGACGGGTTCCCCATGCTGGGCGGCCCAGCCGGTCAGCCCCTCGCCCATCTTGAGGGAGGCGCGCCCGAGCGCGCCCGCCGCGAGGCCGGTCGAGGCGCGCAGCCAGAGCGTCTCGCCGCCCGGCTCCAGCAGGTAAATCGAGCACGAGTCCACCTGCATCACCTGCGCGGTCTTGCGGGCGATCAGGTCCAGCGTGGTGCTGACGTCCCAGGCCGCCGAGAGGGCGCGGGCGATCTCACGCAGGTTGGCGATGATCGTCGTGGAATGCAAATCGGAATCCGTGCGGCGTTCAGCGGGGCGCATGAGATGTCCAGGGAAAGCGAGTTGTCAGGCGCCGCCAGGACCTTGTGGCGGCCGAAGGAGCAGCTCAATCTGGTTGAGATGGTCGTTGCGGTGGAGAGCTCGGCTGAAGCGGAAATGGGTCGGGGTGGCCTGGATTTGTTCGACGAGGTGAGACGTGATGGTCTCGAGTTCGGCATCAACCGCCTCGGCCGAGGAGAGGCAAAGATCAACGGCCGTGCGCGGGTCTAAGGCGAGACACAATGGCTTGAGGGCATCGTTCACCGCCTGGGAATCGATGGGGGACAGATCAACGCCTTTCTCTTTCCATCGGCGGAGGAGGACGAGGACCCGTTGGTCCCACCAGGCAAGGTGGGCCAGGAGTGCAGCAATGGTCCACCCCTCGGGGGTGGAACGGGTGAGGTCCTCATCGGAAAGGCGGCTTACGAGAGCTTCAAGCCTGCGCCTGGATGCAGTGTTCTCTTCTAAGAAGGGAAACGCCATGGACTGCTCCTTTGTGAGAGTGTTGCCAGATTGGGCGCGATGAATGCGGCGCCTGACGGTCGGGTTCAGCGGCTCGCGTGAAGCGAAGTGGAGCGCGAGGCGGCTGCAAACCGTGGTTCGGCGGCGCATTCTGATTCATACTCACTTCGCATGAAGTGCGTGTTCAGCATTCAAGCGCAATTCCGTTATCTGACCACGATGTTCGCCTTCGTGTTGCATCAGATGGTGTAGCACCCACTCGGGTGTCACGTCATAGTCTGGGAGCGGTCGCATGCGATGGAACTCGTCAAGGGTCATTTCGGAATAGGCCGCTAGCAGCTTTGCCCTGATCTTTTGGAGCCGGTGCAAGTGATCTGGCAGGGCGGTTCCCCTCACGCGCGTCAATTGACCCTGACCGTCGCGGATATGGTATGGTAGCAGACCCTCGATGTCCAACGGGAAGCTTTCTTGGAGAACTTCTTCATACAGCCAACTCGCTTCGACTGCGGCGAGATGATATAGGATTGCGCCAATGCTGTTCCCGCTTACCGGAGACACCCAATCCACAATGTTCAGGGCGTCTACGACCATGCCTTCGAGAGCGATGTGAGTTCGCCGTCGCGCATCTTCTATTGCCGAAAGCCATCGGCCGATTTCAGGCGAACGGCACGGAAGTGGTTGAAGGATGAGTTGCTTTCTCTGACTGATACCCATCGCGATCTCACGGTTATTCGGCGCCGATCGCATGCGCCGAGTCTCGGATTAGTGCCGCCCAACGTGGGCATCAGCCGCCCGCGACCCTGAGCGGAGCGAAGGGGAAGCGGGTCGGCTGCACCACCCACACTCGGACTACAATCCTGTCAGGACTGTCCCACTACTTCGTAATGGACAACGTTCGGCTCAAATTCCAGCAGAAAATCTTGGTCTTCCGGATAATACTTCGCCCGCTCGACATCGTCTCCAGCAAAGCCCTGAATAGCGCGCATATCTTCCCAAAACGTCAGGGTCATGAAGTGGGTGGGGTTAAAATCTTTTCACTCATCGTATGCGCACGAGTTTGGATGGCTTTTTAGCCGCCCAACGGCCAGGCTTCACCCGCTTGGCCGAGCACGACCGGAGGGAGCGCGAAGGCCAAGTCGGGTGCAACCCTGGTTGGGCCGCCGCTTTACGACAAGGTCTGCCTCATGATTGCTCAAGCACCTGGAATAGCGTGACTTGCATGCCCTCTGGGTCCTGGAGACGTACATTGTAGTCTCCCCAAGGTGTAACCACGGGCGGGTGGACTAGGATTGCGCCTTTCGAGAGTAAGCGTTCCATAGCTGCCTTCAAGTCCGGCACCTTCAATGCGAACCGAATCTGTCCGCTGAGGCGCTTGCCCGCTTCTATCTGGTCAATCGTATTGGCTTGTTTTTCGTCGAAAATCTCCAGCGTGGCCTGGCCCATATCGAGGATGACTGCACGACCTTGATCGCTTGGCCAGACTTGCGTTGTTTCAAGCCCGAGGCCGTCGCAATAGAATCTCACGAGGCGCTCATATTCGCGGGCGGTAAACGCGACCCGCAATTCCATGACAGGGCGATTAGGAATTGACACAGACATGATAGGCCATGGACCTTTCTTTAGTGACTACTTGATCGGAGTGTAAATGGGCTTGCAGAAATGAGCAATTGGCATTTGAACGCGTGGCACAGTAGATGAAATTTCGTCTGCAACTCACGCGCCCAACGGCCAGCGTCAGCCGCATTGCGAAGCGCAGCGGAGTGCGGTCGGCTCCAACCGCGTGTGCCGAGGCCATTTTGGGCCAGCAACACTGGGAGCAGAGCAATCCATGCACCTGCGTACGCCAGAACAAAGTAGGCCGCCAGCGGATGACGATTCAGCAGACGATTAAGTGGCGAGGGCACGTGTTGAGCTGTCGCGTTGGATCCTGACATCATCAATCTCCTTGTGTGTCACAGCCGCCTAACGGGCGCGCGGTTGAGCAGCGCGAGCGGGGCGCTTGCGCCCCAGCGAAGCGTCTGCTCCAACCGCTGGTTCGCGCGTGCAAGCGCGCGACCAGCGGTGATAACCGCGCGCCCGTTCGCGCGCGCATAGCGTCGCGCGAACGGCAGCAAACCGTTGTTGGGCGGCTTGTGCATTAGAGCCACACCGCGTATTTGCTCACGATCATGTGAAAACTCATGGCTCCCTTCTTTCTTCGATCTCTTTCGCTCGCTCAAGAATGCTAGCCATCAACTCTGGATTGTTCAATACGTCCTCAATGGCACTCCGACCCTCGGACGACTTGTAGGCCTCAAAGCGGATGCTTCCATCTGCGCTAAGGACTACTTCGGAGACCGAGGGCACATGGATAACGAAAATTGGGCCAACCCAATCAATAGGACCGCGGAACGCAAATAAGACTACGGTATCTCTAGTGATCTCGAGCTTGTAATCTTTCGGGTGACAATCAACCTTTGCGCGCATGTCCTCGGCAGTGAAAACAGAGTCAGGGAAGCAATACGGCGCTGGCAGGTAGCGTGGCCAGGTAGCGATCAAGACTGTTGCTGTAATCCCAAGGAGTGCAACGACTGCCCATAATAGTCTTTTCTTCATGAGCTTACTCCTATGCCTTATGCACTCCACGTATCGCTATTGTCAGGCGAGGACGTGAACCTCACGGTCATGGTGACTGACTCATTGATGAACGCAACTCGAGCCAGTGGGTAAGGGAGAGGCCAAAGCCTCTCCCTCCCCGTTGTCGCCATGGGGTCAGTTCCCCATATTTACCGGCGTGCGGCCCTTCGGCTTCGCTCAGGGCAGGCTTTTCCCGCACCGGGCGACCCTCGTTGCCTTGCCCGCATAAGAGAACACCTTCATATTCTATGCCAGTTGCGCCACGAGCGACACCAGACCCAGACGGGTCAGGCAGCGGGTAGGCCAACGCCGATTGTCGCCCAAGTTGATGCGCTTGAACTTCATGGCGCGCACCCGCAGGTGTATCCAACAGTCCAGTTCAGCCAGTGCCTGCTCGCGTTCTTGGCGGGTGGCATTATTGCGGGAGACGTTGAATCATGCGGAGAATACTGGTTGTTTCTCCGCCGCGAGCTGTTCGAGCAGCATGATGGCATGCGCCGGCCCCGGCAGGGCGGCGATTTCGTCCCTCATGCGTTCGGCGGCTCGCCGATATCTCGGATCTGCCAGCACAGCGGAAACTGCGTCACGCACGGTTTCCGGCGTGGCCCCTATTGCGTCGAGCACCCGCCCGACCCCGAGCTCCTTGCAGCGCGCCGCGTTCATCGGTTGATCGGCGCCCATGGGGATCAACACCGATGGCAGGCCGTGCGCCAGTGCGCCGATCACGCTGCCCGATCCGCCGTGCGAGACGACCAAGCTGCAATGGGGCAGGACCAACGTCTGGGCGATATACCGCTCGATATGGACGTTGGCGGGTTGCGGGCCGAACTCAGCGGGATCGATGTGGCGCCCCACAGTGACGACGAGGTTGATGGGCAGGTCGCGCAGACCCGCGAGCACCCGTGAGAAGAGATCGCCGGACTCCAGGTTGAACACGGTGCCGAGAGTGAAATAGACGGTGGGTGCGCCGTGCCGGCCCACGAACCACGGCGGCGCAGTGTCGTCCCCTGCAGGATCGCGCGTGAAAGGACGAAATGTATGCGCCGTGGCGGGCAGCGGAAAGGCGGGATCGCGATAGCTGGGCGGGAAGGGCGACAAGACGAGATAGCGGCTGAGCATCGCGAGATCGGGGTCAGGTGGTAGGCTGTGTTCGGCGCGCAGCTCGTTCAGCGGTTCGGCGACTACTTCGTTGCGCACGAAGGAGCCCGCGGCGATGACGAGCACGGTCGCATACGCAAGATCGAGGCGCTCGGCTACGATCACACTGCCGAAGTCTATCTCATCGCACACGATGAGATCGGGCTGCCACTCGGCGCACAGCCCGAGGAGGCCCGCGGCTCGAT